>PDWI01006054.1_pt1 | contig 23457 bp, 21 predicted proteins | sample 1430891 | NCBI WGS metagenome assembly PDWI01 (sample SAMN01162508, study PRJNA174530) | Oral metagenome, whole genome shotgun sequencing project. | biome: Marine environment; feature: Marine mammal; material: Swab sample of the gingival sulcus; isolation source: swab sample of gingival sulcus... | reverse complement strand
ACATGGGCAAGAAGAATTGTTGCAAATCAGAATGCCGATAAAATATGAATGCTTGCATTCAATATTTTAGATGCGTTCTGAAATCAGTTGAAAGTTGAAGGCTAAAAGTCGAAAGGAAAATCAAAGTCAAAAACAAAACCTTAAAACAAACCTACCAATGCGTTGGCCGCGCCAACGCTTCAACGCTTTTTCTTTCCACTGTCCACTTTCTGCTTTCCACTTACTAATCCCGAGATTTCTCCACTTCGGTCGAAATGACAGCGGGCAATTTTTTCGACTCGGCTACGCTCGGACTAACACACTCGACAAATCATCTGCGCCTAGATCGCAATACTGCCAGTTTTTTCTTAATGCGCTGTAGGGCATTGTCAACCGACTTAGCATTGTGGTCTAAGTCCTTGGCAATTTCACGGTACCCTTTACCGGCCAAATGCTGCCTTAACACTTTTAATTCAAACTCGCTCAACACCTGTTCAATCTTTGATTCGATCAAAGCGACTTGCTCGCCGGAAATTACAATTGTTTCCGGGTCAGCTGCCAATTCGGTTGCGATGTAACGCTGACAATCTTCAGCGCGTTCGCCTTGCGATTCGCTCAGTGAAACATACGAATTGAGCGGCACGTGTTTAAGACGCGTCGCCATGCGCACAGCCGTCAACATTTGTTTAGTCACACAGATTTCGGCAAATGATTTAAAAGCGGTGTTTTTATCAGCGCGGTAATCGCGAATGGCCTTAAATAGACCAATCATACCCTCTTGAATGACATCGTCCTTGTCAGCGCCGATTAAGAAATATGATTTTGCCTTGTAACGCACAATATTTTTATAACGCTTAATCAAGTAATTTTGAGCCGCGCCATCACCGTGCTGCGCACGTTTAACGACCAGTTGCTCTTCCATTTGTTCGTAATTGACACCGTTAACTTTACAGCCCATCAGGGTATTGCTCCTTCACAAAGTTCAAGTACGAATGGCAAATAGAAGTGCCATCTCAAAAAAACCTAATAACATTATAATAGAGTTAAAATCAAGCGTCAAGAATTTTATACGCTTTTTTTAGGCTATTTTTGCTGACGGCGCCATTCATACAACAACAGCGACGTAGCGACTGAAACGTTAAGCGAATTGACCTTGCCATGCATTGGAATATGCGTTAAATAATCACATAATCTAACAATATGCGGGCTAAGACCCTTGTCTTCTGCCCCCATCACGATCACCTTTTTGCCGCTATAATCAATCGCATCGTACGCTTTGTCGCCGTTCATATCGGCGCCAATCACCCAAAAACCTTGCTCCTTTAGTGCATTTAAAGCATTGCCCAAGCTCTTAACGCGCACGATTTTAACATGCTCGACCGCTCCGGCAGAGGTCTTGGTAACAGTTGCATTGACCTGTACGCTGCGCCTTTCCGGTATTATCACATAGGCGACACCAACCGCCTCACAAGTACGCAAAATCGAACCAAAATTGTGCACATCAGTTAAGTCGTTGAGCGCCAAGACCAAGCTATTGTCTGCAAACGCCATATCGTCAAACGGATAGTAATCATAAGGTGACAAATAAGCGACGACGCCTTGGTGATTGCCGGCGTCAGACAAACGGTCGAGTGCACGACTGTCAACTTCTTGAATAAACAAACGCCGCTCCTTGGCCAAAACGATAATATCGTGAATCCGCTTTGAGCGCTTGCCCTTTGCAACCATAATCTTATTAATGGTTCGGCCACCTTTAATCGCCTCTTCGACCGGGTGAATACCAATTGCATAATCACTTGATTTTGACTTATCGCTGAAACTGCGTTTTTTTTGATGCGATTGAAATTGCTTGTAAGTTTGACGGTTTTTAGCATCTTTTTTCATAATATCTCCTCAAAATGAGTTTGACACCAGTCGAGCGCAAAGTTCAGTATGTCATCGAGGCGCTCGTCTTGACCAGTTAAATACAAATGTCCCAGTAGCGCCTCAAAGCCGGTGGCGTATTTATAGTCGACCAGGCTGGCATTTTTAGCCACCGTCGCCGTCTTAGCATTGCGGCCCCGTTTTAATACAGCCAGCTCGTCATCTGACAATTGTGCCATTACGGCATGGGCAAGCTGCGCCTGTGTAGTAGCGTTGACACATTTTATTTTAAGCTCGTTCAGCTTATTGATTTTAATGCGGGGGCTGCGCAACAATAGTACATTGCGAATAAATAAATCATAAACAGCATCGCCGATAAAAGCCAGATTAACTGCCCCTATTTGCCTAACCGCTTGTGTCGTCAAGGGCAATGCCTCATTTTCTTTCAAACCTACTCCTTCATTTGCCAGGTCGTACCGGTGGCACTATCCTTTAAGATGACACCGGCTGCTGCCAGTTGGTCGCGAATTGCATCAGCTGTCGCCCAGTCCTTATTGGCTTTGGCAGACGCACGCTCGGCAATTAAACCCTCTACCCAGTCACTATCAACCGCACTATCGACTGTTGACTTCACTAATAAATCAAGCGATAATACGGCATCAAATTCAGCTATTAGGGCATGCTTTTCAGCGCAGTCAAGTTCGCTTTTTAAAACGGCGTAAACGACTGTCAAGGCATTGGCTGTGTTTAAATCATCGGCCAGCGCAGCCCTAAATTGATTTTGCAAATCAACCGCCGCCGTCGATAAAGCCTGATCGGTTAATTGGCATTTGCAGAGCGGCAGGGTTTTGGCGCGCAATTTTTGATAGGCCTTTTTAGCCATATCGAGCTTATCAAAACTAAACGGCAACTGTTTGCGATAATGCGAACCCAAACAATAAAAACGGTAATCAAGCGGTTGGTAGCCCTTTTTTTCAAGTAGCGCCAATGTCAAAAATTCACCCTTTGACTTGCTCATCTTTCCGGTATTATCAATTAAAAACTCGGCATGCCACCAATACTTGGTCCAGCTTTCACCGGTATAGCTCTCGGTTTGCGCAATTTCATTGGTGTGATGTACCGGTATATGGTCGACACCACCACAGTGAATATCGAGCTTGGGGCCAAGGTTTTTCAGTGCAATCACCGAACATTCAATATGCCAGCCGGGATAACCGACACCCCAAGGCGAATCCCACTTCATCGCTTGGTTGGCAAATTTTGACTTGGTGAACCAAAGCACAAAATCTTGCGGATTGCGCTTGTTGGCATCGTGTTCAACATCGTCGCGCACCGCCGTTTTCAGTGCCTCTAAATCCATGCCGGATAACTTGGTATAATCATCAAATTTAGAAATATCAAAATAGACATTGCCGTCAACCGTATAAGTATAGCCCTTTGCTTCAAGGCCTTGGATCAATTCGATATAGTCGGCAATGCGATCAGTGGCGCGATCGATAATAGCCGGCTTGGCGATATTGAGTTTGGCACAATCATCAAAAAACGCATCTGTATAAAACTGCGCCACCTGCCAAACCGTCTTATTTTCACGGCGTGCACCTTTTAACATTTTATCTTCACCATCATCAGCGTCCGATTCCAAATGACCGACATCGGTGATATTCATACAGCGCAGTACGTCATAGCCCAAATAATTAAGGCTCTTTTCGAGGATATCCTCACTGATATAAGTACGTAAGTTACCGATATGCGCAAAGTTGTAAACCGTCGGGCCACAAGTGTACATACGCACCTTGCCGGCTTGATACGGTTCAAATTTTTCGACTGTACGACTAAGCGAATTGTACATTTTAAAATCCATGGTGATCCTCCCCACGTAACAAACCCCTTACCTATCCAAAGGCGAGGGGTCGTTCGTCAATTTATTTCATGTAATTCTCTAATGTATAGTTTAAGCGCTTAATTAGGCGCTTGCGTCCTAATATAAACAGCAAGTCATTTAAGTCGACACCATGCTCTTGGCCGCTTATCGCAATGCGCACCGTCATAAAGAGCTGTTTGCCCTTGTAGCCGGTTGTCTGCTGTACAGTCTTAAGCATTGGTTTGACTTCATCATAGCAGAGTTTGTCAATTTTTTCAAGTTCAGCAATTAACGCTTTAATCACCACCGCTGCAAAGTCGCCCTCTAAAAACCGGCGCGCACTATCACTAATCGGTGGCGTCGCATCGCCTTTAAAGACCAGTGCCTGTTCTGCAAAATCGGCCAGCGTTTCAACGCGGGCGCGGCTGGCGGCAACGATTTTTTTAAGCCAGCCACGATGCGCCGGTACGCTCTTTGGTTCTAAAGTGCCACCGGCAATAAAAAACGGAATCGCCAACTCGGTCAAAGCATCCAGGTCATAGTCGCGAATGTATTGGCCGTTCATCCAGCGCAGTTTATCAACGTCAAACACGGCCGGCGACTTGGATAAGCGGTCGATCGAAAACTTGTCAACGATCTCGGCAAGCGACATAATTTCGCTACCGTCCGGTGGGCTCCAACCCAATAATGCGACATAATTAATCAATGCTTCTTTCAAGTAGCCTTTTTTAAGAAAATCTTCCACCGAGGCGTCATCATGACGTTTCGACAATTTTTTCTTTTCACTGTTTAAGATCAGCGGCAAGTGAATATATTGTGGTGGCTGCCAGCCAAAGGCGTCGTAAAGTGCAATGTGCTTTGGTGTCGAGGTGATCCATTCTTCACCGCGAATGACATGACTGACACCCATCAGATGGTCGTCGACCACGACAGCTAAATGATAGGTAGGAAAACCATCCTGTTTAAGCAGTACCTGATCATCGATCTCGGCAGTATTAAATGTAACAGTACCGCGAATTTGATCGTCAAAGCTAATATCTTGATCGGCCGGTATTTTTAGGCGTACAACATATGGCTCACCGGCGGCAATACGCCGCTCGGCCTCATCAATATCGATATCGCGGCAAAGACCGTCGTATTTGGGCGTTAAACCATTTTTCTTTTGGTCTTCTCTAACGCTGTCCAGGCGCGTTTTTGAACAAAAACAATAATAAGCATGGCCGTCTGCAATCAACTGCTCAACATATTGTCGATATATGGCCAAACGTTCCGACTGTATATAGGGTTGCGCCGGACCAATCTGCTCAATATTACCAGTTTCATCAATAAACGGCCCCTCGTCGTGTACAATGCCCAAACCAATTAATGTTTCGATCAATTTTTTGGTGGCATCGTCAACCAAACGCCCTTGATCGGTGTCCTCAATGCGCAGTATATAATCGCCCTTTTCTTTTTTTGCCAACAAATAATCATAGAGGCAAGTTCGTAAACCGCCAATATGTAGATAGCCGGTCGGGCTCGGTGCAAATCTTACTTTCATGAATACCTCCTAGGTTAAACATTATAACCTATAATTAGCTTAGATTCAAGGACGGCAAAAAGTCCTCTTGCCCAGCAAGGCAAAAGGACAATGCTATTAGGTATGTTATATAACAGAGCAATAATTAAACTGGTAATTTGCCGCAACCGGTTTCAGCAGCTGCAATAAGTGCCTCGCCATCAATCAGCGCTACCACCTTGTTGATATCGTGGTACATGATGCGATCATCGACTAACTTGGCAACATCTTTTCGCACCGCTTGATAGACATTAGCAGTCGCCGCAGCAAGCGGCTTTTGCTCGCTCAAGTCAATTGCCTGACAAGCGGCTAAAAGTTCAATCGCCAGGACATTTTTGGCGTTTTCTAAAATGTCACGCGCCTTACGCGCTGCAATTGTGCCCATGCTGACATGGTCTTCTTGATTGGCCGACGATGGTATTGAATCGACACTGGCCGGATGGGCCAGCACTTTATTTTCAGATACTAAGGCTGCCGCCGAGTACTGCATGATCATAAAGCCGGAGTGTAGGCCGCCCTTTTCGGTTAAAAAGGCCGGTAAACCGGATAGATTGGGGTTGACCAGACGCTCAATACGACGTTCTGAAATATTGGCCAGTTCAGCAATGGCAATGCCTAAAAAGTCGAATGGTAGCGCCATCGGCTGACCGTGAAAATTACCGCCCGAAATGGCATCGCCCTGCTCGGGGAAGATAATTGGATTGTCGGTCACGGCATTTAGTTCAATCGCCACTTTTTGGGCAACAAAGTTAATAGCATCTTTTGAAGCGCCGTGCACCTGCGGCGTACAGCGCAATGTATAAGCATCTTGCACTCTGATTTCACCCTGTCTGGTGGTGCGCTGGCTACCATCTAATAATGTCAATAAGTTTTTGGCTGTCTGTTGTTGACCGGCGTGGGGACGCAATGCGTGAATGCGTGCATCAAAGGCATCGGTGATGCCGTTGAGCGCCTCTATCGTCATGGCCGCCGTAATATCAGCTAGCTTTGCCAAGTTGAGCGCATCGTATAACGTATGTGCACCAACCGATGTCATGACCTGTGTACCGTTAATCAGGCCGAGGCCCTCTTTAGATGTCAGCTCGATGGTGGCAATACCGGCTTTTTGCATTGCGGCAGCACCTGTCAAACGCTCGCCTTGATACCAAGCCTCACCTTCACCCAGCATTACCAACACCATATGCGAAAGCGGCGCTAAATCACCACTGGCCCCGAGCGAGCCCTTTTCCGGAATAACCGGTGTAACGCCCTTATTGAGCATATCGATCATCGTTTGAATGGTCGAACGACGCACGCCGGAATTACCCTTGGCCAGCGCATTAGCACGCAGTAAAACAACGCCACGCGCCATGTCTAGTGAAAGCGGTGTGCCCACCCCACAAGAGTGCGAAATAATCAAATTGCGCTGCAATTGCGCCGTTTCTTCTTGCGAGATCGACACCTCGCTAAAGCGACCAAAACCGGTTGAAATGCCGTAGACAACGCGTTTTTCTGCGACGATATCATCGACCAACTGGCGCGCTTTGTCAACTGCCACACTGGCCGCTTCGGTCAATTCGACCTTTTCGGCGTGTCGGGTTACTGCGATAAATTGTTCTAACCGAACAAATCACCCAAGGTGCTGCCGGCATCGGTTTGCTCATCGCTGAATTGCTCGTCCATCTCAAAGTAATAATCAAGTTCGATACGCTGTCTGTCCTTATCGATGGCGACGACGATAACACTGTGATCTTCGCCGCTCTGTACCACTTCGTCCGGCACCTTTTTCTTGATAAGCGACCCTTCAACGCCCTCTAACAGCTCGTAAAAATAGAGATTTTGGTTTTGCCCACGCGGCTTTAATTCGAAGACATCACCAACTGCTAAATTGGCTTCAATATCCTGCCAAGGATCCTGCTTGGTTTCTTTATAGCTTAATATCAATTGATTTTTTTCGGCATTTAGTTCCCTAATTACCAGTTCAAGGCGCGCCCCCTCGGCAATGATATCTTGTGGCTTAACAGCGCGACTATAGCTCACTTCAGAATTGGGGATAAAGCCGCGCATACCGGCGACATCGACGACGACACCACCTTTATTAAAGGCCACTTGAACACCTTCCACCTTATCGCCGATTTTATATTTATTAAAAAATTCAGTTTTTTGTTCTTCAAATATTTTATTGGCGATTGGCATTCTGGTAAAGACATAGCCGCGTTTGTCACTCTTTTCGATCGCCAGTAGCGTTTTTTCGCCAACGTGCACGGCCGGGTCATTGAGATAATCGCGCTGGTATAGCGAAAACGGTAAATAGCCCTCAATACCACAGACGTCGACGCGATAACCGCCCTTGACGGCCGCCTTTAAGGTCGCCTCAACAAAAGTACCTTTTTCCGCCGCTTCTTTTAACAGCGCCTCACCACGCGAGCGCTGTGCTTTCTTTTCAGAAAGTATTACTTGACCATCTCTGCTAAAGCCAATTACGACGAGATGCACTTTATCTTCCGGCTGATAATCGGTCGCCGGATTAACCAACTCATCTTCATAAATAACGCCGTCCTGAGCGTACTGAATATCGGCAATAATGTGATCGTCGCCGCACTGAATAACCACCCCGTCAACGAGGTCACCTCGCTTTAGGTTCTTGGTTGCCGCATCAATTTGCTCCATAAAATCTTGCATTGTTTCCACTTTTTACCTCCACTCGCTTGATTATTCAACCTTATCAAATTTTAATCCGTTAAACTTTGCCTCTATATCTCTGAAACTTTCGTGTAAAGCGAAAGCAATTTCTCTAATTTCATCTTGGGCATGCGGTTCTTTTCTAAGCGTTACAAAATGCGCCATGGCAAAGGCGTTAGCAAAAAAATCGACGCGTCGAATATTACAATTGATAACGGCATAGGGTGCCAACCCCTTAAAACCCTGCTGATAAATCGCCTCGTAGACGTCGATTGACATGCGATAGACCACTTCAATTTGTTCTCTAATCGCCGCGACTAGGCCAGCCTCGTCTGCTTGACGCAACTCGGGCGGCATCAACATGCCATAACGTACATCGGGCATTTTACAATGCAAATCAAAAGCGCGGTGACGCAGTGCCTGATGATGACAGGCTTCTGACATCAACAATTCAACCCGTTTTCCAATAGCGCGAAAGGCATTGGGTAATTCATCAAAGCGATTCATTAAACTGAGGTCGCCATAGCGTTCCAACAACGACAGATCACCGATAATTTCAGATGCCACGTTGACAACCGGCGCATCGTAGATTTTGTAAGGCTGCGCCACTGTTTCACGCTGAAAAAAAGCATCGACAAAGCTCTTTTGATAGGCTGAAGCCTCGACGTGTTTGACCATGCCAATCGATACTGTTTCAGCCTCGCTCTTCATCTGCTCAGCCGTGTTGACGATTTCGGCATTTAGCCCCTCGTGAGCAAACAGCTCGGAAAGCGCACTGCAAAAAGCGCGCAGATTTGATTGCATTCCCATATTGGCTAAAGTCGACAAGGGCAAGACATTGCGAGCATTTTCAAAGGCTTTTATTTTTATGTCATTCGGTTTCAGCTCGGGATAACGCTGCTTAAATAGCAGTTCAAATTGTTCACTAATCGTGCGATAGGCACTAAAAGCCGCGTCGCAAAAATCGGTGTACTGCTTTTTAAGTGTCGGATAATCGTCAAACTCGGGCGGCGTATAGTAAGCTGCCGGCGGATTATAGCGCAGACTATATTCGATATAACTCATATATTTGTTAGCCTGAACCGTTTCAATAATCTCGGTAAACCAACGTGACTTGTTCTCGATGCACATTTGTAGGGTATCGAGCTCTTTAATTGAGGAGTGCCCGTAATTAACACCCCATTTTTCCATAAAGCCATTGGCGACAACCACCGAATTGCGAAACAAATCATAGTAATTTTGCTCCGGTAAATTGAGCATGTCGGCTTCGACCATTTTAACTAAATCGTCGCGAAAGCTGTCCTTTTGACGTGACACCTTACTCATTAACATCGCCCCGAGCACACTGGGTACCAGTGGAATAAAGACGTCTTTATCGCGATTGGTCATTAAGTTCTGATAAGACATTGGGCCTCCCTTTATACTTTTCACTTTCCAGTTTACAGTAATTAGCCGGCTGTCGCAAGTAAAATCAAGCGACGACAGCCATCAAATGCCAATTTTCTGCTTGCCACCCATATAGGGTTGCAGCGGTAACGGTATGTCAACCGAGCCGTCGGCATTGAGATTGTTCTCCAAAAAGGCAATTAACATGCGCGGTGGCGCCACTACGGTATTGTTGAGCGTGTGGGCAAACACCTTTTGATTGTCGGCCGTGCGATAGCGGATACCCAAGCGACGCGCCTGAGCATCACCTAAATTTGAACAGCTGCCGACCTCAAAGTACTTTTGCTGGCGCGGCGACCAGGCCTCGACGTCGATGCTCTTCACTTTTAAATCGGCCAAATCGCCTGAGCAACACTCCAGTTTTCGAACCGGTATGTCTAAACTCCTAAAGAACTCAACGGTGGCATTTAGCATGGTATCAAACCATTTAAAGCTGTCGGCCGGCTGGCAGACGACGACCATCTCTTGCTTTTCAAATTGGTGAATGCGATAAACGCCGCGCTCTTCGATGCCGTGTGCACCCTTTTCTTTTCTAAAGCAGGGCGAATAGCTGGTCAATGCCTGTGGCAATTCGGCTTCGTCCATCAGCGTATCGATAAATTTACCGATCATCGAGTGTTCGCTGGTGCCAATAAGGTAAAGGTCTTCGCCCTCAATTTTATACATCATATCATCCATTTCAGCAAAGCTCATCACGCCGGAAACGACATTGGCGCGTATCATAAAGGGCGGAATGCAGTATTCAAAGCCCTTGTCGATCATAAAGTCACGCGCATAGCTGAGCACGGCTGAGTGCAGACGGGCAACGTCACCTTTTAGATAGTAAAAACCATTGCCGCTGGTCTTGCGGGCGCTCTCTAAATCGATACCGGCGAGTCGTTCCATAATCTCGATGTGGTAAGGCACTGCAAAATCCGGTACGGCCGGTTCGCCGATGCGTTCGATTTCGACGTTTTCACTGTCGTCTTTGCCAATTGGTACGCTGTCGTCGATAATATTAGGCAGACGCATTAGTTTTTCTTTAAGCTCTGCCGCTAATTCGCTTTCGGCCTGCTCCAGTTCAGCCAATTTTTGGGCCATTTCGGTTACTTCGACCTTTACCTGCTCAGCTTCTTCTCGCTTAGCGGCCTTCATCAAAGCGCCGATTTCTTTACTTTTGCTATTGCGAAAGGCGCGCAAATCACCGGCTTCGGTCACAGCAGCACGCAATTTTTCATCAAGCGCAATCACCTCATCGACCAAGGACATTTTGTCTTCTTGAAATTTCTTTTTTAAGTTTTCTTTGACAATCTGCGGATTAAAACGCACAAATTTAATATCTAACATATGCTCCTCCTCATCTCATTTCAAACGCAACCACTCTACCATAACCCCATCATCAAGCAAATTACCATACGCTATGTCATTGCTATCTCTCCACTATCGGTCCACGCCTGTTTTAGGGCGACTAACATACTTTTAAATCAAAAAACCGTCCCTCCGGAAAGGGACGGTATCAACCGCGTTGCCACCCAATTTGATTGCAAAGCAATCCACTCGATTATGCGATAAAGGGCATCTCCTTTGGCTTTCGCCAATGCTCACAAAGTAGAAACTCAAAAGACGCTATCGATTTTCAGCAAACATCGACTCTCTTAAAACGCCAGTTTGAACCGTCTTTGGTCACTGCAACTAACAACTTTAGTATACTATGTTTAAAAACGGATTGCAAGCGCAAAAGCAACTACTTAAACAAAAATTGTGGTAACTTTTTTTCAATATCCTTATAAGGGTGATAACGTACCGGCAAATCAAACAGCCACCATTTTTTTAGGATGTTCTTTTGGTGTGAAAAGGTTTTAAATGTCTCGTAACCGTGATAAACGCCAATGCCGCTGTTGCCGACGCCGCCAAACGGCTGACTGGCAGCTGTTATATGCAATATTGTGTCATTGATGCAGCCACCACCATAGCTGGTGTGTTTGACGATTTTTTCTTGTAGTGCATTATCATTTGTAAACAAATAGAGTGCTAGCGGCTTTGGTCGATCGTTGACAAATGATACGACTTCGTCCGCCTCACGCCAAACGACAAGCGGCAAAATTGGCCCAAAGATTTCTTCACTCATCAGCGGGCCATCAAGCGCCATTTTTTCAATTAGGGTAAAACTTATTTGTCTGTTTTGATCATCAGTCTGACCGCCCCAGATAATATTGCCCTCCGTTAAGTAACCCTTTAAGCGGTCATAGTGTTTTTGATTAATAATGCGCGGCAATGCCGTTTTGGCATAATGCTCATCGCTTATCATTTTCTGGTAGGTCTGCTGGAGCGCGCCAATTAATTGGTCTTTGACATCTTGATGTACCAGCAAATAGTCGGGTGCCACGCAGGTTTGCCCCAAATTAATTAACTTGCCAAATAAAATGCGCTTGGCGGTTTTGGCAATATCAGCCGTTTTATCGATGATACAGGGCGATTTGCCGCCTAACTCTAGGGTGACCGGCGTCAAATTTTCGGCAGCGCGCTGCATGACGATTTTGCCGACAATCGGGCTGCCCGTAAAAAAGATATAATCAAACTTTTGCGCCAATAAATCTTTGTTTTGTTCGCGCCCACCGGTGACGACGCTGATGTAATTATCATCAAATGCCTCACCGATAATAGCGGCAATAAGATCTGTTGTATGAGCGCTATAAGCCGATGGTTTTAAGACGGCGCAGTTACCGGCGGCAATCGCGCCAATTAGCGGTATCAGCGTCAACTGAAAGGGATAATTCCACGGCGACATAATCAACACAACGCCATAAGGGTCACTGTACAGTTTGGCCGTCGCCGGCAGCTGGCTAAGGGCAATTTTTTGCCGTTTTGGCTTCATCCAATTGCTCAATTTTTTGATGGTATGCCTTAATTCACCAAGCACGATGCCAACCTCTGTTAAATGACCTTCAAAGCGCGTTTTATTCAAATCGCGCTTTAATGCCTTATAAATATCTTCTTCATGGCTTAAAATGGCATCTTCCAGACGCTTGAGCGCGGCTAAGCGATAACTGTAATCAAATGTCTGGTGCGTATTAAAAAATTCTCTCAGCGTAGCAACTCTTTGTTCAATCGTCGTGTTATTCATTAGGATAAACTCCTTTCAACTGAATCGGCGACCTAGAATTCGGCCAATCCCTTGGTGCGCGGATAGGGCTGGACGTCGCGAATATTGGTCATGCCCGTGACGTACATCAAGTAGCGGTCAAAGCCCAGACCAAAGCCGGCGTGGGCAACACCACCGTATTTGCGCGTATCTAAATACCAACTGTAATCGTCTTCAACCAAGCCCTTTTCGGCCATCATTTGCAGCAGTACATCATAGCGTTCTTCACGCTGCGAACCGCCGATTAGCTCGCCAACGCCCGGCACCAACATATCACAGGCGGCAACCGTTTTGCCATCGTCATTAAGACGCATATAAAAGGCTTTGATGTCCTTGGGATAATCGGTTACAAAAATTGGCTGCCGGTAGGCCTCTTCGGTCAAGTAGCGCTCGTGCTCAGTTTGTAAGTCAACACCCCATTTAACCGGATATTCAAATTTTTTGTCGGCGGCCAACAAGCAGTCAACCGCCTCTGTATATGTAATGCGTTTAAACTCTGAAGCGACCAATTTTTCTAAGCGCTCAATCAAGCCCGGCTGAATGCGTTTGTCAAAAAACTGCAATTCGGGACGCGCTTTTTCGAGCAAAAAATTGGTGATGTATTTGACCATATCTTCCATCAAATCCATATCATCGCTTAAATCGGCAAAGGCGATTTCCGGCTCAATCATCCAAAACTCTGCGGCATGACGCGCCGTGTTGGAATTTTCGGCGCGAAAGGTCGGCCCAAAGGTATAGACATTTTTAAAAGCTAAAGCAAAGGGTTCAACCGCCAGTTGACCACTAACCGTCAGATTAGTTTCTTTGTTGAAAAAGTCTTTACTATAATCAATCGCGCCACTCTGATCAATTGGTGCATTGAGCATATCGAGTGTCGTGACGCGAAACATCTCACCGGCGCCCTCACAATCACTGCCGGTGATAATTGGCGTGTGCACGTAGACAAATTCGCGCTCGGTAAAAAACTGGTGAATTGCCTGCGCTGCCAATGAACGCACTTTGAACACGGCCGAAAAAGTATTTGAGCGCGGGCGCAAGTGGGCAATTGTTCTCAGATACTCAAATGTATGGCGCTTTTTTTGAAGTGGATAATCACTATCTGAAGCTGCCGCCAGCTCGACTGCAGTCGCCTTAATTTCAAATGGCTGTTTGGCATCAGGGGTTAAAACCAGCTTGCCCTTTACTTGCAAACCGGCAGCAACGCCATATTTGGCAATTGCCTCAAAGTTAGCCAGATCGGCCTCATAGACAATTTGTATATTTTCAAAATAACTGCCGTCGTTCAGCTCGATAAAACCGAAGTTTTTTGAGGCGCGATTGGTACGCAACCAGCCCTCTAAAACAACATCACAATCGGCGTGTTTGTCGGGTTGCAAATAAATGTCTTTAATACGCGTTACTTTCATAAATTCCTCCTAAATATTTAAAACAAAAAACCTCATCCCATGGGACGAGGTCGTCGCGGTACCACCCAAATTAATGCACATTGTAAATTGCACATTCTCTTTTTGATAACGCACGGCGTGCGCCTAAGCCTACTCACTATGCTTTCGGTTAGGATCTCCGGACTGTTCTTCACATCGGCACTTCGCTTTGGCTTACACCACCCCAAAGTCGCTTAACCCGCTAACCGAGGCTACTGGTTCCTTCATCGATATATAGTAGTATAATTGAGCCGCTATCACTTGTCAACTGTTACTTGTGATGACGTAGTACTAAATTGGTTCTAACATATTTTCAATCACCAATACACAGACATCATCGGCATGTTTTTCATTGGGTACATTGTTGGCTAAGTCGTCTTTTAAAACGTCTAATAAGCGCTTGCCGGTAACGTGTAAATTTGAATCAAATAAAGCAATTAAACGCGATTCGTAATTGCCGTCATCGGTGCCGACATCGAGCAGTCCATCAGTGTAAAGTATGATCTTGTCACCCGGTAGCAAATCAATTATCTCTGCTACATAGTTAACATCTGCATCAATGCCAATCATCAGATTGCTCTGATGGCCAAAGGTTTGAATGGCATCGTTTAATCGCCACGGAGATGGATGCCCGGCCCGTACAAAGTTAAAGCGATTTTTAACTGTATCGAGCACGCCATAAAAGGCTGTCATATAGGGCGCACCTACCATTTCAATTAGCTGCCTATTTAAACGGTTCATCAACATTTCCGGCTCTGTCAGAATATTGGAATAAGTTGCCAACAGCGCCTTAACCATTGTCGTTACCAGCGACGCCGGTAAGCCGTGGCCGCCGACATCGCACATAAAAATGCCAATTCTTTCATCATCAATTTCGATGATATCAAACATATCACCACCGATATCTTCGAGCGGAAAGTAAATAAAATTGATATGATAGCCATTGCGCACCATTGGCCCTTTTGGTATGATGCTGTTTTGAACGCGCTTGGCCAGCGCCAGATCATTTTTTATTTTCTTATTGTATTTGTGAATTACCTCATTTTGCTCAAACAATTCTGCCCGTTGTTTTTCAATATCGGTAATATCATCAATCATTAACAAGGCGTACTTTTTACCATCGATTATTAGTGGTTTACAGCTAAACCGGTAATAGCGACCGCGCAAATCGGTCGTGCGACGCATTAAATGCTTGTCCAGCGTTGCCTTGTTTTGATTTAAAGCCGCATCGATTGCCTGTTTTAAATCACATTGAATGCACTCGCGAATTTGACACCCATCATCGTCAGCGGCATCTTCTAGGGCATCCATTAAAACGCTACACACCTGATTGTTAACGGGATCGATAAACAAATTTGTTTTTTTTGATAAACTGTCATTTAGCGACATTGTATAATACTCTTCATCAATCAAAAAAACACCAATGTTTAAATGGTTGATCACAATACTGGTCAATTCGGTTGTATTCTTTAAACTACTACTATGCTGCATTAATTCCTCGCCCTTCGAGCTACATGGCCAACTCAACTTTTTCGCTAAAATCATGCAGCGTTTTACGCGTTGTACGTGTCAATATCGATAAGTCATCTAAAGCATCGTAATTCATATTGACTTCATCAAGCAAAAATAATTTTTGGTCTAGCACTTGCCAATTACTGCCCTTTTCCATCTGTTGAATAATTGCAAAGGGAAAATTATACATTAACTTAGCATTTTTAACATCACGCAAATAGGCCCTTGCCGACTGAAAATCGTCAAAGGATTTTAAGACGCGCTTGTCTATTTCTTGTGTAATAATATCTTGAATACGCAATTCGCTTTCGATGCGAAACAAGGTTACTAAATACATGATAATCCTCCACATAACATTTCTCTTACAATGATAACATGAAAACAAAATATTTTTGTTACAGGATTATTAATATTTGAATACGTTTCTATGTTGTCGAAAACAAATTGTAGTATAATAAAAATAGATATAGCCATTTAGTTGCTTTGCTAATGAGATGTCAGTTGTTCTGGCGTGCAAATTTTTACTTGGAAAAGCGGATGTTAAAGAATAGAACTTTTAAAAATTTGATTTTTTTCTGCCTGTTAGTTGCCGGCCTCAGTTGGTTTAGTTGGTACAATCAAACAACCACTAGCATAGAGCTAATCGGCCCTTATCCAGTATTGATGGTAATTGACGGCGATACGATTGTAATTGAACGAGACGCCAAAGAAGAAAAGTTACGTCTAATCGGCATTGATACGCCGGAGCACGACGAACCCTATTTTAAAGAGGCCAAAGCCTATACTGCTGATTTGCTTACTGATAAAATGGTCTATTTAGAAATTGGACAAGAGCCCCTTGACAAATACGGGCGCACGCTTTGTTATGTTTACTTAGACGACAAAGTGCAGATGGTCAATGAGCTAATTATGGCCGCCGGCTGGGCAGAGCAGCTCACCATCGAGCCAAACAGCAAATATAAAGCCCGCTTGGCGCAGGCTTTACACGATGCCGTTTTTAACGGCCGCGGTATGTATTAATGATTTAATCGCTAATATCAATATTCGTCCATCATATCGAGATAAGCTTCAATTTGAATGCCGCGATAAGTATCAGGGCTATCGACATTGAGTTTAATTAAATCTTTGATATAATCCATCGCCGCGCGGGTTGCAACTTCAACCGACTCACCACTGAGTATCTTACCAATAAAAACAGCTGAAAATATATCACCGGTACCGGGAAATTCGGCCGGCTCGGCCTCAAATTTTAGCTCAAAATAATCATCATGTAGCGCATTGTAACCGATTACGGCATTGTAGTTATCTAATTTTGCACTGGTAATAATGACGTTTTTAGCGCCTAAGTTTCTAATTTTGTCAATAATCGCCCTGCCCTGCGCCGCCGAAATTGAATCTTGCGGCGGGCATTTGGCAATAAAAGCTGCCTCTGTATAATTGGGCAGTACATAATCGGCAATTGAACAAAGTTCACGCATATAAGCAACCGTTTTTTGCGATACGCCATTGTATAGTTTATTATTGTCACCCATGATTGGGTCGACAAATATTTTTTTGCCCTTTTGCCGTTCTCGCTTGCAGTAATCTAATATTAATTCAACCTGCATCTCCGAAACGATAAAACCGGTTGAAATGGCATCAAAGGAAAACTGTAATTCATCCCAAACGGCTAAACATTTTTTCATATAGTCGGACGTGTCCAGTATCTCAAACTTGCCATAATTGAGCGTGTTGGAAACCAAAGCCGTCGGCAAGTTATAAAGGTCGAAACCCATGTGCGATAAAATTGGTGCCATTGCCGAAATTGCCACTTTACCATAGCCCGGCAAATCGTTAATCAATAGTATTTTTTGTTTCAAGTTTTGCTCCATTCAAATCTGCTAATTTATTTAATATCCTTGCTACGATTGTGGATAAAGGTTTCCCAATCGCTTTTGGGCCGATCGCGCGTCAGATTAACCCCAGCCAGATCAGCGCCCGTTTTATCAGAAAACAACAAATAAAACATCAAAAAACCGCCGATAAAAGTTGCTAATAGGCTAAAAAGAGCAGCTGCCATACCGACGTTAAAATTGTAATTGCGCGAAAAAAAGTAGGTAAAGCCAATCGTCGTAATCGACATTAAGGTGCCAAAAAAGGTAAAAAACTCATCACCCAAAAACAGATTAGCGCCACTTTTTTGTAAAATTTCAATCGCTCTTCTACGGCTAATGCGCTCCCCGGTGATTGCCAACTGATTGTCAATCTCCTGATGAATCGCCAGACTGGTCTGACGAATCTGATTAATATTATATATGTGGATACCTAGTACCAATAAGGACAAGATGATATTTGCAAGCAGAATTTTCTTGGCCATACTAGAAAATTTCCAATGCATATGCCCCCCTTGGCTACAGCAACAATTCGACATAGCCATTATATCAAATGTCGCCCCTATTAGGAAGTCATTTCATTAATTAAAACTATAGCGCGCGCTTTTTAAACTCTATTTCAATGATTTTACCCAGCCCGGACTTGTCGACATGATTAAACAACAGATTTGCCCAAAATCCAAATCGCTTATCGAGCGATCGATAGCCGGTCATATAGCCCTTTTGCACGACATTATCAAAGTCATCGCTCCAAGCCGACAGTTCTGCGACGCTTTCCAAGCTGAAATAAAGGCCAATATCGGCCATTTCAGCTGCACTTAGCCAAGTTTTGGCCATTTTCTTTAGGCCCTTGGCATTGGTTGCATCAAACGCCAGCTTTGCACCGGGAAATGCCCTTGCCATATTGATAAACAGGTCGCGCACTGCCTCTTTTTTAAAGTAATAAAATAGACCCGAGGCGAAGAATACCGCGCCGCGCGCCGGATCAAAATCAATTTTTTCAAGCCAGCTATAATCGGTCAAATCGGCAGTGATATTGGTTTCTAACTGTCTGGCCGGCAACAGTTGATTGCGCACCGCTATCACATCGCCAAAATCTAAGTTATAACCACGTGCTTGACCATTGGCAACGCTGTAAAAAGTGGTATCGAGCCCACAGCCGAGATTGACGACCGCCGCTGCCGGATGGTCAGTTAAATAGCGCCGACAAACCGCCGCCAAATCATATTGTCTGGTTCCGGCCATAATGGCGCCAATCTTTAGCTTTAATTTTGACTGTTTTGCCATGTCATAATCAATTTTTGACCAGAGCTGTACTGCCGCTACATCGTCAAATAAATCGGGAAACAGTTCGACGGCCATCTTTCTGCCATAGAGCGGTATCAGCAATGTTTCTTGCACCGAATTACGCTCAATTTTATACTTTTCCATCTGCCTTCACCTTCTTTTTCAACATTAAAAGTATTGTCAATTATTCTATTGCAACTATTCCGATCTATTTTACTAGGTCGTCTGCTCGCTTGGTGCTAAATGATCGAGCGCTTTCCATTCTTTTCTTAAAATTAAAATGCTAATTAACGTCGACGCGATATCGGATAACGGAAACGCCAACCAGATGCCGGTTAGCCCTAAATTAAACAGTTGCGGCATAATGATAATCAATGGTAACAGCATCAACACTTGGCGCATCAGCGATAAGACCAACGCCGGTTTGGCCTTGCCAATCGCCTGAAAAAACGATGCCGAAATAATCTGCAAACCGACAATTGGAATACCTAAAAACATAATCTTAATGGCATACGCGCCAATAGCAAGCGCTTGTTGATCATCGGTAAACAGTCTCAGAATCGGTACGTGAAGTGTTAAAATAACAATCAGCCCTGTAACGCAATAAACAATAAGCGCCTTAGTCGCCGTCTTAACAACTTGCTTTACCCGATCGATGGCAAGCGCACCGTAATTAAAGCCGGCAATCGGCTGAAAGCCCTGCACAATGCCAAACATCGGCAGAAACAAAAACATCATCACGCGGTTGATAATGCCAAAGGCTGACAACGCAATATCGCCACCATAAAAGACGATGCCATTATTTAAGAATATCGCCAAAATGCTGCCGGCAATTTGGCGAATAAACGTCGGAAATCCCAGCTTTATAATATCTCTGACATATTGAAATTTTAATCTTAAGGTCGTTCGGCTGATCTTGATAATACTGTTGCCGGTTGACATATAATAAACGGCACAACCAAGGCCAACAAACTGGCTGATTACGGTAGCAAGCGCCGCACCTCTAATGCCCATTTTAAAACCAAAGATAAAAATTGGGTCAAGTATGATGTTTAATCCCATGCCGATAATCATCAAAACCATCGCCATTTTGGCATTGCCCTCAGCGCGCAACACATTACTATTAACCACTGACAGCGATAACGCAACCGAGCCAAAGAAAATGATTTGCATATAGTCGCGCGCATAAGGCAAAAGTGTTGCAGAAGCGCCAAATAATTGCAGTATCGGCACAATAAAAATGAGCCCTAAAACTGACAGTGTTATGGCAATAATCGTCATTAAGGCGTAGGCATTGCCGGCATATTGATTAGCTTTATCGATTTGACCGGCACCAAAGCTAATTGAAATATTGGCCTGCGCGCCGATACCAACTAGTAGCGCCAGTGACATAATTGCCATTTGAATCGGAAAAGCAACCGTTAAGCCACCAATTGCCAGTGCGCCAACGCCATTGCCGACAAATATTGTATCAACCATATTATAAAGCGCGTTGACCATCATGCCAACCATAGCCGGCAATGACAATTTAAATAGCAATTTGCCGATGCTTTCTTCACGAAGTAATTTTTCTCTGTTTTCCATAAGCTCCTCAGTAACGGGCGCCAACCACCACTTTAAGTGACAATATCAAGGCGACACCTAACACGATATGTCCAATACCGGCCGTGCCGGCAACTGCTGCAACGATCGCGCCGTAATAGTGATAACCCAACACTTCAATCATACCCTTAATCATCATCATTATAACCGATATGCTCAAACCAATATGCCATAATAACAGCGGCAACTTCATTTTTTTAACCAATTGCGGGTTTTTCGGTTGCAATACAATCAATAAGGCGTAGACAATAAGCAAACCGATGACGCCCAGGGCAATCAGATGGCCATGCATATTAGCCAGCGAACTACTGCCGCTAAAATCGTAGGCCTTGCTAAATTCGCGAAAAAAGATGCCGGCTGCCAGGCCAAATATCAAATAGACAAAGGCCATTTCGGCAACGTTTCTAACCGAAAATTTCGGCATAAAACGACGATAGCCCAAATAGACAATTAAAAAGTAGGCCACCGTTTTAGGCATCATCAAAACGCCCATCATCGGTATCATATTAACCCATAATACGACCGGTAAATAAAAAATAAAACTTAAGCTGATTAGCAGCGCCATATGCTTAATGCCCTCGGCCTTACGCTGTTGATAGCTCCAAATGATAAGCAATAGCCCCATCGCGGCAAACGGAATATTGCGCAAAATAGCAAAAGTATAGTCTCCCGGCATGGTTCCCCACTGGTTTTGCGGTAGCAAAGTCAGCACAATGCGCAGTAGCGCCAGGCCATAAATTAGGTATAGCTTGAGTTTGCTTTTATCAGCCGTCTGCTGTCTGAGAAAGTGAAAGTATAACAGATAAAACAGCGTCATGGTAAGCGAGGTTACCAGTTTGCCCCAAGACAACAGTGCAGCGTTACCGGCAAAACCGGTCGCACTCCAATAAGAAATGACGCGCGGCAACAGGTGAAAGGCATCGCCTATGCCCAACACCAAGCCCATTAAGCCAAATAATTTAGCACGCCTATCATTTTGTAAAACGAGCTGAACCGCCAAAGCAATGACAAGCGAAAGATACAAAATGTCAAAAATTGATTCAAATAAAGCCATATTAACCTCCCAGTAAAACATAGCATTTTGCTAATCGCGTAACAAGTTCGATTTAAGCCCCTCTGTCAACAACTGAATATGTCTTTGATAGTTTTTAATAAAATGCGCCTTTGTCCAGTTTTCGCTAAAGTTTCGAGCAATTAAATCATGCACAACCGCCTTGATTAAGTGAATGCTCTCGCCCGATAGAAGCTCAGCGCGGTACCCCTCAACAACCACATCGGCAAACGGCATCGCTTTTTTGCCAAGTTTCTCTAAATAGATTTGCCATTTTTCTTGCAATAGCGGCGTCCACCCCAAATAGCGATTGCGATAAAGTGCATACTTTTGGGGGTCGTGAATCTCACGGGCAATTCTTTTGCCATATTGCGCTAAACTGGTCACGATATCAAATTCATTTTGCTTTAATAAAAAGAAAAAAATATCATGCACTTCCTTGGTCTCACGAGCCAATAAATAAAAATAGCAATCCTCAAGGTCTTCAAAATACTTGTAAAAAGTACCTCTGGCAATACCGAGCTGTTCGACGATTGCACTCACGCTCGCCGCATCAAAACAGTGTGTTTCAAATTCGCGACGGCAAATCGCCAAAACATGCTGTTGCCGCTCGTAAGATAAATTGTTAAATGTTTTTTTAGGCATAACACCTCCACTTAGTGACATGGTGTCACCAGCCGCCTCTAAAAAAAGTGACGCACCGTCACCGCTTAGTTAATATTATAGTGACACGGTGTCACTTTGTCAAGTTTTTTCTCATTTTTTCTCGGTGCCAGGTTCAATAATGTGGAAAGTTGAAAGCCCAAAGTCGAAAGGAAAACCGATAAAGCAAATTCAACATTTCACTCGCCTGATTAATCAGGCGAATTTCAGATTGGCCAGCGGCCAATATTTCATGTTCACAGAACATTTCATTGAAAAATGCTTGCGTTTTTCTCGGTGCCAGGTTCAATAATGTGGAAAGCTAAAAGTTGAAAACAAAACCGAGTACCCTCGATTTTCAATCGGGATGTTATCTATTATGACATTTTGACAGGAAAAATACAGTGAGAAGATCTTTGAAAACGCAAATTCAAAAACGAGTGACAGTGTGTCACGTTTTTAGTGTTTTATGTGCTTGCACATTTCACTCGCCTGATTAATTAGGCGAATTTCATTTTGGCCAGCGGCCAATATTTCATGTTCACAGAACATTTCATTGAAAAATGCTTGCGTTTTTCTCGGTGCCAGGTTCAAAAAAAGTGGAAAGTGGAAAGCTCAAAGTCGAAAGGAAAAGCGACAAAACAAATCATTTCACTCGCCTGATTAATCAGGCGAATTTCAGATTGGCCAGCGGCCAATATTTCATGTTCACAGAACATTTCATTGAAAAATGCTTGCGTTTTTCTTGGTGCCAGGTTCAAAAGAGTGGAAAGCGGAAAGCCCAAAGTCGAAAGGAAAACCGACAAAGCAAATTCAAAAACGAGTGACAGTGTGTCACGGTTTTTGTTTTTTATGTGCTTGCATTTTTCTTAGTGCCAGGTTCAGTTAGCAAAATATTAGACATTATATTTACATATCCAGTCATGTATTTCTTTTCCCATTAAATTTAGGTCTTTTGCTTTATCTGTCAATGAATACTCAACTTTAGGTGGAACTTGATTAAATGCATTTCTAAATACAAGACCATCTTTTTCTAATTCTTTAAGCTGATTTGTAAGCATTTTATGTGTTATCGAATTCATTAATTTTTTCAATTCTCCATATCTTAATACGCCATTGACAGCTAATAAAAAAATAATTCTCAATTTCCATTTACCGGCTATCATGGCAATAAAATTTTCAAATTTTTCATATCCAATATTTTCTAGATAACGTTTGTTAGCCTCCATAATACTCTCCTTTTTTATAGTATCATACAAAAAAGTGCATACTTTCTTTTTTTATTATATGGTATTACAATTAAATAGTAAATTGTAAAATGGAAAGGATTAAAATGAAAATACTTATATTAAACGCAAGCCCAAGAACTAATGGTTCAACCGCAACTTTTTTAGATAAAATATATTCAGTTTTAGATAATTACAACGATGTAGAATTAAAACATATAAATATTTCCAATCTAAAATTAAATTATTGTACGGGTTGCTCATATTGCTATAAAAGCGGAAGTTGTTATATGAAAGACGATTTAGAAAAATTATCTGTAGAAATCTCAAAGTCAGATGGTTTAATTTTAGCG
>PDWI01003765.1_pt1 | contig 23470 bp, 30 predicted proteins | sample 1430891 | NCBI WGS metagenome assembly PDWI01 (sample SAMN01162508, study PRJNA174530) | Oral metagenome, whole genome shotgun sequencing project. | biome: Marine environment; feature: Marine mammal; material: Swab sample of the gingival sulcus; isolation source: swab sample of gingival sulcus... | reverse complement strand
TATGTGGTATGGCTAGAGGTGGTCGCTCGCAGTCTGGAACGCAACTAGCCATTTACCACATAAGCCCCTAACGAAGTGAAATAAGAACGGAAAGCAGGACTAGCTACTTATTTATTTTTTGACTTTTTTATATCTTATTATTTCAAGTACTTCTCTAAATTCCCAAATACAGACGGATTATTCAAAAGCAGACTTTCAGCTTTTTGAAAAAACTCCATCACTCCTAATTCAGAATAAGTGTCTTTAAAATCTTCATAAAAATCAGCATGATTTAATATTTTTTTTACCTGTTTTTTTGTCAATTTTTTATTCTTACGGTGTTGTAACTCAGCATTTGCCCATTCATCTTTATAACGATATTCCAACCGCAATGAATTAATAGCACGTCCTTTCTTAAAATACTTAACCGCAACAAAAATATCTGAATACTTGTTTATTTCTTCAATCGCTGGTGAAATAACCCTAGACTTTAGCATTGAAATACTAGGATACTTATTATCAGCAATACCCAACGTCTTTTTAAACTCAACAATAGTATAATCTTTAAATTTATCATGATAATAATTACGCATTAAATCCATAATTAAAAGTTCATATAAATTTAAAGCATACTTACTTTTCATCTGCCCAATGTGCATTAAGCGATAAGAAGTCCACTTATCACCATTTTTCTTTGCCAAATTAGAAATATAAGGAACAATTTTACGAGAAAAACAAATAGCTACCCTTTTTGTTTCCGCATCAAAATAGGCATCTTGTGCAATATTAGTTGCTTGCCAATCAGACACTGTTTCATTAATGAGCTGTTTTGACATTAATCCTAGAGCTGCTTGTTTAAAATGATACACTGCCCCATTATTTTTTGGATCAAAACCAAAAATTTCTTCAGCTTCTTCAAGCGTAAATGAAAATTCAGTATCTGAAGTAATTTTGTCAAAACTGTTCACTTTACTAATACAACCTACTAATAACTTAAATTCTGTTACTGTCAAATCAAAGCGAGCAGTAATAAGATCATTATGTTTAGTTACTATTTTACTGCCAAAATCACTTGTTTTAATAACCGCACTCATAAATTCACCAGTTCATGAAGATAATAAGGTCATTATATCATAAAAATGAACATTTAAAAATAGATGTTCATTTAAAATAAAAAATGTTCACTTTTAAAAAACCACCCCTAAAATATTGTGGATAAGCCTGTGGATAAACCTGTGGATAAACCTGTGGATAAAATCCTAATAAAAATAAAAAATGTTCATTTAAAATAAAAAATGTTCATTTAATAATAAAAAATGTTCATTTAATAATAAAAAATGTTCATTTTAAGCATAAAAAACCTTTATAAAACAATGTGTTAAAATCCCTAAAACAAGGTTATAAAACAAGGTTATAAAACAAGAAAGATAAAACACCATTTTTTCAAATTACTTTCTAATGAAAAGCAATTGAGTAAAATTTGACCAGCATTACAAATTGTCTGCTGACAATTTGTTTTTTCATTATTTCTTTATCAAAATAAAAAACCGTTTTTCTACAAACTTCATTTCTAAATAACAAAATTCAATTTATTAGTAACTTTTAATAAATGCTCAAAAAATAACCATCGTCAATATGAAAACCTTAATAACGTATTTACAATAACTTAACATCACAACTACTAATTTTTCACACAGGGTTATCCACAAATTTTGTGGATAACTATCTAAACAATCATAAATTAAAGTATATTTTCTTAATATTGATACTATTTTTTAATTATTTTATTCCAATTTATTGACAAAGTGGAATATTTTTAATAAAATGTAGTTATTGATTATGAAATAATATTAATTTTAGGGCAAAATATGAGGACAAAAAAAACTGCTAGTGAGAAAAAAATGATTTTGCAGCAACATCTTGTTCTTTTAAATTCGTTTCAGCCCGGCAATTATGATTTAATCATTCAACAAGAGATAAAAGATAACAAAGAAGTATATTTCTTATCTTTTGTTGATTTAGAGGAAACGCAAAGAGAAATTCTGTTTTCTAAAAATGGACTTAGGCGAGAGTTTAAGTCTTTGAACACCTTGAAGAAGTATGTCATGGAAAAATGTTCAAATGTCAGAAAAATTACTATATTGATTGAAAAGAATCAACAAATGCAGTATCTTGAAGACATCGAATTTAAATTCACTAACAAGGAGTAATGTTATGCTTGAGTCAGTCAGTCAGTCAGTCAGTCAGTCAGTCAGTCAGTCAGTCAGTCAGTCAGTCAGTCAGTCAGTCAGTCAGTCAGTCAGTCAGTCAGTCAGTCAGTTTAGGCTGATTTTCGCAACTGGAGCGTTAATTCTAACGTCTCTATCAACATCTGCTTTCGCAGACACAACAACCTCAACAACTCCAGTCAATGATGATTTTGGTTGCGAAGCTCTTTTGTGCTTTGCAGGTGGCATGGCTGTACCTGAATGCCAACCAACCATTAAAAAAGTTCTAAAAAGGCTAGCAAAGGGTAAGGGTTTTCCTACATGCCGTGGGGCAGATGGCATTAAAATTAATAGCCAATTAGGTTCATATCGTTTCAACACAGATGGTTGGAATGAGGTTATTATTTGCCCTGATAAAAAAACACCCCCTTATGCAAGTTATAAAGTTCCCCACGATTCTACTCGCAAACATGTATGTCGCTATATTGACATAAAAGTTCCGATTGATATTGCTGCTGATAAGCAACATGAAAATCAAAGGTATTACTACACTAAGGAATATACTAAGTAGGGGTGATTTATGGATTTCTATGCTTTAGTTCAACAATGCAACATTCAACGCCCAGCCCCTCCAACGATGGCTGCAATTGCCGAAACTGAAAGCGGTTTTAACCCTTATGCTATAGGGGTTGTTAAAGGGTATATCAACCAACCTAAAAACAAAAGTGAAGCTATTTTAGCGGTGAGAAAGCTAAAGCGTATTGGAAAGAATTTCAGTGTTGGTTTAATGCAGATTAATAAAGTTAATTGGCGTACTTATAACATGAATGAAAAAAACATGTTTGATGTATGCACTAATCTTAAAGCTGGTGCAGATATTTTTAACAAATGTTATGACAGGGCAGATAGGAAATATGGTAAAAAATATAGTCATGATGGTAAGCTAAGATTGGCGATGTCTTGTTACTATAGTGGGAATTTTAAAACTGGTTTTAAGCGTGATTTTCCAAAACAACCACCTTATGTAACAAAAGTTTATACCAATTTAAAAAAATATCGTGGTCATAAGTATTCAAAACCTAGAATACAGACTAATTTAAATCAATATATACCCCAAAATATGCCTTTACCTCAATCAGGAGAAGAGCTAGCAAGGCAAGCAACGATTATGGAAAATCAGCGGAGAAATTCCAACTATAATCCTGCTTATCCTAATTATCAACAAAACCAGCAAGTGATGCCATATCCAGTTGATTACCGAAATAATCAACCTATTGGCATAGCTAAAATCATTAAACAGGAGGGTGAAAAACCTAAAAAATCTAATAAAAAAGGCGATTTATTCGCTACTAAATCTACAGTAGATTTGTTTTCATAAGCAGGTCTGTAACTTAAATTAAGGAATTATATTTATGTCAAAAATATCAAAACAAAACTCAACTGGAACGGCTGTATCTAGTAATGCCGATCAGGAACAATTAAAAAAAATCGCTGGTGTTGCTTTTATGCTAGCTTTCGCTGCTGTGCTATTAATGTTCCCTGAACCAGCTAATGCGGCTGGATTATCAAAGGTTAGTGGTGGACTAACAAAGTTCCTCGCTGAAATTCGACCTATCATTAAAACAGTTGCCATTATTTCTGTAATTGGTGCTGGTGTTGGTTATATGATGAACATGGTCGATAAATCATTATTCTTTAAAATTATTGGTGGAATTTTAGTTATCGTAGGTTCAACAGAAATTGTTAATTTCTTTTGGAATTAATTTATGTTTGATTTGTACAAGGGGGCGACACGCCCAGCAATGATGTTTGGTGTACCAACAGATGCTCTTCTTTGGGCTTTTGTTGGTATGGGTATTTTGTCTATTTCTACTAGTATTTTTTTGTGGGTACTATTTCCTTTGATAGTCTTTTTAATGAGAATGGTTTCTAAAAAAGACGATAAAGCCTTTAGGCAATGGGGGCTTTATTTTGACACAAAGGCTAGGAATAATAAAACCTTGAAAAGGTTTTGGGGGGGGACAAGTTATACTCCTCTAAAAAAACAGAAATATCAATCTTGGACAAATAAAGAAATTAAAAAGTAAGTAAGGTAGCCCAATGACAGAATTAGCAGTTAAAGATTATTTAAGTAAAGATCGTGTTTTAGCCGATATGATTCCTTATTCCCATCATGTTAGCGACACAGTGATTGCTACTAAAAATGGCGAGTATATATCAACTATTAAACTGGTCGGTCGTTCTCATATTGCTGCTGATATTGAAGATGTCAATAATTGGGTTGCCGCCTTAAATACTAATTTAAGATCCATACCTGGAGATGTTTTAGAACATTTAGGTTTTTGGGTGCATGTTGTTAGAAGAAAAGAAAAAAAATTAACTAAGAAAATTTATAACAATGAATTTTCTACTATGTTGGAAGAACATTATAATGATTTGTTTGCAGATGATGCTAATAGTTTGATGGTTAATGATTTATACATAACTGTATGTTATCGCCCTATCATCGAAAAAGTAACTGGTTTTTTTGCGAAGTTTGAAAAGAGTTCTTTAGAAGAACGTATCGAAATGCAAGAAGCATATATTCAAAAGGTTGAAGATGTAATTGGCTTAATGATGCAAGGATTGAGAGCTTATGAGCCAATCCAACTAGGTGTTTATCATCATAATGGGCGTATGTTTTGTCAGATTTTAGAATTTTTTATGTATCTTATTAGTCATAAAAAACAACGTGTTCCAGTAACAAGAGAACGCTATAACATCTATTTAGCAACCAATCGTTTATTGTTTAGTGAACATGGTGAAATTGGAGAAATTCGCCATATAGAAACATCTAAATTTTTTGGTATGTTGGAAATTAAAGAGTATGACAATATAACAGTACCAGGGCATTTTAATTGTTTACTTCAGTCCGATTGTGAATTGGTTGTTAGTCAGTCTTTTACAACAACTTCTAAAATTGCATCTTTAGGGTTTTTAAAGCGTCATAAAAAATTCTTAATTGATAGTGAAGATGTTGCTGTATCACAAATTGATCAGATTGATCAAGCCTTGGATCAATTGCAAGCTGGTAGTTTTGTAATGGGTGAACATCATATGACAGTTTGTGTGTATGAAGATAGCCCAACTCTTGCAAAAAACCAATTGCAGAGTATTTCAACAGATTTAACTGAAGTGGGTATTGTGCCAACATTCTTAGATCTTGCATTGGAAAGTGGCTTTTTTGCTCAATTACCTGCTAATTTTAGTCACCGCCCACGTCCTGCACCAATTACCTCGTTAAATTTTTGGTGTTTTAACTCTTTGCATAATTTTATGTCAGGCAAAGCAAAAAACAACCCTTGGGGTGATGCGATTAGTATGTTTAAATCTGTTTCAGGGACACCTTATTTTTTCAATTTCCACCATAGCCCTAAAAATCAAAATTCATTAGGAAAAATGGTCGATGGAAATACTATTATTTTTGGTAAAACAGGTTCAGGTAAAACTACATTAGCAAATTTCTTGTTAGCACAAGCCCTTAGTATTCCTAATTTGAGACTTGTTGCTTTTGATAAAGATCAAGGGTTGGAAGTGTTTATTAGGGCTGTAGGCGGTAAATATTTACCACTAAGGTTGGGTGAAAATACAGGATTTAATCCTTTTCAATTGCCTGATGATGAACCAAACCGCAAATTTTTAAAACGCTGGATTATGCAGTTATTGGCTGGCGATGGTCTAACAGTAAGTTTTAATGATGAAAAAGAAATTGATCAAGCAATTAAAATGATTTATGAGCATGAGCAAGAGAACAGGAGACTATCTGTTTTTGTTCAGTCGCTTCCTAATCCCTCAGTAGATGCAGAAGAAGATGCAAAACCATCTGTTAATCAACGATTAAAAAAATGGTGTAAAGGAGGTGATTATGCTTGGGTGTTTGATAATGAAAAAGACACTTTAAATGTCAATAGTCACAGTGTTTACGGCTTTGATGTAACCCATTTTTTAGAAGCTCCTGAGCTAAGATCCGTTATTGTTATGTATCTTACTTATCGAACTCAAGAGATGATTAATGGGCAACCATTTATTTACTTCTTTGATGAATTTTGGCGGTTGATACAGGATAAGCAATTTCAAGATTTATTTGAAAATAAACTAAAAACAATTCGTAAAGAAAACGGTATTTGTATTTTTGCTTCACAAGAACCAAACGATGCATTAAAAACAGAAATTGCTAAAACAATGGTATCTCAATGTGCAACACAGATTTTATTAGAAAATCCAAAGGCGGATTATGAAGATTATACAAAAGGTTTAAAATTATCAGATACAGAGTTTGATATTGTAAGAAACATTCCTGAGCGTTCGCATCAATTCTTGGTTCGTCAAGGTCGAAGCGGTCAAGCTTCTTTATTAGAATTTTACCTACCTAATTTTGATAAAGAAATGCTGGTATTATCAGGCACGCCTGAAAATGCCGAACTTGTGAATGATATTATGGATCGTTTAGGTTCTGATGATCCAAAATTATGGCTACCTGTGTTCTTCAAAGAACATGGATTTAATTAACTAACACATGGAGTAACACTATGAAAAATTTATCTGCATTAATATTGGTTGCTACAATTGCTTGCGGTTCATTATTAACAACTTCTGCTAACGCTGGCGTTCCTGTTATTGATGTTGGGGCAATTGCACAAGCAAAAATACAGGTTGATCAAATGAACCGCCAATTTCAACAGTTTGAAGATCTCAAAGATCAATTAAAAGGCAATCGAAATATTGGTAAGCTATTTGATAGTTATAATAAATACTTACCCAAAGACATGAAGCGTTTAATGAGAGATTATGAAAGTGGTAATTGGCAAGGTCTTTCAAAAAAGATAGCTCAATTAAAAAAAGCTAAAAATTTAGACAGTTTGACAGATACGCAAAGTAAAGTCCTTAATGATTTACTGGGTGATCAGCGGTTCAAAACGCTAGAAAATGCAGTTAAGCTGGATAAAATATTTGACGAAAGTAATAAACATTTTGACACAATTCAAAAATTGATGGATAAGGTTGATGATACTGAAGATGCTAAAGAAGCGGCAGATTTATCTAACCGCATTCAAGCGGAAATAGCCTCACTTCAACTTCAAGCCCAACAAATTAAGTTAATGGAAATGAGACGTAATTCTGAAAAAGATTTACAGCAAGAAAAAAATCAACAATACATGATGCAATTTAGCAATCCTAATAATACTAAACGCATTGGGCGGATTCGTGCGTTTGAATAGGAAAATAAATATGAAAAAGTTTAAATTTAGATTGTTGTTTTTAATTTTGCCTATTACTTCAATGATTGCTTGTGGGCAAAAAACTCCTGATTATACGGTAGATTTTTTAGTTAAAGATGAAAATAATGCAATTTTTAAAAAGCTAGAATCAGACTGTTTAATGATGTTATCCGCTGATAAACAGCCTGATGATAGTATTGCAAGTGAAAAAAATTGTCAAAATTTTTCGGTAGCGGCTGAAAAAAGATCTAAAGCTTTTAGCAATCCTAATAACACTAAACGCATTGGGCGGATTCGTGCGTTTGAATAATAAAAAGAGATGAACGATGGTTGGAACAACTTTTTTAAGTGATGCTTTTGCTGATATTAATAAGGCATTAGATGTTTTTGTTAATCAATTTTCTAGTGGCATAGCAAATGAAATCGCTCCTGTGGTTTATAGTGGTTTAATACTTTCATTTATTATATTAGGAATAATGGCAATTAAAGGAATGTTAGACCGCCCTTTTCTTGAAGTTGCAACAAAAATGCTTAAAGTTTCAATTATCGTTAGCATTGCATTGTCATCTACTGCTTTTCAAACATACGTTTCCGATATATTTTTAACGCTTCCTGATGATATCGTTGGTGGAATTATGTCATCTTCCGTTCCCTCGGCTAATTTGCAAACTGGTCAAGGGGCAGCAAAGGCAATTGAGGCTATGTATGACTTAGGATCTTATAACGCAGGGTTATATTTTTCTAAAGGTGGGGTAGGTTTTATGAAAGTCGATATATTACCTTATATTTGCGGTGCATTAGTTTGGTTGGGTACATTTTTATGTGTGATAGTGGGTGCTTTATGGTTGTTTATTGCTAAAGTTGTATTAGCTTTAATGCTTGGTATTGCTCCTTTGTTTATTGTTTGTTTAGCATGGCAACCTACTCAGCAATATTTTTGGTCATGGTTAGGAGCTGTGTTAAATACTGTGATAACGTCTGTCTTAGTTATTGGGGTATTTGCTATTTTCGCTGCTATCTTTGAGGCTAGATTAAATGGTTTAACCATTGGTGCTGATACGGCTAATTTTGCTGATGCGGCTACCTTTACTTTTCTAGGTGTTGTTTGTATGGGTGTTCTTGTTACAATTCCAGCCTTTGTTTCTCAATTGACTGGGGCGGCAGGCGGTGCTGTTGGTATGGGAATGGCTCGTGTACTTAAAGGAGCTGCAACTGGAGCTGCAACTGTTGCTGCTGGAGCAGCGGCTGGCGGTAGAGCGGTTGGAGGTGGTGTTAGAGCAGGATTTGCCGCTAAAGATGCAAAAGGTGCTTATTCGAGTGCAAGAGCAGGTGGGGCAAGTCGCCTAGGGGCGGCTCAAGAGGCAAGACACACCTATAATCGTTCACAAGCTGACATGAAACGTGGCTATCCTGATTACTTCCGACCAAAACCAGGATCGAAAATTCAAGGAACTGGTAGTTATTCTGGTGGTACAAATGTTCAAGGTGTGAAAATTAATAATGCTAAGGCTAATACTGGCAAAAGCAGTGGTGGTAACTTTAAAGCTAATTTTAGCGGTGGCGGTAAGTCTAAGTACGGAAAGTCCTAATTTTTAACAAATCTTTTTTGAATCGAATTTTTAATTAATTTTTATTGAGGTTGATATTATGAAATATCCACTAATAGGTAGTCTTTGTCTTTTTTTAGTAGGTTTAACTGGGTGTCAAACTTACCCAAAAAAGCCAATTCAGGTACATGGTGGTAAGTATGAGCCTGTAAATAAATTTGTGCCTAATGAATTAAAACCTTATCAGTTGCCTCCTAAAGTTGAGTATATTGATGCAACAAAAGAAGTTCCTAAAAGTATTATTGTAGTTAAGTAACAAGGATTATTGAAATGTTAAAAAACAAAGCAAAAAGTAAAAGTAATGATGGTAATGTTGGTAAAAAAGAATGGCAAGCCTATTTAGATCATACTAAAGGGATAGAACGTGATTATATGGCGGAAATTATCCGTTCACGCAAAGTGTGGCAAATGATTGCATTACTTTGTATGCTTCTAACTTTTGCCTCTGTACTTTTTCATCAGTTTAATCCAGTAACTGAAAAAGAACCTTTTGTTTTAAGGGTAAATGATACTACTGGAGTTGTTGATATTGTATCAACAATAACAGAAAAAAAATCAACTTATGGCGAGGCAGTTGATGGTTACTTTTTAGCTAAGTATGTGACTAGTTATGAAAGTTACAATTATCACAATATTCAAAATGATTATGATACAACCATACTTATGAGTTCAGATGCTGTCGCTAGAGAATATAAGGCTATTTATGATAGTAGTGGGGGAAATGTAGGACGTGATACATTATTAGGAGAGACTGGCACTCGTAAGGTTAATATTATTTCAGTTGTTCCTAACACCGAAACTAGCACTGCATCTGTTCGCTTTGAAGTAGTAACAAAAAGCAGTAATGGTAGTCATTCCGAAAATTATATCGCTACAATCACTTATGAATACCTTGATGCAAAGATTTCATCAGAGGTTGGTTTAATCAACCCATTAGGCTTTGTTGTCACTTCATATCGTGCTGATAAGGAGAATTTATAATGTATAAATTATTATTAGCTAGTATGTTAGCAGTTATTTCAGCTAATGTGTATTCTGCTGAATATCCTCAATCTATGGGATTTGATCAACGTGTTACCTCTGTTAAGTATCAAGAGGGTAATGTTGTCGAATTGATGCTAACACCAGGAGTTGCAACAAATATTGTATTAGAAAAAGGCGAGGAATATAAAGCTCATGCTTTTGGTGATAGCGAAGCTTGGCATTTCACTTATTTTGAAAACAATTTATTTATTAAACCTGCTAAACCACTTGGAACAACAAACTTAACAGTAATTACCAATAAACGTAATTATGTTTTTGAGACGGTTTTTAATAAAGACTTTAATAAAAATCATTTATTTCAAGTGCGTTTTGAATATCCGAATGTTTTAAATGAGAAGCAATTGAAAGAAATAGAGGAACAAAAAATTAAAGAAAAGTTTGAAGATGCTAAAACTAAGAAAATTTACAATCTAAATTATACCATGCGTGGTAGCAAGGCAATTGCTCCTGTAAATGTTTATGATGATGGCACTTTTACTTATTTTAAATTTCCAGGTAATGTAGATCTACCAGCAATTTATACAGTCACTTATGATGATAATAGTAGTCGTTCAGGCGAGGAATCTATGGTGAATAAAACTGTTGAGGGGGTTGGTAACGATACAATCGTTATGCACAAAGTGCATTATTCTTGGAGGTTAAGATTAGGCGATTCTGTATTAGATATTCGCAATGATAATATGAATTGGAAAGGCGAATTAAACAAAAGTGGAACAATTGCTCCTGATGTTCAACGAATAACAAGCACCGATGATGTTTTTAGTAAAACTCCTACAGTGGATAATTTTAAATTATCTAATAGACGATTGCAATACATCTCAAAGTATAGGGATCGTTCCAATTCTAAGCCTACCATCGGAGAAATACAAAGTAATGAAGTTAATAATGAGATGCGAAAAGATATTATTATGCAATCGGAGGGCGAATAAATGAGTAAACGTGATGAATTTGTACCTTTTGATAGTGATTTAGATGGTGAATATAATCCTGAATATCCTGAGCAAGATAAACCACAACAAGAAACCCTTGATGATGTTCGTGGTCAATCTGATCTAAGGAAACAGAAAAAGGTAACTCAAAAAGGTCAAAAAGCTTTAGTAGGGTTCTTAATATTTTTGGGTATATTGATTGCTTGTTTTATGGCATATCGTGCCTATACAGCAGGGCAATCGGTTGTTGCTAAACAAGACAATAAACCAAAGTCCGATTTTAGTAAGCCAACAGAACGAACATTTGGGGATCAATTCAAGGATAAAGAGGAAGATTATGTTCCTTTTGAGGCAACGGAAGAAAAAAGTATTTTAGATCAAGTGGAAACAGAAACGCCCCCTACAGAATCTGTAGAATCTGTAGCAGTTGAACCTCCTACAGTCGCTTCTGAACCTGAACTTAGGTATGAACCACAACCAACAGTTAATGTTGCCCCACCGCCACCGCCAACTGATGAAGAATTAAGAGAAGAAAGAATTTATCGGAGTGGTTTTAGTATTAAATCAACAGGTTCTAGTGGGAGTGGTAATGGGTACAATAATGTAACTATTAAATCAGGCAAGAAGCAAAAAGATCCTTTAGTGGAAAGCTTATCTCCAGCGGATTTAAAAGGTAGTTCTGCTGTACAAATGCAAAACAGAGACATGATTATTACTAAGGGTAATATGATTGATTGTGTGTTAGATACTAAATTTAATAGCACTGTTGTTGGCATGCTTTCTTGTACAGTAACACGCAATATTTATAGTGCATCTGGTCGAGTGGTGCTAATTGATCGTGGTAGCAGAGTTACAGGGCAGTATAAAGGTGGTTTAACACAAGGGCAAAATCGAGTATTTGTTGTTTGGGATAGAGTGGAAACACCTAAAGGAGTTATTATTGATCTTGATAGTCCTGGAGCAAGTTCATTAGGTGAATCAGGACTAACTGGGCGAGTAGATAATAAGTTTTGGGCAAGATTTGGCGGTGCTATTATGGTTTCGTTGATTACCGATTTTGGTAAGGCTATCAGTGAAGTTGCAGCCGAAAAAACCATTGGCGGTAATGTGACATTAGAAAATACTAGTGATACGGCAACCGAAATGTCAAAAGCCGCCTTAGAAAAAAGTATAAATATTCCACCATCTTTGATTAAGCATCAAGGCGATAAATTAACTATTTATGTTGCTCGTGATTTGTATTTTGGTGATGTTTATGATTTAACAGTAACGGATTAAAAGATTATTAATTATGAGTAAATCAATTGACAAATCAAATGAAGACGATGCTTTAACCGTTAATTTAATGTTGAAGTATATTAAACCATTCCTTGATGATAAATCAGTAACAGAAGTAACTATCAATGAGCCTCATGAAATTTGGGTGAAAGGTTTTGAGGGTTGGAAGTTGGAGGAAGTTCCCGAATTAACAGAAAGTAAAATAGGGCTTTTGATAACGGCAATTTATACATACAACAATAAGAGGGAAGGAGCAATTGGTTCTTTGCTTATGCCTGATGGTAGCCGTTGTCAAATCCTGAGATTTCCAGCAACTCTGCAACATCAAGTATCTGTTACAATTCGTAAGCATAGCGAAAGAGCTTTTACCTTAGATGAATTGTATGATGGTGGTTCTTTTGATGAATGGGAAGACGTTAGTTTTAATAAAAATTATGAGCAATTTTCACAAGATAAAGCTTTAATCAGTGCGATACCAAAGAAAGACTTGGAATTAATGGACTTAAAAACTAAAGGTGATATTAAAGAGTTTTTAAGGAAGTCGGTATTGTATCAAAAAAATATTGTTATTGCTGGTAAAACAGGTTCAGGTAAAACAACTTTTGCCAAAGGCTTAATTACGGAAATACCCAGTGATGAACGTATTGTCACGATTGAAGACGTGCATGAACTACATTTGCCTAATCACCCCAATCATTTACACATGATGTTTGGTAGTGGTCAAGGTCGAGTATCAGCTTTTGATGCTTTGATGGCGTGTATGCGTATTAGTCCTGATCGTATTTTGTTAGCTGAATTGCGTGGTTCGGAAACTTGGGAATATTTGATGAGTTTAAATACTGGTCACCCAGGGGGCATTACTACAGTTCATGCTAACGGTGCTGTTCATACGTTTGACCGTATTACAGGACTAATTAAGTCTTCTGAAATTGGTAGTACGATTGATTTTGAAGCTATTAAAATGATTTTATATTCCACGGTGGATATAGTTTTGTATTTTGATAAACGTAAATTAAAAGAAGTCTTTTTCGATCCGTTTTATGTTAAACAAACTTTAAGTGTATAAGGAAGTAAATTATGTCTGAATATCAAACTAAATACAATGTACGTCATATTGAAGAGGGTACAACCCCTGATGGCTATGAACAACATGAAGCAATGGTTATTCATGCCAGTGTAGATAAAAGATTTACATCAGTTGAGTTACATTCTGATGGTTATATTACTGGCGGTGATGGTACATATGAATATGCTAGTTTTGAGAGTAAAGAAGACGGCTATAGATTTATAGGAATTGATACTAACAGTGATGACTATCATAGTTTTATAGAAAACATTGATAAAAACTACAATGCTGAAACGGTACAGGATTTTTTGGATAATGCACCAAAGTTATCTAATGAAAAAGTCATTGAGATTAATCAACAAGCAAACAAAGAGATCGCTGATTATTACATAAAACAAGGAGCTAATAAAGATTTAGTTGAGAGTGTTGATTATAAACCATTTAAAGTTGAAAATGTGGGATTAGCTGATCTTGCTTCTGAAGATAATAAACCTGATTTCACAAAAAAATTAGGGGAGAAAATAAATGATAAAATTAGGGAAAATAATTTAACAGTTGATGAAGTTTTAGTAAAAGGCTCTTTAGCTGAAGAATATAAGACTAATAATCCTGATACCGAATTATCTAACAAAAAACTAAACTCAATCGAAACACAGGTTAATAATGAAAGTGGTCATGAGAATGATTGGCTTACTGCGAGTAAAGACGATAGTTTTGTTGAAAAAGTAAAAGAAGTCGAAGAGTGGCAAAAAGTTCCTGAAAAAGATTATCGCAATGACCCTGAATACTTAGATAATGTTGAAAGAATGGCTAAAGCTGATGCACTTGAAAAAGCTGGTGTTCCTGAAAAAGATTATCGCAATGACCCTGAATACTTAGATAATGTTGAAAGAATGGCTAAAGTGGACTTTCAGGAAAAATTTAATCTTGATGAAAATTCTGCTGATAAATACATGAATACTAATGTTCATGCTATCGCTGAAAAATATTCAGAAAATGGCAAAACAGAAATAGCAAAACCAGGGCGGAGTTATACTGGTGATGTTATTGATGTTGGTGAAGATGTGACAGTTCAGAAAACTAAAACTGGAAAATTTGTTATTCACGAAACAGAAAATTTACCAGGTATTAAAGAAGAAGATCAAGGCATCAAGGCAAAGATTGTTTATAACGCTGAGGGTCGTGGAGATTTAACGAAGAAAGCCAATGATTTAGAGATTGGCAAAGAAAAAGTTGTTGAAAAAGAACATCAAAATGATAGAGGGTTTGAAAGATAACCACATTAATATCATTAAGTGATTAAATACGATTAAACCGAATAGGTTTGATCGTATTTTTAAATGAAACAAAATTCAAAAAGGAGTTAAAATGAAACAATTATTTATTGCAGAAAAACCAAATGTTGCAAGGGCTATCTGCGAGGGTTTTGGCGGTGATTTTTCTAAAAAAGATGGCTATTATGAAAAAGGTAATATTCAAGTTACTTGGTGTTATGGTCACATGTTAGAACTTTTTGAGTCAAAAGATTATGATGAAAAATACGAAAAATGGAATAGTGAAGACTTACCTTTATCATTTTTTCCTTACCAATTAAAAGTGAAAGATGAGGATTATATTAAAAAGCAACTAAAAGTTATTAAAACGCTTTTAAATGATTGTGATGAAGTGGTAAATGCTGGTGATCCTGATGATGAGGGGCAACTGTTAGTTGATGAAATCATACGTTTTTATGATATTAAAAAACCAGTAAAAAGAGTTCTTATTAATGACAATACGCCAGCAGTGGTTGCGAAATCACTAGCTGATATTAAGCCTAATAGTGATTTTGAATATATGGGGTATATTGCCCTATCACGTTCATTGGCGGATCAATACTTTGGTATTAATTTATCTAGGGCTTATACATTAAAGTTTCAGGCAATGGGTGGGGCAAGTATTTTATCTGTTGGGCGTGTACAGTCGGTTATGCTAGGGCTGATTGTTTCACGTTGTTTAGCAAACCGTAATCACAAAAAAAGTTATTATTATAATGTTTTGGCAGACGTAACTATCAATGGTTTAAACTTTCAAGCGAAATACAAGGCTGGTGAAGATGCTCCAGTAGATGAAAAAAAGCGTTTAATTAATAAAGAATTTGCTAGCAATATAGCTGAAAACATAAAAGGTAAATCAGTAAAGGTTTCTAATGTTACAACAAAAAAGAATAGTAAAGCTCCGCCATTACCTTATAATCTTGTTAAACTTCAACAAGATTGCTCTAAATCATTAGGTCTTAATCCTGATGAGACTGATAAAATTGCTCAACAATTATATGAAAAACATACTTTAATTACTTATGTTCGTTCTGATTCTCAGTATTTAAGTGATGAACAGTTTGATGATGCAAATACTATCTTACAGGCTGTAGCCAATATTGATGAAAACTATCAAGATATGGTAGATAATTGCAACCCTACGCTTAAAAGCGGGGCTTTTAATACTAAAAAGGTATCAGCACACCACGGAATTGTGCCAACGCTAAATAAGCCTAATATAAGTAATTTGAGTGATAAAGAAAAGGCTGTTTATAAATTAATAGCTAAACGATATATTCTACAATTTTATCCGAATCATGAATATGAAACAACCAAACTAACTTTAGATATTGATGGTCATTTATTTTTAGTATCTGCTAAAGTGGATTTAGATTTAGGTTGGCGGAATCTTGGTGCTGATGATGTTGAAGATAAAGATAAAAATGAAGATGATCTGCTCCTCGATCTCCGTAATATTAAAAACAATGATGTCGGTAGTTGTGTTAATAGTATAGTTAAAGATGAACAAACAAAACCTTTACCTTTATATACTATGGCAAGTTTTGTTGGTGATTTAACGAATGTTGCAAAATATGTAAAAGACCCTAAATTATCAAAGGTTCTAAAAGAACGTGATAAAGATAAAAAAGGGGAAAATGGCGGTATTGGTACGCCAGCAACAAGATCAGCTATTATTCAAACTTTGTTTGATCGTGGTTTTATTGAAGAAATAGGAAAAGGAAAATCAAAAAAAATAGTTTGTACTAAATTAGGTGAGCAGTTTTATAAACAGCTTAGTGATGTCATTAAATATCCTGATATGACTGCTATTTGGTTTGAGCAACAAAAACTAATTAAAACAGAAGATGATGCAATTAAATTCGTAAAAAACATGATGAAACAAATTGTTGAACCTGAAGTTGAACGTATCATAAAAAACCAGCTTAAAATGCCCTCTCATAAATGCAATAAGTGTGGACGTGTGATGATAAGAAAAAAAGGCAAAAGAGGCTTATTTTGGGGCTGTACTGGTTATGGTGATGAACAGAACCCATGTAATAACATTGTTGCTGATGACAATGGCAAACCTAATTTTTCTGCAAATACTGGCAATAGCGGAGCTAGGTTTAGAAAAAGGAGTTTCTAAATAAATATCATACTTAATTGAATGCGTTTGTCTTGATTATAACTGTATTCAATTAAGTATAGTAAAAACTAGTCGTCAAACTGCGTTAAATTTATTTCATATTCTTCAAAAAGATTCCGCATTTTATTTTCAACTTCAGATGTTATTTCTTTTTTTCTTGGGTGGTTATCATAAACCTTTTTAACACGTTGAACAGTTGAAACGCTTTTCTTACACCTTTGGGCGGTTTTTCTTACAGACATACCATTTTTTAACTCAAGTATAATAAGCCAGTGTTTTTCTAAAAATTCTAACTCTGATTTAGCACTGCCAACAGGTCTGCCAAAATTACCGCCCTCTGCGATAGTCTTTTTAATCCCCTTTCTTAAAGCTTCTATTCTCTTATTTTCATAAGTCCAACGACCAGTGGCAATCCAGCGTTCATCTTTATCAAATTTATCAATAGACTTACTAAGCTTTGTTAATTCAAATTTTAAATTTTTTAACGTATTTTTATCCAATAACAAATATTCTTGTAAACTTCCTGCTGGAAGTTTATTTTTTTTGTACTTATATAAAATATATTTTTCGTTAATTCCAGCGTTTTTGATATTTCTTAAAATATCTGCTTTAACTACTTTTTTTCCTGTTGATTTTTCAAATTCTTTGGTTGTTTCTAACAATCTGTCTTTAGGGTTTCGGCTAGTTTTGCCAACTTTCCAAACTTTCGTGTCATCATCTAGCTGATACTCAAAAAAGTATAATGTTGAATTTAATAGATTTTGTTGTCTATGTGCTTCAATATCATACCATGCTTGATGATAATTATTATTAGCAACACCCTCTAAATATTCAGTAATTCGTTCTTTTAATTTTTTTCTAAACCACTTATTGAATTTGGGTAATGACAGTTTACCAATAGTAACCAGTGCTGTATCAGTGAAACCACCCTTACCATTTAGTAATTGTTCATCATAAATGTATTTAAACCCAAATGTTCTTGGAAAACTGTAAATTGGATTATGGTATGCGTGTGGCTCACGTTCTTTTATATACTCAATTAATTCTAAAGGATAGTTTAGGTGAAAATGATGCCAGCCTGGTATTTTAGGAATTTCAGTTAAAGATTCATGACAAGTTTCCCCATCATGTCTAAAGTGGTGAGCTTTAACTGTTCCTTTAACTGCTATTAGTTTACACTCACAAAAAGGACACACAAGGGCGGTTTTTCCTGATTTGACTTCAGATATATGCTGAAACTGATTTGTCTTTTTTTTCTTGCCATAAGCTAGATATACTGCCATATTTTCACCATACTTAATTGAATACATTTATTGTAAGTATAAATGTATTCAATTAAGTATGCAAGTAATTATTGCTTTTTATTCTCGTTTTCATGCCACTCTTTAGCACGTTTAATAGTGCTAGGGCTACAATGAAGCAATGTTCTAATTTCTTTCCATGAGTGATTATCTAGTAATTTTATAATTGCCTTGTATTTATCTATATCAGGCTTTCTGCCAACATTTTGATATTTATTTTCTTTTTTAGCTTTTTCTATTCCTTGGGCTTGTCTTTCTCTGCGTTGTTCATAATCACGTCTAGCTGAAGCGGCTAATATTTCTATTATGACGTTATTAATTGCACTAAATAAGCGATTTTCAAACTCGTTATTTGTGTTTGCTTGTTGCCATGTTGTGGGAATATTCATAGCTACAATTCTTAAATCTTTTTCTTGTAACATTCTTTTTAATTCTTCCCAGTCACTATTATTTAATCGACTAAGCCGATCAATGTCTTCAATTAATAATATGTCTCCATCTTGAGCATCATTGATTAATTTCAGTAACTCTGTACGTTCAAGTGTTGCTCCTGATTCGTTTTCTATATAAAAGTTACAAATATTGAGATTTAATGATTCTGCAAAATCAATCAATGCTTGTTTTGCTCTTTCTGCATCTTGTTCTTTGGTCGATGCTCTAAGATATGCCCTAACAAAATTCAATTTATTTTCCTTTTTTTATTGTTTTTTGATACCGAAAAGGCTATAATTACGGTATTAATACTCAAAAAGTCTATATAAGTAATTTGAGTATCAATTATATACTAAAATTCTCAATTCGCAAAATGTGTACTTTAAAAATATAGTTAGGAATGGTTTTTTAATTTAAAATGTAAAGTACTTTACAAATTTACAAGGCAGTACAATACTATAAAATATGTAAAGTACTTTACATTTAAAAAGGTTCAAGGGTGAATGTTATGCATAAAGAAATCACAGTTGCAATACTATTAATAATTCTTTCAGCGATTGTTGGCTATAATATGGCTATGATGAAAGTAACTTCAGTTGCCAACAATAATCATCTATTATCGGTTAATGATAGCAACGTAATTGTTTGTGAATCTCAGGCAGTAAACTTTACCACTTCTCAATAATTTTAAGGATATTCTAATGAATTTAACAATTGCTTATATCATCAAGGGAATAGTAGCTTTAATTCCTGTTATTATAATGGTTGTCGTCATAAAAAAAGCTATGGCTGATAAAACCGCCAGTGAAGAAAAAGCCAATAAAGCGATTAAGACTATAAAACAAAACCCTTTGACTACTATTCTTTGGGGGTTCTCCGCTATCGGTCTAGTTGCTATTTTAGGTATGTCATTGGGAAGTTTTACTGATAACTTAATAAAAAATGCCAAACATAACGAACAACCTAAAAATGAGGTTAGCCCAAACGAACCGAAAAAGAATCTCAGTCTTAATGACGTTGGCAAAGAAATCGAAAAGTCTTTTGGTTTTTAATCAATAAAGGAAGTTATTATGAATTTAATAAATATCTTATCTAAATTGAGGACAAGATTGACTAAGCTTTTCTCTCAATTAAACCCAACTAAAAAGAAACCACAAAAACAACCTTATGTAATAATTTCCCCTAATGGAAGTTATAAAAATTATCTTCTTGATGATGTTTTTTCTAAAAAGCTAATTACTACAGATGAACTTGATTTGATTTTTGAAGAGGTTAGAAAAATTAAAGCAGGTGGTGATAGTGGTGGGATATTTCTATTACGGCTTATAAGTAGAATGAGAAGTAATAATCCTAATAAAGATAATCCCTTGGCTGAAAAATATATTGATATAATCGGTGATTTTTATGTTGATTATGATGAACATTATTTCATCGTCAAAAAAAGTTTTCTTAATGAAATGCAAAAACTCCAAAATTTAGCATAAAAAGGCGGATAATTAAAATGAGAAATAAAGTATCAATACGAAAATCAGAGCTGATTGCTAGTTTTTTTATTTTGCTATTTATGGGTCTTGTAAGTTATTGGGCTTATGTGCAATACAACTCACAACCAATTACAAATAATTGTAAAAATGATATTATCGCTCTCTCTAGTTCACAAACCTGTATTGAACATATAGCAGAGATGAAAAGTTCTGCTACACAGTTTCCAAAAGTTGATGATCAACAAATCAATAACTTTCTTGATTTGATAAAAGTTTCCCTATCCGATAATGTTGTTACCAAAGGCGAATATAATTCAATTAAAAAAAGTTATGCTAAATTGGAAAAAGAAAACTTAATTATTTTTAATCAAATTAAAAGAAATGAAGATCAAGACAAACAAGAGCTTCTTATTAATAAAATGAAAGATGAGTTGGAATAAATAAGGATTTCGTGATGTTTTTAAGTCCTGATAATGCGTGGAATTTAGAAGTATTTTTAATGATTATTAGTTTTATCTTTAATTTATGGAGTGTAGTTGATTTTCATAAACTTTGTACTTATAAGGCTATATGTTTGGATTTAGTAGATAAAGAAATTGCAGTTAAATATATTGAAGACAATTTACCAAAAACAATAAACTTTTTAAAATTCTATGATAATGATTATGTTCTAGAGAATATGAAACTTTGGAAAATTATATCTATATTTTCCATATCTATTTTATTAAGTGTAGTTTCATTTTTTGTTTTTCTTTATTTAACAAATCCTGATTTAGAACTTGTTTTTTCGCAAGTTGCAATGGCAATTAATTTTTCTTATTTGGCACTTTTTAATTCATTAAAAAATCACAATTTTTATTCCTTGTTGCAGTTTTTAGACAAGCAAAGATATTGGAGTGTATAATGAAAAAAATTAAATATTATCATGATGGTATTATTCACAGAATTGTTCAATGCAATCAATGTAATTTTTGTTTATATTATGGTGGTGAGGGTTATGATGAGTTAAATAAAATTATGTATAACAGTAAAAAACACTGTAAAGATACAGGGCATACTTTAACAGTTGAAACTGGAACAGTAGGAAGAATAAAATGAAAGAATATCAAGCTAAGATTGATGAAATTGATAAAGAAATAAAAAAGATCGAAATAAGAATTTCCACTTATAAAGATTTAAATTTTAAAGCGTTTGGATTTGTAGCCATATTACTCTTTTTAGCAGTTATCTATGATTCTCATGATATTGAGACGATGATAATTTCTATTTTTGCTCTACTTTTCTTGTGGGTAGTTGTTTCATCGTTAAGTGAGAATATTTTAGTTTATTTTTATAATAAAAAAATAAAAAATTTAGAATATGATAAAAAAATGCTTAATGAATGTAAGTAAAGGTTATTTTAACGAATGATTTATTAAAATATAGAGGAAAAAATGAACAAAACAAAAAAGCAAAGAGTTGAAACGGTTAATAAAATTATCGAAAAAATAGCCAATACAGGTCGTGGATTTTTTTATTATGATGGTAGAATTTCTCGCATAGAAATACGAAAAGGTGGTCATCTTTATTGGTATAACTCATATACTGAAGAGACAGGCGGACTAAATCATAAAACAAAACGTAAACCGAAATGTTTTACAAACGGCAGTACGTTATGGGCATTGGTCTTAGATATGGTTGAGTTTGTAGCTACTGGAGAGCAAGCGAACAGTAATAATGGTTTTGGTGGTCTGTATTGTTCCCATTGGGGGTATTCAGAAGATGAAATGTTAGAAATTCAAAATTTAGCAAAAAAAGTAGGATATTTGAAATGAACGATATTTTACAGCACCACCTTGATAGATTTAGATTTTATGGCTATAAAAAAAGTGAAAAAGTAACTAAAAAAACTTTATTGGAAAGTGCATGGCGAGAAATTTCCATATATGGACGTAATGCAGAATTAAAACTATTTGCCAAAGGTAAACGTGGTAGTAATAGAAAGCGAAAAAGTTTATTTCCAAACGGTGCGGTTGGCACTATACAGCATGAAAGGTACGCAGAAGATGGTTATATTACTATTACTTTTAACTGTATTGAAGTAATTAAATCCTTTGATTGTCTTGATGGTGTTGAATTATATAGTCGATTAAGACGTTACTATGATATTCATGCAGACATACCTTATGAACTACCAGTTGATAACAGAGGATTATATTTAACCTGTATTGGTGGAGTTGGTTTTGATGGGGCGGTAATATCAAAATGTGATGAAATTTTGCAAAAATACGATAGACGCTCATTGATTGCTTTTCTTGCTAGACTCGATGTGTTTTTGTATAAAAACAAGATAAAAAAACTTAAACTTAAAACTTTTGAAGATTTTTTAACAAAAGATTTAAATGAAATATTGATAGGAATAATAATGAAATGAAAGTATTAGTTATAGAAACAAATGAAATTGTAGATTTGTCAATTAAAGAAGATATTGATGATGTTATTTTAAGTAAATACACTGAAAAATATAGAAAAGATATGAATGAGCATTATTGGTGGCTACCAACAACTAAAGTGGAAAGGGGGAAATATGGTTCTGATGTTCAGTGGAAAATTAATGAAAATGAAATTGATTTTTGGATTGAATTTGTTGATGACCACAATGAAGCAAATTCTTTGAGAAAAGAATTATCTGATGAATATGGAAAAGATGTTATAGATAATGCACTAAAAGAAATGGGGGTGGGTTGGTCGGATTTTAGTGAAGAGGCAAGCACTATTACTTTATTTCTTAGTGAATTTGATTTTTACAAGAAACAAGAAAAAAATAGAGTTGTTATAAATGAAGATACTTACAAAGAAAGATTAAAAAATGAGATTGAAAGACTAGGAGTTACTAACTTATCTAAAAAACTAGGTGTAGCTCGTAACACACTATATAACTGGTCTGAAAAATCTAACGTACCGCTAGATAAATTAATGCTTATGGGTGAGCATGGATTAAATGTAGATTATGTAATTTCAGGAAATGATATAGGAAAGTTAGAATGAATGAATTAATTCAGCAACTACCAACATTTATATTTGTTTGGTGGGGTTTAATGGCAATTTGTATGATACTTTTGGTTCGTGAAACATTTCTTTTGTCAAAAGATATCGAATATTAGGCTTATATCAAAATGGTGAGTTAGAGAAATTAACCTATGAAGAGTTGGCATTTTGTGTTAATTTTTTTAAAAATGGTGATAGCTTAATAAAGCCGTCTTATAACGTGTTGCTCGCTATAATGGCTATATTCGCTTTAGTGTCTGCTGGTGGATTGCTGTATTTATGGTAAGGAAATTATTATCACAAGTTAAGACTGGAACAGTAGGAAGAATAAAACGGAGTATAGAGGTGACTAGATTATTTTTAGCAGAAGAACGTAACCGTCTTGGCTTAAAGGCAAAAGATGTTGCCAATTCTGTA
>PDWI01003237.1_pt1 | contig 23473 bp, 19 predicted proteins | sample 1430891 | NCBI WGS metagenome assembly PDWI01 (sample SAMN01162508, study PRJNA174530) | Oral metagenome, whole genome shotgun sequencing project. | biome: Marine environment; feature: Marine mammal; material: Swab sample of the gingival sulcus; isolation source: swab sample of gingival sulcus... | reverse complement strand
GTTCCGCCAGGGGCATTGCTGGGTAGCTACGTTCGGCAGGGATAACCGCTGAAAGCATCTAAGCGGGAAGCCCACTCCTAGATGAGATATCCCATGACACGAGTCATCTGAAGGGTCGTGGTAGAACACCACGTTGATAGGTCGGGTGTGGAAGCATGGTAACATGTGGAGCTTACCGATACTAATAACCCGTGCGGCTTATCCATATTTTTGATTGGACTGCTACTACTTTTTTCTACTATTCGGTTGTCTTTTTATTTTACTGTTCCCCTTCCCTTCTACCAAGGACGGGAACAGTTACCCGTTTATTCCTTTCCGAACACGGAAGTTAAGCTCTTCTGCGCCGATGGTACTGCATGGGTAGCTATGTGGGAGAGTAGGTCGCCGCCAATTTCTTTCTAAAAGGCTCTTATACTCATCTACGGTATAAGAGCTTTTTTTATCTCCCCTACCCTTCTTCCTGCCTTCGTGTACTATCCTTGCTGTAAATTCCCAAAAGTACACTAACAGCTATCTTCAGAAAAAACTGCCAAGATAACACCAACTAAGAGATTAGGTAGATCTGGAACAATAGACTGCAGTGAGAAATGCCCAGAAATGCCCCTGATGTGAATCAAATAAAAACGAATTCATCAGACAACCCGTCAGCATGGCAATGATTACACCCTGATGAAGATATCTTGCAGGGATAGTATCTTTCATTGAATAGAAAAACTGGGCCACAAAAATGGAAAGGTATAGTATAAGGCCAACAAGACCAAGCTGGATGGAGATAAAAAGATATTCGTTGTGAGGATTATCTGTTTTTTTTATGCGTGTACCTTTAATTTTTCTGGCATGTTCTTTTTTATATGAGCCTGTACCATGCCCCAGAACAGGCTTTTCCTGGATAAGCTTGAGACCGGTGATCCACCAATCTAAACGCATACCTTGAGAGGTTGTTGCAGAACCGTATTCATATTCAATAATATCTTGAAACGCATCTTTACTTCTTGATGAAAAATTCTCAGAGGTGAAAAAGATACCTGTTACAGCGATAGCAAAAGCAATGATACAAAGAACCATATAGGAAAATTTTAGGCGCTGCACAAAAAAGAGTATCATCAGTACCAGAAAGACCAACATACCGGTACGTCCTGGTGCAACGTAAAAAATATTACCAGTGGCGGCGAGAAAAATGAATAACCAAAAAACCAGATATTTTCTATTGAACATTGCTTTATGCAAGGAAAAAAAAGCCAGGATCGCCATGAAATAGCTATGAGTAATATGGTGAATAAGCGAGTTACCGTATTTCTCTAAGGGGATAATAGAAAAAAACATGAGATAAGAAATTATGAGAAGAAAAATACAACCAGCTATAAAACTACGTTCACAACGATCTATTGCCTTACCAGTGCCTGAAAAAAGGGACAAAAGAATGGGAATATATATAACTTCACGATATTTCTTTAAAATTTCAAGCGAATAACCAATATCAGAAGAAGAATAGGCAATTCCAAGTAAAAAGAGGATAAAGAGCAAAAGTGAAGTCAATGCCACCGGGTTTTCTTTTGTTATTGCTGGTATTTGAGTAATTCTGCCGCTTACTAACCAGAAAAAAATGGTCAATATTGAAAAAAAAGACAGCAGAGAAGAGGAAAAAGGAATGACAAAACAGGTGGCTGCTGCACAGAAGAGAGCAGATGTAAGAAAAAATTGCTTTTTATTTTCTTTCATGACAATAGATTCTTGTTGTTAAATTGGGATTATTGATACTGCATATTGTGGAGAAGTTCATATTCACCATGCATCGCCAAAAGTTCTTCGTGAGTCCCCTCTTCTACAATTCTCCCCTCTTTGATAACGATTATACGGTCAGCATTTTTAATAGTTGACAATCTGTGGGCAATAACCAGAGTGGTCTTGTTTTTCATCAGGTTTTCAAGGGCTTTTTGAACCTCACGCTCTGATTCAGAATCCAGAGATGAAGTGGCCTCATCAAGAATGAGGATGGGAGCATTTTTCAAAATGGCACGGGCAATAGAGATGCGCTGCTGCTGACCACCTGAAAGACGATCCCCTCCCTCTCCGATGATTGTATCAAATCCCTGGGGAAGAGATTCTATAAAGGTAAGGGCATGTGCTGCCTTTGCTGCCTCCTGAATCTGTTCTTTACTGGCATGCGGATTTCCATAGGCAATGTTATTTCTTACCGTATCATTGAAAAGAAAGGTCTGCTGCGTCACCATGGCAATGTGAGCCCGTAAAGAGGATATGGTTAGATCCTGTATATTATGAGAATCTATACATATTTCCCCTTCATCAACTTCCAGAAATCTCGGAATGAGATTGGTCAATGTTGTCTTTCCACCACCACTTGGGCCAACTATAGCCAGGGCTTCGCCAGCTTTGACATTAAGAGTAATGTTGTGGAGAATCGTTTCTTCTTTATTGTATGAGAAGCTCAGATTATTAAAGGTTATAGCCTTAGTAAATGAAGTAAGGGGAATGGCCCCTTCTTTATCTGATATCTCAGGTTCTGTATCAAGAATATAAAAGACACGGGTTGCCGCAGCTATGCCCTGCTGAATAATAGAGTTGATACGGCTGATACTTTTTATAGGATCATAGGCTGCAACGAGAGCAGTAAGAAAGGCAAAAAAGGTACCAGGTGTTGCGTTACCAAAGATAACATCTTTCCCGCCATACCAAATAATCAGAGCAAAGGCAATGCCTCCTAAAAATTCCATTAGCGGATGCTGTATACTTCTAAACTTTGCATCCTTTATTGTTATGGAAAAAAGTCGCTCAATCTGTTTTGAGAATCTATCTGATTCGTACTGTTCTTTGCAAAAGGCCTTAACGATACGACTGCCGGTAATGGTTTCATAGAGTATATTTGAAACTGTGGCCGTTTCTTCCTGTGTTTTAATGCTCAACTTACGAAAAAGCTTTCCAAATTTTATAATGGGATAACCTGTTACCGGAATTACGACAAAAGAGAACAGAGCAAGTTTCCAATTCATATAAAACACGACACCCATCAAAATAATCACCTGGAAAAAATCACGTAATACACTGACCAAGGCATTTGAAACCGCCTGCTGCATCAGAGTAACATCTGAAATGATTCTGGATATTAATGTACCTGTTGGTGTCTTATGAAAAAAAGACAAGGGCTGCTGGTGAATATGCTTGAATAACGCGATTCTCAGATTTTTTATAATAGTCTGTCCGACAAGTTCGAGAAGAAATGTGTATATATAGTATGATATTGATTTAACAGCAAAAACAAGAATAAGAACAACTGGAAGAATATTCAGAAAAAACATGTTTTTTTCCATAAATATTTTATCCAGCAGGTCTTTTACAAGATATGCCTGTACTCCTGTCATGGAAGCAACCAGCATCATTGCAATCACTGCGATCCCCAGCTTAATCCTGTATGGACGGACTATTATATATATTCTTTTGAGAATTTGCCTGTTAGTCATCTTTGGTATGAATCTCTTTTTGGTACGTGAAATCGTATTTGGTTATATCGGAAAACGGGTTTATTTCTACACTACTTCTCAACAATAAAAAAGATAAAAGACTCTTTATAAAAAGACTTACAAAAAATTTAGTTTAATTTACAGTTCTTATCCAGTATGTATATGACAGGTTATATTGGGATTACTGCCTCAAGCAACTTACGTCCTCTCACAGAAGAGGTAAACAGTTTTCAGAACAGTCCTATGAAAAAACGTATTGCCTGGTTTGTTCCCTTTCCCATACAAGGATCTGGTGGACACCAAACAATTTTCAACCATATACAAACCCTGATGAGAAGGGGCCATCACTGCTATATTTTTATAGGAAAAGAAAAACCCTGTAGCAAAGAAACATCACTGCAACAGCTTCTCTTTGATGATTTTGGCTTCTCTTCCGATTATGTTCATTATGGCTATGACACCCACGAGAAGTTTGATATGGCTGTTGCTACAGCCTGGTGGACCGCTGAGGGGGTTGTAAGAAATGTTCATGCAGAAAAAAAAGTCTACTTTATACAGGATTATGAACCATGGTTTAACCCTATGGGAGATCTCTTTCTTAAAGCAGAGCAGTCATATCGTTATGGTTTATCACCTATTACAATAGGACGCTGGCTTGCTCAAAAAATTGAGAAGAAAAGTAACATCACTGCACAATACTTTGATTTTACAGCAGATTTAACGACTTACTTTCCCTTAAAAAAAAGAAAAAAGGAAAACAGTATCTGCTGCATTTTCCAACCGGATAAACCCCGCAGGTGCCCCGAACTGATGAAAGAAACACTTTCTATCATCAGGGAGAATCGCCCCGATACAAAGATTTATACCTATGGCAGTACCGAAAACCCCAAACTCCCCTTCTGTGAGCATCTTGGTATTTTGTCAAAAGAAGCATGCAATTCCTTGTATAACAGGTGCAGGGTTGGTATGTGTCTAAGCTCTACAAATCCTTCCCGTATTCCCTTTGAAATGATGGCCGCAGGCTTACCGGTGGTGGAATTATACGGAGAAAATACTATATATGATTTTCCAGAGAAAGCGACACTGCTTGCTGCCAGAACATCAGGATCTCTTGCAGGTGCTGTTATGAAGATTCTTGAATCTGAGACGTTACAACAGAAAATGGAGCTTGCCTGTCTGGATTTTATAAAAACAAGGCCTATTGAACTTGAGTTTGAACAAAGTGCCCAGATATTTGAGAGTTTGCTGCAGAATGCAGTTACAGAAAAGGACACTTTTCTTCACTGCTATAATGCCCCTGCCTTTGAAGCTGAATATGCACTACCCCAAAATGCATATCAATCTAATGAGAATGCTGCAGAAACCGAAAGAAACAGTAATAAATCAACTTCTCTGACACATTATTTACTGAATAACAGAATTGCCAGAATGGCAAAGGTAATGTGGAAAGGATATTACTGATTGAAAAAATATGAAATAAAATGGAAACTATCAGTGTTATAATCCCTTGTTATAACCAGGGGAAATATCTCGATGAAGCCGTTCAAAGTGTCATCTCACAGAGTCACCCCTGCAATGAAATCATTATAATTAACGATGGATCCACCGATCCTTTTACCGTTGATTTACTCTCCACGTATCACAGGGACAAATGCCGTGTCATACATACAAAAAATCAGGGTTTACCAGCCGCCAGAAATACAGGAATTGAACAATCCACAGGAGAATTTATCTGCTGTCTGGATGCTGATGATAAATATGCTCCCAGTTATTTTGAAAAGGCAATGGATGTTTTCAGCAAGGATGAAACATCGCGTTATGGCGCAGTTACTTCCTGGGTACAGATGTTTGGAGCTGTCGAAAATGTATGGCAGGCCATTGGGTTTAATACAGAGGGATTTAAACCGTTTTTTCAGGCAACACGCAACAATATCCAGTCCGCAACTATGTTCAGAAAAACATGTTGGCAAGAAATTGGCGGATATGATGAGTCAATGCTCAGAGGGTATGAAGACTGGGATTTCTGGTTACGCATGATTGATATTGGTTATCAATGGTATTGTATAGAGGAACCGTTGATTTACTATCGGCAAAAAGAGCACTCAATGGTAAAGGATGCAGACAGTATACGGGAAAAACTCCTTGAGAGGATAATTTCTAAAAACAGACACTTCTATGAAAAATATTTAACAGAAATCTTATTAGAGAGAGATAAGGAAGTGCGGATAAGAGACAATGAAATTGCTTTTCTCAAAGAACAGATGAAAGAAACTGACCGTAAAAAGACGTTTTTGTCGAAACTTTTCTTTAAAAGATAAACAAATCGTATCATTTTTTACAGAAATACCATTAAAAAATACAGATAAATGTTCTTTTTTCTGTTCAAGGTTCCTTGGAGAAATAAATAAAAATGAAGAAAAAAATATTTATACTGGGCATCGGTTGTCAAAAGGGTGGTACAACATGGTTATATCACCAGCTCGCAAAGCATTTATCCATAGATATGGGGTTTGTAAAAGAGTATCATATTTTTGACGCCTTACATCTTGATGAAAAGAAAATTATTATTGGGGAGAGACTGGCAGATTTAGAGAAAGCCCTGAAGCATAATCAGCTCATGGCAAACAAAAATAATAGTAATCTACTGAAACATATAGATTTTTACAGGAATATAGATAATTATTTTGAGTATTTTCATTATCTCTTACTTCGGTCTCCTCAAATCAGTATTACTGGAGATATCACTCCAGCTTATTCAAGGCTTTCTGCAGATACATACATGCAAATCCGACAAAGATTTGAAAAGCTTGGAGTAACGGTAAAGGTTCTTTTTATCATGCGTGATCCTATTGAACGAATATGGTCGCTGATGAGAATGCGAAGAAGAAATCGAATAGCTGAGGGTATTGAACCGTCAGACATGCCTTCAGTTCAAGAAGAAATGATGAAATGTTACAAGCATGAAAATGTCGAAAGCAGGACTCGTTATGAAAAGACTATAAAAAATGTTGATTTAGCTTTTGAGGCTGCAAATGTGTTTTATGGTTTTTATGAAAACCTTTTTTCAGCAAAAACAATCTCCCGACTTGAGAAATTTCTAGGAATTTCAAATTTAGTCACAGATTTTGATAGACGTTTTAATGCTTCACCGAAAGGGGATAGCCAACTCACCAGCGAAATATGCCAACATATTGCAACCTACTATAAAGCAACCTATGACTATTGTGAGAACAGATTTTCTACTCGTCATATCTGGAGCGGGTATCAGTATTTATAGTATAATATAGACTTTTATTTGTTCTTTTCATGCGATGAACAGCAAGTTACTCATCTACTCCCCTGCTGCGAACAGCGTGAGAGTAGATGAGTAACTTGGCAATAAAATAATTTATAAAAACTACGTAAAAATGCGTACGCCCATTGAAAAAATAATAGAGAAATACAAGCACCTTTATCCAGACATACAACAGCTATTACTTTCCGATTATTTCAAACTCTCCTATGAGGAAAAAATTTCCCAGGAACGTGGTCAATTTGACCTGGATAATCATACTTTCAGGAGATATGAACGTTCCTTGAGATTGGTAGTTCCCTGGCTGCAAAATTGTATGGACCTCAGCGGAGCGCGTGTTTTAGAAATTGGCAGCGGGACAGGTTCCAGTACAGCAGCGTTAGCCCCTTTTGTTGAGCATATCGATGGATATGATATTGATGGAGAGGCACTGGAAATAACTGACAAACGATTAAAGATGATGGGATTTGGAAATACATCACTTTACACCATACAAGCAGAAGACCTTGTCAAAGAAGTCAGGAAAAATGCTCATTCCAAATACAACCTTATACTCTTTTTTGCAGTTCTTGAGCACCAGACAATCCAAGAGCGCCATGACATATTGAAAGAGTGTTGGAATTTGCTGGAGGCAGGCGGCCTTTGTGCTATAATTGAAACCCCGAATCTCCTTCATTTTGAAGATTTTCATACCTCCCAGCTTCATTTTCTCCACTTTCTCCCTACCGATTTGTATGCACAGTATGCAAAGAAATCTCCGCGAAAATTATTTGCCCAAGCCTTTCATGATACTGAAAAAATTACCATGAAAGAACTTGAAACTTTAATTTCACGCTGGGGACGGGGAGCCAGTTATCATGATTTTGAGCTTGCCATTGGAGATGATTTTGCCCAATATATTGTAGCTGAAGGTTTTGAACCGGAAATTCTTGAATGGTTTCCCTGCACTGCAGCTGAAGAGGTTCTCCGTTGGTATGTAATGCAAACTAATCTTCCTATCCCTCTTGCATGTACGCGAAGTGTTCTGAATTTTCTACTAAAAAAACCTGCAGATGGTTGTGATAATGGTGGGCCTGATATACAGAAAAAAAAGATTCCGGCACCACCCCCAGCTCAGCATATTACTTCGCTGGCAGAACTGCAACAGCTGCAAGAAGAGATACATATCAAAGAAAAACAGCTCCAGGCAGTATATGATTCAACCACATGGAAAATAGGTAGCTTATTTACCAGGCCGGTTAGAAAACTTATCCGGTTAGTAAAAGGATAATGTAGCCATTTTGAGGAAAAAGGTAGCCAGACATTGTGAACGAGTACGAACAACGTACTACTTTACTTTGTTTATTTTGAGTCAGTTGTGCCCTGCATTATTTCAGTTTTTCCAGCCATGTTTTTGAATGACCATTAACAAGATCAATCTTACAAGATCAGGGCAATACTTCTTTGCGAGAATATTTTTTTATTAATAAAATCAGAAATTTAATCATGAAGCGTCAGGGAAAAACAGACTAAAAAGCGATTGAAATAATACAGTTCCTTTTGAAGAGGCAATCAGATACCAGGGTCTTGATTCACATGAAAACTCTATCCTTATCCCGGCTTATCTGTTTTTACTGGATCATTTCACAACTATTCGGATAGTATTCAGCGATCATATCAACATGTATTATCACTTTTCTTCCAATATCAGCAGCTCCTTTTTTAAACGTTGGTTAGACTGATGAGTAAAGGGATAATAAAAAAAGACAAGGAATAAGGAAATGAAAGGGAAAATTGCCTGGCTGGTACCATTCCCAATAAAAGGCTCGGGAGGTCACAGAACTTTTTTTTTACATATCAATTATCTTATAAAGTGTGGCTATGAGTGCCATGTTTATGTGGAGACAGACTGGCAACGAGAAGGTAGGGAAGATGTTTTACAGGAATTGGTGGAGAGCTATTTCGGAAAATGTTCCGCATATTTTCATAGTGGATATGAAGTTCATGGTTCTTTTGACATCGCTATAGCAACAGCCTGGTGGACTGCCGAGATTGTTGCAAAACAAGTTAATACAAAACATAAGATATATTTTGTACAGGATTTTGAACCGTGGTTCAACCCTATGGGAGATATCTATATACAGGCGGAAAACTCCTATACATTCGGCCTGATTCCTCTTACTATAGGGCCCTGGCTTGCCCATTACCTGCATGAGAGGTATGACACACCGGCAAATTATTTTGATTTCACGGCAGATAGCTCTCTTTATTACCCAATGGACTCAGTTGATAAGGAGAAGGCGGTCTGTTTTGTGTACCAGCCTGAAAAACCAAGACGCTGTGCGTCGATGGGCAGAGATGCCCTGGCTATAGTAAAGCATCATTGTCCAGAGGTAAAAATATACACCTATGGCAGCGAACAGACACCAGATTTCCCCTTTGATCACCAGCATCTTGGTATCCTCAGTGTGGAAGAGTGTAATCGTTTATATAATAGATGCCGTGTTGGTTTATGCCTAAGTTCCAGTAATCCTTCCAGGGTACCTTATGAAATGATGGCTTCAGGGTTACCCGCTGTGGATTTTTATGGTGAGAATACCATTTATGATTTTCCCGAGAAAGGGATATTGCTCACAAAGAGAAATCCTTCTTCTCTTGCTGGAGCGATTCTAAAAATCTTAGAATCACCTGCCCTGCAAAATGAGATGCGAACACATGGTCTCCAGTTTATGCAAAACAGGCCTGCGAAACTGGAATTCGAGCAATTTGCCGACTGTATAGATTTTGTTTTAGCAGGCCAAACCGGTGGTAGAAAAATAATTGTTCCCCTATACAATGTTCCTCCTTTTTCTGCTGATCTTGCTGCTCCACCACAGCCCACACACAGGAAAGAGCAGGAAACAAAAAAGAAAGATAATCTTTTCCTTCGCTTGCGTAACAACAGAATAGGTCGTACTTTGAAAGTTCTGGTTAAAGGCTATTATTAGGCAGGGAAAAAATATCAGACAAAAGAGAATTCTGGTAAGATGAAAGATACATTACAAATGTAGATAGCCGTAACTGCTACCTGATTACCGTCCTCCTCCTATTATGTACAATGGTATGATTACATGATTTATCCAAAAGAAGTCCAGGAATTTATCTTATCAAATGAAACATATAAAACCAGATTTCATGAAGCTCTCAACTCTGAAAGCTTAAATATCGGATTTGGTAACAGAACTGAAGATGCTTCACTGGAATTATGGCTGACCTCACTGGCCAGAAGAAAACATGATTCAGTTTTACAATATGTTAATTTTATTGCTGAAATGAAAGATATTTTTCAAGAGGTAAGGGCAAACATGTCCTACACAAACAGCAATGCCAGCCACTTAACCGGTGATGATAAATTCGCAGCTGGCTGGTCGGGTATAGGAATGATGCCCATTGCCTTGTACCTTTATTACCTGCACAGCTATGGTGTACGGGGTGCCGTTCTTGAGTGCGGCTGTTTTAAAGGAGGATCTTCCATCTGTCTTTCATGGGTTTGTAATCGTCTTGGATTAAAACTGTATGTTGCTGATTCTTTTGAAGGGTTACCTGATTCAGATAACCACTATTATAATAAAGGAAGTTTTGCTGGCAGCCTCGAGGAAGTACGCAGCAATATAGAAACTTTTGGAAAAATTGAGAATGTTGAGTTCATCAAAGGTTTTTATTCACAATCACTAAAAGGCTTTGATAAAAAATTAATGCTGATATGGCTGGATGTAGACCTGCGTACTTCTGTACTGGATGCGATGAAATATGCATATCCCAACCTTGTTGAAAATGGGGTTATTTTTTGTGATGGCCTGGGAGAAACCCGTGATTTTTCAGGTGACCAGCTACAACCAGCAAGTGGTGAGTCTCAGGGGCTTGTAGAATATTTCAACGCTCACAATATACCTTACAAAGCCAAGTATGCAGGGTATGGTCATTTGGGCCTGATTGTACCTAATTGCCCTGATGACGGATATATTCTCTATGATCCCGAAAAAGAAAGAATAATGTTATCCGGTGTAGAAAACGAATTACATAATCTTCAACGTCAGATTGAACAGCAGCGAACAAGGAATCTGGAACTTGTCAATTCAACATCGTGGAAAATGACAGCACCGTTACGGAAAATCGTCTCCTTTATAAGGTCCCGTTAAACACTTACGTTACCGTTTATCATCCTTTATCACTACAGATTATTAAAAAATAGCTCACCCTTCTGGATATAATGCAACCTCTTGTTTCACAATGTGTAAGTCTTGATCTTTGGGATACAATTCTACGAAGAAAATGCCATCCTGATGAAGTAAAGCTTTTTACTGCCCAAAAGATGCTGCACCTTGTCCTTCCATATCTAGAAAAAAAGACGTTTTCAACCCTTGATCTGCTTAAAAGAAGACAAGACGTTGAATTCAAGATAGGCAACGCACAACGTCAAAACGGCAATGATGATGAATACGAAATTGAGGAAGTACTGCGGAAATGTATCCATGATATTGTGCCGTCACCAATAGCTACCTCGTTATTGGATACCATTACCATGCAACTTGTACAGGCTGAAATTGAACAGGAAATTGCAGTGACTTATCTTGATAAAGCATTGATCCGGTATCTCCAGTCGTGTGAGTTTGAGAAACTGGTTATAACCTCTGATTTTTATATGTCTGCCGAGAAGGTTGATACGATATTGGCTGTTCACTCTTTTCCCTTTGCAATTGAAGCGACCTTTATTTCCTGTGACATTAAACGCAATAAACGCAGTGGCCGCCTATTTCAACATGTGTGTACCACACTGAATCTTGATACTGACCATCTTGTTCATATTGGTGATAATTTTCATTCGGATGTTACGATGGCTAAAAAGAATAATATCAGAGCAGTGCACTTCACAGGTAGTGAAGAGGAAAAAAAACGAAAGAAATATCATGCATTTTTCTCGCTTCGCCAGAATGTTGATGCTCACCCAAATATAACTGCTCTTTCAAAACATATAGGACAAGATAAAAACACCTCTACAAATCTAACATCCGAGCAGCAGCAGCTTATCTCTTATGGCAGGTATATGAGTCCTGTTTTTACCGGTTTTGCTCTTTATGTTCAGGAGTTATGTAATATTAAGAAACACAATCGTGTACATTTTTTTACTCGTGAAGGTAAATTTTTCAAGGCGGTTTTTGACAGAGCTCAGTCATATGGCTTATATGGTATGAATCCTGTCACAAGTAATCTCCTGCCAGTGAGTCGTCTGGCAACATTTTTTCCTTCGCTTCATGCCCTTACCATTGATGAAATGATGCGCATGTGGTCACAATACAATACTCAATCTATCAATTCTTTTTTACGATCTTTAGGTGTTGAACCACAACGTTTTCTCGCTGATATCCTCAGGTACGAAATAGACCCGGAAGAAATGATTAAAAATCCATGGGAGATGGAACAGTTTATTTCAGTATTTCACGATGAGGTTTTTCAAAACAAATTGAAAAAGGAGTATACCTCTAAAAGAAATAACCTCATTTCCTATTTTAGTGAATGTCAATTTGGAAAAAATAAAAGGGCATGCATCGTTGATATTGGATGGCGGGGAACCATTCAGGATAATCTGGCATTGATTTTTCCAGAAATTACAATTGATGGATGTTATCTAGGACTACAGGATTTCTTTAACAAACAGCCGGACAATACCAGTAAATACGGTTATATCGCGGATATGAACAAGGGTGAAGAACATATAATGCTCAAGTATGTTATGCCTTTTGAGATGCTTTGCTTTGGAAATGGAGGAAGTGCTATCGGCTATAAAAAGGAAGCTTCAGGAAGGATATTCCCAGAATATCAGTATGATCCCGAAGAAGATCGTATACATGATCAATGTATCACCTATTTTCAGCAAGGAGTGTTAGAAGGTGTTGATAATGTTTGTAAACTAGTAGCTCAACATGGAATCAGTATTCAGGAGCTGAGAGATGAAGCAAGAATTCTTGCAACAGATTTTCTGAAACGTCCATCGGCAGCAATATGCAGAGCATTCAACGCTCTTAAACAGGATGACACCTTTGGTATGGCCAGGACTCTTTATCCTGGAGATAATTCATTCAGGATAACAGACAGACTTTTATCCTATTTTTCGATAAAAAGAAGAGAACGGTTTTTATTTGATCTCGAGATGAGCGGGTGGCCACAATGTTTACTGAAAACCAGGTATTTAGGGGTGTTCCACATTGCAGGCTCCCTTAAGAGAGCACTTTTAAGGAAAAAGGTTGAAGATCCGGGTAAATAAAAAATAACCGATTGTTTTGTACATTATTTCTGTAAACCACAATATCCCTGTTATCCAATTCCCCCTGCCTGATATTGCATACATACTATTCTCGACAAAGGAATCATAATCATCTAGAAAAAGCCTTTCATAGCCGTCTTTATACTGCCTCAACAACACCTGATAATCCTTTCCACGTACATAATTTCTTCATTCTCTTTCTGAGTACCGGAAACTATAGTCAGGAATTGTACAAACCACAGTACTTGGCATAATCCCCTGAAGAGCGATCAAACCATCACAGATAGTACATTGTTTATAAATAAAAGAGGGAATAAAGGCGATCAATCCCTTTATTCCCTGGACGTTATATATCAACTATAGTTAAGGAATCTTGAATATCAGCTATTATTCAGCTGCGGTAAAATTTTCGTATCCCTTACTCTTGATTGAAAAATCTTGTTATGCAAATATCCCTGACAGGTGTTCAGGCACCACCCTGCTGTTATGCAGAAGCAGAAAGTTTATTTACCCGTTTTGTAAGACGAGAGATCTTGCGAGATGAATTTTTTTTATGAATGGTACCCTTTGCTGCAGTTTTGGCAATTACAGGAATAGCGGCCTGTAACGCTTCTTTAGCCTCTTCCACAGAACCAGCTTCTACTGCAGTGTTAACCTTGCGAATGGCTGTTTTCATCTTTGACTTGTTAATTCGATTACGCATACGGCGCACCTGCGCCTGCCGGTTTCTTTTTTCTGCAGATTTATGATTTGCCACCTATTTCCCTCCTGTCTTAAACTAAAAACAATTATAACAAATAGTTCTGTAATATATTACAAACCGCATCAAACGGATTGACTTTTTCTCGATCAAGAAAAACTAATTTTATTACCATATACAAACGCCCGAGTCAATATAATTACAGGATCCACAGAATAATATTATAACTTATTTGTTCAACCTCTTAATAAGCTGTAGTGATTTATTAATATCATCCTGTAATTCAGGCGAAAGCTTTTTTGACTTTTTAATCCTTTCAAATCCCTGTTTTGCAACTGATAATTTTCCTTGCATCAAATACATCTTTGCAAGATAGTACGCGGCCTCATCTTCTTTTTGCTCCGCATCGCACAACTTTCCAAGTTCAAAATAGACCTTGGAAAAATAGGGCATGTTATACAACACTGTATCAAACTGTACCTGAGCAACGTCATTATGATTGAGCATTGCTGCCGCAATCCCAAGATAATAGGCACAATACATATCTTTTCTGTCATTTTTAAAAGCTTTTTTCAATGTCGCGTAACCACTTTCAATATCACCTTTTTCTAACTGTATGACACCTTTGTCCACCCTGAATATATTTACATCCGGGAATTTAGTGATAATCTTCTCTAGAATCATTAAACTTTCAGAGTAATTATTTTCCTCCCTTTCAAGCTGGGAAAGACCATATGAGGCCATATCCTTTTCAAGATCAGTTGCGTTGGGAGCAGCAAGTATGGATGCATAATAGCTCCTAAGATACATACTGTCTTTGACAAGGGTAAGAATACGCGCTTTAAATCGTAAGAACTGGAGATTATCATTTCCTTCTGGGTAGTCTCCTGGCTTTGCTTCAGTATCTATCAGCGTCTGGACATAATCAAGGCGTGTTTCCGGGTTAGGATGGGTAAGCAAATACTGAGGAACCATATTTGATCTATACCTGGCAATCTGCCTCATGGTCTTGAGCATATTCACCTGAGCTTCAGGTGCACGACCAAGTTTTTTCATCCAGTCATAGGCCAGCCTGTCAGCTTCTTCTTCATCAATTCTGCTGAAATGAAGAGCGGCAGACTGTTCTGCGGCCATGGCACTCGCCATGATAGCCTCACTGCCAGCACCACCACCAAGCGCAATGGCTGCCAAAACAGCCCCCAGAGTTGCAATGGATACTTTCTTTCCTTTATCTATCCGTTTGGAAATATGTCTTTTAACTATATGAGCCACCTCATGCGCCAATACAGAAAACAATTCGTTTTCCGACTGTACCTTTTCAATGAGTCCGCTATGAAAAAAAATAAGGCCCGAAGGAGCCGCAAAAGCGTTGAATTCCTTATTATCAATAATAAAGAAATGGTAGTCAAAAAATTGCGGACCGGCGACATCAAGAACCTGCTGTCCCAAACGACCAATATACTGAATCAGATCCAGTTCTTCGAGTACATCAAGATTTTTCCTCACTGAATAGAGCAGTTTTTCTCCCACTTCACGCTCGTCTGCCACAGAAAATGCAAAGCTTTTTTCTGCTGTGAACAGCATCTGAGATGTGACAAAGAAAAACAGGATGAGAATATTACATAATTTTTTCATTGTTTAGCCACCGCAATAGGCACTCCATCCCTTCTTCCGTCGAAATTCTGGGCGTATAGCCAAAATCAGCTTCCGCTCTTTTATGAGAAAAATAATGAGATTTTGCAAGCTGACAGGCTAAAAATCTTGTCATACGAGGCTCCTTTTCGCCTTTTCCAGACAACGTATACAGCATTTCAAGCAGAGCCCCCACACTGTATGCTGCCTGAAATGACACAGTCTTCTCTATTGGCCGATGATCTGTTCTCCGAAGAAGATCATCTATCCAAGCCCATAGATTTACAGGTTCTTCCTGGCCTATGAAGTACGCTTTGCCTGCGCACTTTCCTTCACCGCACAGTTCTTTTGCCGCAAGTATATGGGCATACACCACATTATCAATATATGTGATATCCACCATATTTCTGGATTGCCCAACCTTCTGCAATTTTCCAATTCTCGCTCTTTCAAGAAGACGTGGTACCAGATGCGGATCACCCGGTCCCCAGACAAGATGGGGACGTATTGCACATGTCCTGCATTTTTCCTGATCCACACCTAATACGGTTTTCTCAGCTATTGCCTTTGTTTTTGCATAACTACAAAGAAAATTCTCAGGATAAGGCAGTGTCTCATCACCTTCTATAATGTCTTTTTTGTTAAAAACAACAGATGGAGTAGAAGTATAAATGAATCTTCGCACATTATTTCCAAGACAGGCAGAGATAAGGTTCCTGGTTCCCACAACATTAGTTTGATAATATCCAGTATAACCACCCCATATCCCGGTTAATGAAGCAACATGAAATACTGTATCATACTCTCCTCTATACTCTTGCTGATCCCCTCCGATAAAACCATCGCCCATTACACGCTTTACATGCTCTTCATCTGCAAGATCGCCCTTATGAAGACAAACTCCGCGTTTTTGCAGATCCGGATAATTGCTCCGTCCAATAACACCGCAGTTATATCCATTTCTAACGAGCTCCAAAACAAGAGCCTTGCCAATAAACCCACCACCACCTGTAATCAATACATTTTTCATGACAACTGTATTTTTTGTTCAGCCCATACACGTAATTTTTCTCTAAATATTTTGGCGTTATGACGAATATCCACCGGAAATTGGGGATGCACGAGAAAAAACTCAATATCCGAGGTAAGCTCCGATTTCGCTGCAAGCTCCTTTATTTCCCTCAAAATCCGACCAGTGTCTTTTCTTCGTGTACCTCGCTCAAGCTCAACAATCATCACTGGTATTGCCTCGGATACCCGAGAAGAAATGCCAACAAGGGCAGATCTGTATACCGCCGGATGATTGTTTACAACAGCTTCACAGGGAATGGTATATTTCACACCAGCAGCAGTTTTCACTCTGTGCGTCTTTCTGCCACAAAACCATATTCTTCCGGAATTATCCGCATAACCAATATCTCCCATTCTGTGATACATTTTCCCGGCATAATGTAACTTTGCCATCCTGGTTTCTTTTTCATCATGATCGTATGTTTTGGTAACCACATCACCGGAAACTATTATTTCTCCCACTTCACCAATCGGCAATATCAATTCTTCAGTAAGTTCACTAACGGGATACTCTGAAAGCTCCATTATTTTCACATCAGTTCCGGGTAGTGGCCTGCCGACATAGGAGCCTTCGCCGGCAATGGTTTTTTTCCACGTGGTGTTCACAATCTCCCATCCGTCAGCCGAAACGATTGGCAGTGCCTCTGTTGCTCCATAGGGTATATGTATTTCAGCATCATCTGGCAGGATTTTGTAGGTTTTTTCAATGAGTTCTCCTGATACGGGCGCTCCAGCCATAAGCACTTTCTTCAAAGAGTGCAGGACAATATCATTTTTGTTACAATACGTACTTATAACCCGCCAGAGTGCCGGTGAACCAAAAGAATATGTCACCTTGTGCTGCGTAATTGAATTAATAAATTTTACAGGATTAACCCTCGCTGGTCGTGTCACATCCATATCAGGAATAACCACACGTGCCCCCAAGGCAATTGAAAAAAGGGCAAAGAGAGGAAATGCCGGTTGATCACAGTCTGAATCGCCTATGCCATAATATGAATCAATATGATCAAGTTGCGTCGCAAAAATTCCATGCTCGTAACATACCCCTTTAGGTGGACCAGTTGATCCTGTGGTAAAGATAATTGCGGCAAGTTCTTCAGCATCTGTGCTGGCAACCGGAAATTTTTCCCTGTTTTTTGATGATCTTTTTTTCCATAATCTGGCAAAAGGGATATTCACCACATAACTTTTACGAACACTCGTAAAAGTTTTTCTAAATAAAAATCTGAAAATACATGCCCTTACTATGCCAATGAAATATTGGGGCTGAACCCGTCCAATACAGCTGACCACATTTTTATAGCCCATGCCTGGATCTATAAGTATTACCGGAGCACCAAGTTTAAAAAGGGCAAAGGTGAGACAGATGAATTCTGCTCCAGGTTTAACCATAAGCATAACCCGATCACCAGCTTTCACGCCCTCCTTCCGAAGTGTATAGGCCAGATCGTCAGATCTTCGTTCTATATGGCGAAAGCTGTAACTCTTGCCTGATTTTGCCTCAACGAGAGCAATATCGTCTTTTTTTTCCTGAGCAATCCTGCGCAGTACCAATGCTATATTCTGGGATTTTTCCTGCATACTGGCTATATCTCATCAGTGAAGAATTTTCGCATACGTTTTACAACCTCACCTTTTTCATCCTCTAACAGGTAATGACCATAGTTTTCGAAATAATGATGTTGACAATATGGTATCCGCTGCAGCCATTCATTATAAAAGTGCCTGGTAAAACAAAAATCTTTTCCACCCCACAGCACCAGTGTGGGTATCTGCCGTTTCACCACCTCGCCTATTCCTGATTCAGCAACACGTAACGATTTATAACTTTGGTGATGTGATGATAGCGGAATATCCTTAACAAATTCGTGAACGGCAATTCTGTTTTTCCATGAATCATATGGCTTCAAATACCAGTTCTTTGTTTCCTCTGGCATTTCTCGCTCAACAGCCATATGTACAGCAGCACGGGCAAAACCATTTATCCCCCGCACAACAAGTTTCCCGAATCCTGGTATCTTACAAACAGCAATACGAAGAGGAATTCTTCTTGCCGGAAATGCTGCCGTGTTATGGATAGCTATCTTGTTGATTTTGTCGGGCATTCTTTGTATCAGCCCAAAACCGATTGCTCCCCCCCAGTCATGCATCACCATGGAAAAACGATCAATATTACGTTCCCTGACAAATTTTTCCAGGTTATTGGTATGGTTTTCCAGGGTATATTGATAGTCCTGTGGTTTGTCTGATAAACCACAGCCTAAGTGATCTATGGCTATTACTCTGTGCGATAAACGTAATGTATGAATGAGACTCCTGTAGTAAAATGACCAGGTTGGATTACCATGAAGGAGGAGAACAACAGGCCCCTTACCTTCATCAACATAATGCATTCGAGGTCCTTTCAGGCTGAAATACCGTGATATAAATTGAAATTCTGGATGCAAAATACAAACCTATCAGATCAAGATTATTTTACTATCATACTACCTTTATCGAGCTGATTTACATACATACATGAAAGAAATTTTTTATTCAAGAAATCCATGATTTCATTCTGGTATTCTTTCTAATATCAAATAGTTTATTGATAATCATTCTTATCATTTTTTATTACAAAAGTGTTAAAAAATATATTGCTTTTCCATATTGCATATGCTAATTGCTAATATCGTGTGATAGAAAGGTAAAATTGTGCTTTTTTCGAGACTTATCCTCTCTCACACTGTATTAGAATTTCAGTCTGCAAGAGACTGAATATTTATAAGAGTGTCCAAAGTAGGGCCAGCGCACTAAAAGGAGTTACAAAATGGCAGAAGGAACAGTTAAGTGGTTTAATGATTCAAAAGGTTTTGGCTTTATTGAGCAAGATGGTGGACAAGATGTTTTCGTTCACTATTCTGCAATACAATCAGAGGGCTTCAAGTCCCTTGAGGAAGGTGCTCGTGTCACCTTCGAAATTGTAGACGGCCCTAAAGGTCCTGCTGCTGAGAACGTCCAGAAACTCTAGAATTACGCAATAATTCTGCTTTGATAGAGCCCCTTGTATCACAAAAGATGCAAGGGGCTTTTTTTATTGTTACTGACGTTTGATGAACTCAATTAAAGTCCGCACACTTCCACCTGATGCCCCAGTGCCTGGCACATAGGTTTTTTTGGTAAAGTTCCATGCAGTACCAGCAATATCCATATGTACCCATGGTAGATCACCTATAAAATGTGCAAGATACTGAGCTGCGGTAACGGCACCTGCATCCCTGCCGCCTGTGTTTTTTATGTCTGCAATTTTGGATTCTATTTGTTTTGCATACTGTTTACCAAGAGGCAGTCTCCAAACAGGTTCACCAACTTCAGAACCTGCTTCGCTTATCATTTGAAAGAGGGGCTCATTATTGGTAAACAATCCGGTATTATGATGCCCCAAAGCTATAATTACCGCTCCAGTCAGCGTGGCAAGATCAATAACGCAATCCGGACTGTATTTTTCAATACCATAGGACAATGCATCTGCCAGAATAAGACGCCCTTCAGCGTCGGTGTTGACAATTTCAGAGGTACTGCCGTTATAATGACGAATAATATCACCTGGTTTCAGCGCATTTTTACCAGGCATATTGTCTGTTGCAGGAACGAGTGCCACCACATTACATCCAGGTTTACTTTTTCTCACCCAGTTCATGGTTGCAAGAACCGCTGCACCTCCACACATATCATGCTTCATCTCCTCCATTCCTGCTGAGGGTTTGAGACTGATCCCTCCTGAATCAAAGGTAATTCCCTTCCCCACCAATAATACGGTTTTTGCTTTTTCATCCGCCTTATATTCTACAATCACCAGCTTAGGATCAACATCTGAGCCACGGTTTACCGCAAGAATCCCCCCCATCCCAAGAGATTGGAGCTGTTTTTTGCCCAGAACAGTACATGTTATAGCATCATCAACACTGAGAGCTTTTGCATAGTCAGCAAAAGAATCAGGAATCCAGTTACTGCCAGGCTCATTAGCCATATCTCTCGCCTGTTTTACTGACTCACTTATTACCTTGATATCAGAAATTTTTTTTCTGAGAGCACCTGGTTTTCCATCGATGAGTAGTCGAATTTCACGAATGCCTGCGTATTTTTTATCACTTGCAACATGTTTATACTTTTCAAAGGAATAATCTGCAAGGAGTGCCCCCTCAATGACATACGGTGCAATAATATCCATAGCCTTTCTTTCCAGGTTTGACATCTGCAGACATATCCTGGATGCTTTGGCTGTTCGGGAAAGCTGTAAAATCGTTCCACCAATTTCTCTGAATGTATCTTTTTTTTCAGCGGTAAGTTTCCCACTTTTACCAAAGCCCACAAATACAACTCTTTTCGCCCTGAACCTTATTCTTGCCTCTTCTGAATAATCAACAAATGTCTCATTTTCCTCAGCCTTAAAATCTCCTGTTTTAAGACATTTCTTTAGATTTTCATTTTCAATTTTAACACAATCTGCTCTTCCATTTTTCTTTTGAAAACAGGGAACAATGCAAAGATCAGCCATATATTTCCGAGAAACCTTATCACTGACAATAATTTTTGTTTTTTTCATTCCATTCACTTTCTGTTATTATTTTTTTTTCAGAAACATCTCATTCATGACCATGTAATAATAAGTCCAATCATGAAAAATACCATTTCCCAGTGTATTTCTTTTTGACTTCCTTCCCTATCATGATGATAATTACTGAGAAATCAACGCTACCGTAAACAATCGACAAAAAAGACATTGTAAAGCATCGTGATAACAACTCTGGTAATATCCATTACTCTTGCTATCGTAGTATCGGCATTTTGTTCAGTATGTGAAGCTGCTCTCTACTCTATAACTGCCAGTCAGGTTGAGCTTGTCAAAAAATCACATTCCAAGGCAGGAACCGCTCTGGAAGAATTACGCTCTGACATTGATCAACCAATTACAGCAATTCTTACCTTGAACACCATAGCCAATACAATAGGAGCATCCATCGCTGGAGCCTCCGCCGCAAAATTGCTTGGTGACAGTAATGTCATCTGGTTTTCTGCTATTTTTACCCTGTGTATTCTCATCTTTTCAGAAATTATTCCTAAAACTATCGGGGTATCCTTTGCCTATAAACTCTCTCCCGTCATCGCATTTCCATTACGTTTTCTTGTCTATGCCCTCAAGCCCATGATCCTTTTAAGCAAACTGCTTACACGACTTATTCCACAAAAAAACGAAGATATCATTTCAGTTGAAGAGTTGCAGGCAATAGCTGCCATGTCTTTAAAATCTGGTGAGATAGAACCGAATCAAGAGCGAGTAATCAATAATGCACTGGTTCTCCAGACAAAGATGGTACGCGAGGTGATGACACCAAGGACCGTAACTTTTTCTCTTGAAGAGCAGATAAGTGTAGCAGATGCCATGCAAAATGCTGAAGAGTTAAGTGCACACAGCAGGGTGCCTGTTTACCATGAGAACCAGGATAATATAACAGGAATCATCTTTCGAAAAGATGTGTTACTTGCAGCCGCAAGACAAGACGATGAAAAACGTCTCTTAGAGTTAAAACAGGCTGTACATTTTGTTCCCGAAACTGCATCACTTAATAATGTACTCATTGATTTCTTTGAAAGAAGACAACATCTTTTCGTTGTTGTTGACGAATATGGCTCCATGACAGGTATCATCTCCATGGAGGACATTCTCGAGGAAATAGTTGGTCAGGAAATAATTGATGAGACAGACATAACCCAGGATATGCGTGAGCTTGCAAGAAAACAGACACACCACCTGCGAAGAAAGGTATTGCGCAAATGACCCTCCGCAGGCACTGGATGAATTGATGAAAAACGTATGTCCAAAAAACTACAGATCATGGTAATATGTAGTGGTTCAGACCCGATCAGTCATTTACCGACTCTTTAGCTGTAATTGTTAAATTAACTGACAATTTTCTCAGGAAAAGAACATGATACTATTTGCCATACGCCAATCTCGCCACGCCCGACATCAGTAAGTGCACGCCCAATAACACGCCAATAAAAGTAATGCCCGAATACGGCCAGTTAAACCAAATCATCAGGGAAAAAGCAATGCCGAGCAAGCCATTGGCAATGAGGAGCTGTTTGATGCGTCCTTGTTGAGCAACCCCTTGTATTACACTGGAAATACCGCTAACAAAAGCGAGGCCGGCGAACAGCCACGTCATCAAAGCCGCCGCTGACAGTGGATTAAACAAGAAATACAAGCCAATAATTAATAAAGCGATTGCAATAATCCACACGGAAATATCATTTTTTTCCTTGCTCATAAACAGCAAAGCAATTTGCGCGGCCGCCCCCAGCGTTAACCCCCATCCCAACACCAGCTCTACGGCAATACTCGCCGTCGCTGAAAACTGCGGGAGAAAAAGGATTAATAAGCCGATAATAATCAAAGCATAAGCCAATATTTTGCTACGCTTTTTTGTTTTATTTTTCATGGTTTTGTCCTCAGCAAATTATTACTAGATTACTATTAAAATAGATTTACACAAGACAGAAACAATGCCTTTGCATTGCTTCCGTTTGTTTTTATTGAGTAATGAATAAAGTTATTTCTTCCCGAGATTAACCGCTTTACCTTGGAAATAAACCGCAGTCGGCTGAACATCCTTAATCTTATACACATCCATTTTTATTAAGTTAGACGGTAGTACCATAAAGTCCGCTGATTTACCCACGGCAATCGAGCCTGTTTCATTGACGATACCCATGGCTTTGGCATTGTTAATAGTGTAGCCCTTAATCATATCGGCAACGCTAATTCTGTCATCGGCTTGACCGAACACAGGTGTATCCTTGCCAAGTTTAGGTTCTTGACGCGTTGCCCCCATTTGAATACCTAAGAATGGATTAGCACGATACGCTCCTGGTGCACTTTGTTCAACGACAATTATAATTTCCGGTCAGCGACAACTATAATTCCCTACTCAACATACTAATTTAACGGCATATATTTTTTATTGTTTTTGTTTTGC
>PDWI01003189.1_pt1 | contig 23481 bp, 14 predicted proteins | sample 1430891 | NCBI WGS metagenome assembly PDWI01 (sample SAMN01162508, study PRJNA174530) | Oral metagenome, whole genome shotgun sequencing project. | biome: Marine environment; feature: Marine mammal; material: Swab sample of the gingival sulcus; isolation source: swab sample of gingival sulcus... | reverse complement strand
ACCAAAAATTTTCTGTTACAGCGTTGCATCATCTTGCCGTACTCGTTGTACTGTCTTCGATGATGCGTCTTGTACCAAAAAATTTTTGTCACGACTATACTCGTTCGGAGTAGCAAGCGTAATGTTAAAAAAGGGTGACTTCGGTTGCCCTTTTTGTTTTTTATTTTTCATAGAAACAGGAGTTAATCATGAATATTCATAGCCGAGTTTTTTTGTTTTGTGCAGGTTTGTTAGGTGCGGTGAGTGTCGCTATGGGAGCTGTTGGTGCACATGCGCTGCATCAGACTTTATTGGACCAAGGACTAGTGGAAACTTATGGTAAAGCCGTTGATTATGCAATGTATGGTGCGTTGTCTTTACTAGCGGTTGCTGTGTTACAACAGCTGTTGCCCAAAGCTAGATTTTTTCTGTGCGGCTACTTGATGGCTTTTGGTAGCGTTTGTTTTTCAGGCACTATTTTTGTTTACACTTTGTTGGGTTTTAAGGAAATTGTTATGTTTACCCCTTGGGGTGGCACTGCTTTGATTATTGCTTGGGCTTTGTTGGCATTGCTGAGTGTTTTTGATAAAAAGACGTGTGAGTAATGGTTAGACACAGAATGACGGTACCAAAATAGATAATTTCTGAAACTGCTCTGATAATTGTTATAAAAACTGTTGTAGAATATGGCGATGATACAGAAACAGACAGAAATTCTTGTTAATTCGGGTCTACACGAGACTCGCGTTGCACTTTTAGAAAACAATATACTGCAAGAAATTTATATTGAGCGGCAGTCCAATTTGGGCTTGGTTGGCAATATTTACAAGGGTAAAGTTGCTCGCGTTTTGCCTGGTATGGACGCTGCGTTTATCGATATTGGCTTGGAAAAAAATGCTTTTTTGCACGTGCGAAATATTGCCCAAGCCCAGCCGAAACGCCTAACGGCAGATTTGCTGGAAAATAACAATCAGCCTGACGTGAAGCCAAAAATTGCGGATTTCGTTCGCCAAGGCGATACCTTGTTGGTGCAAGTTATCAAAGATCCTATTGGCAATAAAGGGGCGAGACTGTCCACCGATATTGCCATTCCTTCTCGCTATGTGGTTTATTTGCCCAATTCCGATGACGTGGGGATTTCAACACGCATAGAAAATGAAGACACACGTCAATTTTTGCGTACCCGAATTTTGCAATTTTCTGAGGGGCTGGCAGGTGGCTATATTGTCCGAACGGCGATAGAAAACACCGATGCTTGGGCGTTGCATTCCGATATTCAATATTTGCATAAAATTTGGGCGAAAATTCAGCAGAAAGCCCAAGAAGTCAGCTCTGGACAGTTGGTCTATCGCGGCTTGCCGCTGCATTTGCGTTGTCTTCGCGATTTGGTTGACGATTCGGTGATTTCAATTCGCGGTGATGCTTTGGCTGTTGTGGAAGAGATGCAGGCGTTTATCAAAGATTTTTTCCCTGAGAATATTGGCTTGGTGAGTCACTATGACACGGGGCGTCCCATTTTTGATTTGTATAGTGTTGAAGATGAAATTGAGAAAGCACTAAAACGCAATGTGCCAATGAAATCGGGTGGCTATTTGACGATTGATCAAACCGAAGCGATGACGACGATTGATGTCAATACAGGGCGTTTTGTCGGTGTTGGTAACCATGCAGAAACCATTTTTAAAACGAATTTGGAAGCGAGTAAAGCGATTGCTAGACAGCTGCGTTTGAGAAATTTGGGCGGCATTATCATCATCGACTTTATCGATATGGAAGATGAAAGCCATCAAAATGCCGTCATGACCTCGCTGATTGAGGCGATGGATTTGACTTACAGTCGCTACTCCATTGAGTCATTATCTACGATTGGCTTGGTGCAGATGACAAGAAAACGCACGCGAGAGAGTTTGGAACATATTTTATGTGAGACTTGCCCCGCGTGTGATGGTCGGGGTTTTGTCAAAACGATTGAAACGGTTGCCTATGAAATTACCCGTGAGATTGTCCGCGAAGCAGCACAATTTAACCCCAAACAAATGATGCTGATTTGTTCGCATGAATTGAATGATTATCTAAGCGATGACGAACCCGATATTATGGCCGACTTAGAAGAAAACCTACGAATTCCCATCACGCTAAAAACGGATCATTACTATAGTCGGGAGCAGTATGATATTGCACTTTATTAAGGAAACTCCACAAAACCCACATTTCGGCAAAATACTTCGTCATGCGTTCCTCGTGCCACTTGCCTAACTCATTATTATGTCAAGCGGTCACTGCGGTACTATTCCTTGTCTTTTACTCGAACTGTACGTTTTGCAGAGCCTCCTTAAGTGTTTTTACTCATAATTTAGAGAATTTTCTGTTTTGGTACCGTCATTCTGAGCTGCCCCAAAAAATGGGTTCGATTTTTTTTTGGTAATTCATTCTGCTACAGAATGACGGTACTTTTTTCTTAAAAACTACTAAAAAGATTTACTGAGGCTTAGATAAGTCTGATTTCTTTTGTAATCATAAAGTGGCAGATTACTATTGTTGTTACTATGACTTATCGATAAACTCAGGTCAGCGTTAATTGCTTTGATTTTTTTCGTTATGCTAATACTCGCATTGAATAATTTATCTTTTCGGACACTAGAGAAAGCAGCTTCTTTACCTCGATAGTTTTGTCTATCGTAACTCAGAGAGCCAGCAACTAAGAATCCATTATCAAATTGATGCTGATAATTGACAAAAGCTCCCAGTGAATTGTTACTCTCAAAGTCATTGCTAGATTTTGTTTTTCCAATCATTAAACCCGTATTAATGACATCATTGGTCGATAAAGCATACTGAACAGACGGCGTTAGTGATACTGTGGTGACATCGGGTTTGTTATCGCTTTTATATTTTCGTTTGGAAATTGTTAGTGAACTATTTAAATTCATTCTTGGGGAGAAAGCGTATCGTAATCTAGGCGATAATCCGTAGCTGTAATAGTAGTAGGATTGTTGATGCCCAATTTTTACACGATTTCCTGTGAAAGGTACATATAAACTGGCCTTTTCTGATAGTTGAAAGCTAGGTCCTGTTTGCAAGCTAAACTGTAAAGAATCTAGCTGAGACAGTTTCTTATAATCTTGCCAGTGAGCCGACAAAGCCGTTTGCCATGAAACGCTCTTGCCTAAATTCATATGATGACTGGCCCCTAATTTTATCACTTTCGCTGTGTCATCTGTTTTTTTCGCATTATTGGATAAGGTGAAAGGAATGTTGTACATAGTCACCGTATCAATAGCAGGAGCTGCGTTGGCATTACTATCGACCATAAAACCCACTTCACCCCAAACGCTCCAACTGCCTCTTTTTGTTGAGTGACGTTGAGCATTAGGGTTGTCAATTTGAGCGATAAAGCCATTGATGTTTTGCAACACACCTTGCGGTGGGTTCATTTTTTTGACATCAATCAACAAATTTTTTGCATATTGCTTTTCACCTAATTGAAAAACAGTCTCTGCAAGCTCTAGTTTGACGCGTGCTGCATTTGGGTCACGAGCAAGTAATTGCTCGAAATACTGTTTGGCAGCGGTGCTATCACCGCTTTGTTTTGCTGACATGCCAAGCAAGAACAACTCTTGGTTGCTTGCTTTTTTTGCTGTGTATCCCTGTTGCAGGAGTTGATACGCTTGTACTGGTTTGCCACCGTTTAATAAATCGGTGGCTTGTTTTAATGTTTCGCTACTATTTTGAGTATAACCGATAGAAGAGAAGCTAATTAGTGTCGTTAATAGTAATTTTTTCATTGTTTTACTCCTATTCAATTATTGTTTTTTAGCTCTAAAATTACCAATTGCACGTTCATTTTTATCCGAGTTATTTAATTCAAAACCACCAAAGGCCTCTTGTGCTTCAGAACCATAAAAACGACCACTGATATTGCCTTTTATTTTATTAGTGATTTTTCCATTAAATCCACTGCCATTTAAGCGAACATAGAAAGTTGAATCGGCGAAGGTTTGACCATTACTATTTCTAGTTGTATGCAATTTTCCGCGTACAGTTTTATCGGAAAAATTAGCTGTAAAATTAATATTTCCAGTAATATCTCCATGATTGTATGTTTTAGTGTTGTTATTAATATAATCACCACGAACATCGCCAGAATAAGTTGCATGTCCAATTTTTGGAATATTTACCGAAGGAGTTGTGCCACTTTCAAATGTTACTTTGTAAACATTATTTCCTGAATCATTCCACTGTCCCCACTTAACATAGTTATAGTCGCTATTATCTATAGTTTCCATATTATAATGGTGTGTGTACTGAGAATCTCCCCCTGAAACACTAGGGTTTGGCTCAATATAAAACGGGTCAGTACCAGCAACCTCTTGATTGTCGTTCGTGTCCTCATTTTGGTCATCAGGAATCAAGTCAAGCTCGTCTGTTATGTCGGCTTGTTTAGCTCGTAAGACACCTGAAATGTACTCGTTACCTTTCTCTAAATTAAATGCTCCTGCTGTTTCTTTGGCGTTTTTTCCATAAAAATATCCGCTTACAGAGCCACTATCTATTCCACTACCATAAAGCCCCATATTATAATTCCCATCGCTGTGAATGTTTGTCTCTTCCAGTGTGATATTTGCCCAATGTTCGCCGTTATGTTTCATTTTCATATTTCCACGGAGGTTTCTATTTTGGAAATTAGCACTTAATACGACGTCTCCTGTGATACTAGATTTTTCAAGAACACTTGTTTCTGTGTTCATATAATCGCCCAGAATTTCTCCCTTATAGCCAGCAGTGCCAATTTTAGGAATATCTGAGGTTATTTCACCATAAACAATTTTTTTGGAAACTTGGCCGTTACTATAGCCATTATCACTGTGGGTATAATCCCATTCCCCTAAAGCAACTGCCTGATAGCCATTATAATTTACGCTGGGCTCGTGATAATCATTACCTGATTGGTTTTTAATTTTCACTTGTCCATTTTCAATAGGGTTATGAGAGGCGATTTCTTCATATTCACTAGAAATGTGAATATGATCACCATTATTCTTTTCTTCCTTTCTTGCAGAGCTATAAAAGCCGCCCCAATTTTTAAACACCTCATTTGTATCATCAGGAATTAACTCATCATCGCTACTGGTTTGTTTAGCTCGGAAAACGCCAGATGCATTGCCTTTGTCATTGTTTAAATTGATTTCCCAAGCACCTCCTGCCTCGCTGGCATCATCGTCGTAAAAAGCACCGACAAGGTCAGCATGGCGTTTTTGCTGTCCGTCGGTCAAAGTTAAATCACCTCCCCAAAAGGCGGTAAAGTCTTTATCAGCCAAATAGTCTGGAACGTCGTCGTCCTGCCCAATGCCTATATTGGCATTACTGAATTTCGCTTTAGCAAAACTTCGGCCACTATCAGCATAATTAACATTCATTTTTCCTGCGATTTTTTTTGTTTCAAAATCAGCTTTTAAACCAATTTCTCCATTGAGCATTTCGATTTGCTCATCTCGATTGACTGCATGACCTCGGACTTCACCCAAGAAACTCGCTTCGCCAATTTTAGGTAGGTTTTTTGTGGTTTCCCCAAAAATCCAGTAACCTTGGGTTGCTGATATTGTTCGGATTTCGCCTGTACTATCGTTAATATAACTGTATTCATTATTAGGGCTTGACCATTGACCCAAAGCGACGTGTTGATAATTGCCCAAGTGATTACCGTTACCTGTTTCCAAGTCTTCATTTTTCATGCCTTCATGTTGTCCAAAGCGTGTAATAATTTTACTATTACTGCTTAATGAGGCATCTTCGCCTAATTCAGCATAATCAAATTCAGTAGAATTTTTCCCTTCCCCAACACTTGAGAAAAATCCACGGAATTGTCCAGATACAACTTTAGGCTTGTCGGGGTCTTCTATTATCGGCTGTTTCAAAATAGCCATGATTTCTTCGTAGTTTGTATTTAACTCATTTTTACTAATCAATTTTGGTTTTACACCTGCGTATAGTTGGTCTAGTCCTGATTTTTCTCTATCAAACGTTCCTGGTTGACCATCGTAATGATATTGCTCAATTTCAGTGTAGGAGAGTTTTTTCTCTTCTAACAATTTTTTTCTGATATAGATATTCGCATGATTTCTAGCTGTTTCTGCTTCAGCTCTCTTTTTTTCTGTTAATGCTGTTAAGCGTTCAATTTCAGCTTCCTTTTCCTTTGTGGGTTTGAAGTTGACTTTTTTCAAAGCTTCATTGATTCTCTTAACTTCTTTGAGGGCGTTTTGATATTCTAGTTCATAGTTATCTATCGAATTTTTTGTATTTCTTAATGATTTTTCAATGGCAGCTTTTTTTGCGGCTAATTTGTTAGCATTATCAGTTTTATACTGATTGATGTTTTTTTGTACATAAGTCCTGACCGTTTTGCCATTTGCTCTGTAAGGCTCGTATTGGTTGATGTTTGATAAGCGACGTGCATTATTCATCTGTGTGGCATTTTTTTCTAGTTTCGCCCGACGACGAGCAAGTTCAGAATCACTAAACTTTCGGCTGTAAGTGTCGTTCCATTTAGCTTTTTCTTTATCTAGTTTCGCTACTTTGTATTCATCACGTAAACGGATATTTTCAACTAAGAGTGCTGCCAAGTCTTTTTTAATATCATCTAGATTTCGATGAAAGTCTTTGCTTTTTACTGCCTTTTTAACCTTATTAGTGACAACTTCTTGATTGTTGTTTTTATTTTCCTCGTGTATTTCAATGGGGTTGTTTTTTTGTGCTAGCCAGTCAATTGTTTGAATTTCGTCATTAAACGGCAGAGTGTTGAAAAGTTTTTTTGAATTTACTTCGTTGATTTCATTGTAATCATAAGTGTCATCATTGATTACTGTGTGTTGAACAAATTTTACTGGTTCTTCTGTAGTGGCTGAGGATAAGGCATATTTATTATATTCTTCATTAGTGTTATGTTTTATTTTTTTTATTTTTAATTTGCTTCTTATATAGTAATTTTTAATATCTTTATTTGTTATTAGATTATTTTGTTCCACGCTAACGTAGTTATTTATAAAGGTATTGGATTTAGGAGAGCCTATTATTCCCGCTAATCCTATATCGGTTCGTAGTGATAAATTGCGACAAGAGTACCACTTGCAATCATTAAGGTCTGGTGAATATATATTTAATAAAAATGCAGTTTTATTGATTTTACCATTCTGGATATACCTTTTATTCTTGTAGAAATCACTAATCAGCTTATCTTGCACTAGAAGTTTTACGTAATCTTTTCCGCTGACTTCACTATTTAATAATGTAGACCTCTTGGCCATTATTCGTCTATTGATGTCTGCTTCAATAGTTATGTATAGAAGGGCTAAGTCATCAGCAGCTTGGGATTCATGTCCTGCTAATACTTTTTTCTTAGTATTATCCAAATATCGAGTAATATTATTATTACCATTGGTTAAGCTATGAGTGATTTTATATAGATTGTTAAAACTCTTTTTCGAAATTTTTTTGTTATTTAGTAGTTCGATGTTTTTACTTAGAAAAAAAGATGTGCTTAATAGTTTGTCTAAAGTCTCATCCAATGTCACAAATTTGTTTGCCTGATTTTTTTTTGCTAAATCAGTAAGCGTTTTTGTTATGTTGTAAATCGATTTGACATTTTTTGTGTCTTTAATATATTTTTTTATATCTGTGGCATTTTCAAAAAGGTCGCTAGCCTTTAATAATGCAGCGGCATTACTTGCAATTTTTTTTGTATCTTTTATGTAAGCATTAGAGGCAAGCATCTGTTCATTGGTTTGATTATTTAAATTACATCTAAAAGAACAGTTATTACTTTTTAAGTAGTTATCAACTTGTACAGAAATAGCCATATTAGGGTTCGTCATAAATAATCCCTTGTTATTACTACCTCCACGTGCCTGATCATCAAGTATAGCGTTTATTTTTTCCATTTTCGATGTTTGCTTTGATGCAAGTTTTAACCCAAATCCCATTGAATCTTCAGTAAGATTAATGTAGTTAGATAGTAATTCTTTATATGTGCCTGCTAAGGTTGAGGCAAAAGCAATATTAGGTAATAAAGCTGCAGCAATCAAACTAGATAATAGAGACTTTTTGAAAAAAGATGGGCGAGAGTTTTTACTATTGGGTGTGGTATGTGGCATTTTGATTTTCCTCTATAGTTAATATGAAAAATATAGACTTTATATTTTATTTGTTTTTTTTTTTTTTTTTCAATGACTAAGGCTTGGTTTTTGTGATAGGTATAAACATTTTTCAATTTCTCGGTGGGATTTTAAGTAAAAATATTGAAATAAGTACCGTCATTCTGTATCAGAATGACGGTACTTATTTCATCTAGCGTCACCGCGAGTGAGGAACGAACGTGGCGGTCTCCTGCTACTTTGCAGGGTAGTTGGGGATTACCACGTCGCTACGCGTCTCGTAATGACGTGCGGTTTTTAAGGGTTGCACGTGTATTCAACGAAATAACAAAAACATGCTAGAATGTCTAAACAGCATTGTAGAGGAATTATCATGACTTTTTCAGTATCCCAGCCAGTAAATACCGTAAAAAAACAACTGCCAACAGGTATTCAGACTTTTACTAAGCTAAGAGAAAAAGACTGTTATTACGTCGATAAAACCAAATATTTGATTGAGCTTAGTAAGGAAACGGCAGTGTTTCTCTCACGCCCCAGACGTTTTGGTAAGAGTTTAACCATTGATACCTTGGCAGAGCTTTTTAGTGGCAATAAGACTTTGTTTACTGGTTTGTATGCTGAAAATCATTGGGATTGGGAGATAACTTATCCCGTGATTCGTTTGGGTTTTGCTGAGGGGCAAATTACTGATGCTGAAAAATTAACCGAAGAATTGCATAGTCAATTAGCAAAAAACGAACAAAAATATCAAGTTGCAGTAGGAAACGCGAATAGACTTCACGACCGTTTTCGTTCTTTAATTGAAAAAGTCTCCCAAAAGCACAATAGCCTAGTCGTTATCTTGATTGATGAATACGATAAACCGATGGTGGACAATATCAATACCGATGCGATTTTGGGCATTCGCGATGTGTTGCGTGATTTGTACTCGGTGATTAAGGGACAAGATGCACATATTCGCTTTTCTATGTTGACGGGTGTTTCTAAATTTAGTCGCGTGAATATTTTTTCAGGACTTAACAGTCTTACCGATATTAGTTTGATGTCGCGTTATTCAGCACTTTGCGGTTATACGCAAAACGAATTAGAAAGCGTCTTCGCACCAGAATTAGTCGATGTTGATTTGCAGAAGATGAAAGATTGGTACAACGGCTATAATTGGTCGGGAGAGAGCGTTTACAACCCTTACGATGTACTACTTTTTTTAGCGGAAAAGTCTTACCAACCGCATTGGTTTAAAACGGGTTCATCGGCTTGGTTGGTCGATAACCTCGCTACCGACGAACTCGATATGCACAGCATTGAAAATAACACATATAATATTATGGACTTGGAAAAGTTTGATATTGATGAAGTAAATCCCATTGCTGTGTTATTCCAAGCGGGTTATTTAACGATAAAAGAAACTTTGTCATTGCCAATGGGAACGCTCTATAAACTCAAGTACCCGAATGTAGAAGTGCAACAAAGTTTAAACCAAATTCTATTGTCTTCTTACTTAGGTAAAAATTATTCTATTGCTAATGAGCAATTTAATTTGTATCAATGTCTTCTTAATAACGATTTTGACAAAGTCAAACAACTCTTTCATGCCTTTTACGCCAGCATTCCACACCAATGGTACACCAGTCGCAATGAGTGTATTGGTCACTACGAAGGGCATTATGCCAGCGTATTTTATAGCTTTTTAACAGGATTAGGTGTGCGTGTTCACTGCGAAGATAGCACTAATCAAGGTCGCATGGATGCGTGGTTTGATTTTAATGGCATCATTTATCTGATTGAGTTTAAATTAGTGGAGAATGCCCGGCAATTAAAAGAAGGCGAGAAAAACAAAGGCGTACAAGCCATTGAACAAATCAAAGACAAAAACTACGCCGAAAAATTTACCGCCCAACAAACCGAACGCGGTAAACCCATTGTGATGATGGGTGTGGTCTTTGGCAAAGAAGAACGCAACATTGTAGCGTTTGAAGTAGAGCAGATTAATTGTTAGGGTTGATTGTGGCGACGTGTTGAATGCATTGCATGCGTCTCGTGTGAATGCAAATGTCAGAATGACGGTACTGTTTGTGAACATCTGACTTTACGTCATAGCGAAAGTTAAACGATTGCATTATAATTCAATTAATACTATAAAATTATTAACTTAAATGCCGCATGCAATGGAAAATAACATAGAGATTACCCAACCGAAAAAGCGATGCTTTTTGAAAAAAGTGCTGTGGGTAGTGCTTTTTCTATTGGTGCTGCTTATTTTCGGGGTTGCTTTGTTATTGAGCAATCCGCATTGGCTTTCGCCATTGATTGAAAAACAGCTCAGTCAATACGGCGTAAAAAACAAAGTGGTTAGCCTAGAATCCCAGTTTGCCTCAACAAAATATCAATTGCAGGCTGACTCCCATCTGTCCGCTTCCCAATACGGTATTGAAGTACCTAAGTCTCAACTGTCTGTTGAGTTGGATTGGTGGGATTTGATTAAGGGAAATCCTTTTGTTCATCAATTGGCTATCTCCGATACGGAAATTAACTTAACACCTGAAGATCTCAAACGCCTGAAAGAAATTTTCCAAGGCAATTCGGAACAACGAGATTTTAGTCATTATTTTCCGCAAGCTTGGTCTATTGAAAATTCACAAGTGCGAATACAGCAACAGCCGTTATTGGTTTCAGGGCATGGTATTGGCGATAAACAGGCAAACTTATTCATCAAAGATGCCCAGAGTGGTCAACTGAACGTTGCTTATGACAAGTCTTTGGGGAAATTGACTGCCAGTAGCCAACACATCGAGTTACAAGACTTTACAGGCGTGCAAGCAGTTTTGCGTGATTTTAACGCCCAAATCAATACTAAAGCGTGGCTAGGCAGTCGCGTGAGTAGTTGGTTGGATTACCAAGGTGTTTCGGCTCGCATTCAAATAGACAGTGAACATTCAGTCGATAGTCTCAATCATTCTGTAGATGATGAAGTACTAGGGGCGAAGGTTCGCATTCAATCGGACAAGAAATCATTAACGGTTTGGTTAGCACAACAAGAAGACAATATTACGGCGAGACTGCACGATGCCGATTTGTCCATTATTTCTATTTTGACGCCACTTTTGCCAAGGAAGTTGCGATTTGAAAAAATACAGGGCAAAGTGAGCGGTGCCGCCATTATTTCCCCTGAAACAGGTTTAGAGGTGGCTTCTTTAGCTCTCAGCGAGGCAACGGTTTTCCATCAGTATGGTGGTGTGGGAAATGCCAATGCAACGCTGGTTTTTGATAAGGAAAAAGTGACATTTTTTGCTCGATTAAAGGATAGTCCTATTTATTTGCCAACCGTCTTCCCGAAAGGCTTCGCACCACTGACGGGTAGGGCAGAAGGCGACTTCCAATTTTCTAATTGGCAATTGACATTGAGAGAAGTAGTCGCTAAAAATGCCGATGTGAAGTCGTTAAAAGGAAAGGCAATTATTGGATTAAAAGAAAAGCATATTGATATTTCAGCGAGTGCGGCTGGAGGGAATGTCGCTAAGACGTCTGATTATTTGCCTGAACAGCTACCTTTAGGTGTGAGAAAATGGCTAAAAAAGGCCCTGATTTCTGGCGAGGCAACGAAAGCCAAAGTTATTATCAAAGGGCGTTATCCGAGCTTTATTCACCGTCCTGAGACAGTTTTAAATATTGATGTCGATTTGAAAAATGCCCGATTGCATTATTTGAAAAATAATCCTGATTTACTGGTCAAAAAAGGTCGGTTACTTATTGATCGAAAAAAAATCTTGGTGGAAGCACCACAGGCAGAAATTTTCACACGGCTTAAAGGCAAAAAAGTTGCCGTGCCACTGACAGCTAATGCGGTGATTCAAGACTATCTCAATGCGATTGTAGAAGTTGATGCAAAAATCACCAATCAACCGTCCTCCCGATTATTGCCATTGGCAAAGTCCAGTTTGGCAGCACCCGTGCTTAAACAAGTTGATGAGATTGTTCGTGCGAAAGGGAAAATGAATGTTGGGCTAGGTTTAGTTATTGGTGTGTCGGATGAAAATAACCAAAAAGACTTTGATATCAACTTGAGTTCAAACTCGATTGATGCACAGCTGGTGAAATTTCCCAATATACAATTAAAACAGGCAAAGTTTACGGCGCAAGCCAATCAAGATGGTTTAAAAAACTTGTTGCTTACCCAAGCGAAGGACATTGACGGTCGGACTATCAATCTTGAAATAGACAGGAATAAAATCCAACAGTACGTTGTCCATATTGATGGGCGTACTGATATACTCTCTTTGTTGTCAAGACTAAAATTACTTTCAGAAAAACAGCGACAGTTATTGCAAAATCAAGGGATGATTAGCGGTGCATCCAAAGCGAAAGCAACATTGTTATTTAATGAGGCGGGTGATTTTTTACAAGTTCAGGCAAATTCTAATTTACAAGGTACAAAACTCTCAGTTTTTAAATTGTTAACCAAAGCTTCGCAAACACAATTGCCAATGACTATGCGTTATCAGGCGGCAGAGCGAAAGCTGGCATTGATGTTGCAAAGACGCCTTAAATTGGTGGTGGGCTTTGATAAAAGCGGTAGTGTTTCAGGCATTCTTGTTGATAATTTGAAAACAGGGAGATCTTATCGAACGGGAAAACGACAAGTTTATTACCATGGTCAGTCTTTTGACTTTGCTAGATTTAATCAATTTAGAAAAGCCTTAGCCAAAGCCTTTCCAGCAGAAACCAAAGAAACAACGCGGATAACGGATTTCTCCAAAGACCATTTTGATATTAATATTCGCCAAGTTAATTGGGATAAAAAAAGAAAAACGGCATTGATTGCCAAAGGCTATTTGTCCAATCTCGACGTAAAAAGTCCTTTTTTATCTGGAAAAATTCAATATCAACCGCATCAGCTAAATGCTCAGTTATCTCGGATTGATATTTCTTGGCTATTAGCGTTATTCGATAGCCCTTCGGCTAAATCGAGCAAAAAGACAGTTGCTTCTCGTCAGAAAAAAACGCCATTTTTACCGTTGCCTAAAAAATTGCCAGCAATGCGGATACAGGCAGAGAAAGTGTATTTTTCAGGTAATGAAATTGGCAAAGCAAGCATTCGTAGCAGTGCTAAAAATGGTTTGTATGGGGTTGAACAGTTTTTGTTATCAAGTAAAGATTTCTTTTTTGAGTTGTCGGGTTATGAGAAAAAAGCAACTCATAAGGGGAGTTCGCATTTTCAGCTAGACTTCAAAGGTGAGCGAATTGTCAAAATCGCCGATTTATTTAAGTTAAACCCCGTTATCGATGGGAAGTTTCTTGACGTTTCTGCAAACTTATCTTGGGCTGGGAAAATTCACGATTTTAATCCTAGTAAAATTTATGGGGATGTAAGCCTTACCGCCCAAAATATTAAACTGAGAACAGTAAAAGCGGGTGCGGGCAGTTTATTTGGTCTAATGGATATTGTCGGTATTTTAAAACGCATTACGCTAGATTTTAAAAACTTATCAAGTAGTAAAATTAGCTTTGATACAGTTGAGGGAAAAGCTCGTGTAGGCAATGGCAAGGCGGTGATTAGTGACCTGCAAGCGAAAGGCTCTTTGGTGAGTCTGTTGCTGTCGGGAGATTTGAATATTGTGAACCATACTTTTGATGATGTTGAATTACTCGTTATTCCTAAGGCGAGTAATATTATTCCTATCGTAGGTGCGGTTGCTGGCGGTGTGGTTGGCGGTGCAATTGGCGTGTTGGTGCAGCAAATCATGGGTGGTGGCATTGATGAGGCTGTCGGTGTGCCTTACGTTTTGTCTGGTCCGTGGGAAACACCGAAATTAATTAGCTTACAAGAGAAAAAGCAACAAGATGCCAATAAAAAAGCACTCAATAAACAGCCAACATTAGGCTTGGAAGGTCTTATTAATCAAGACAGTCAAGGTCATAACCTTCAGCTAAAACTGGGTGTGCCTGCTCATCAGGTGGAAATCAAACCTTTGCCACCCAAAATAGAGTTAGAGTCTATTGTGCCGAAAAGAATCATTCTAGAATCAGTCGAGTAAAGGTCTCAGAATGACGGTACTAAATTTCCCCTTAGCACATAAAACGACTTTAATTATTCTTAACGGTGATTTGAGTCTTCTCGATAATTTTCCTACAGACAGTTATCAAAAAATTTTAGTTGCCGACGGTGCTTGGAATGCGGTAAAAAAACGAGCTTGGTCTAAAAATGTCACTCATATTATGGGCGATGGTGATTCGATTGGAGAAAAACCTGCACAGTTTATACCTTTACTGGACCAAAATTTTACCGACTTTGAAAAAATTTTACGTTATTTACAAGTACAAAATAGCCACAGTGCCGATGTCATTGGTGCAAGCGGTGGGGAAATGGATCACTTTCTGGGTAACCTTTCTGTGGCAGCAAAGTATAGCGAGTCTATACAGTTGAATTTTTTTGACACTCACCAGTGTTATTTTTATCAACGCAGTGATACTCAATGTGCCGATTCACAAATTGTTAAAAAGCAATCTATAAACGTGAAATTGCTTGGCGTGTTAGATAAAATTATTAGCCTATACCCCTTTCCTCAGGCAATTGTAAGTAGTCGGGGCTTGGGCTATGAAATGCAGAATTTAGCATTGGACTTGTCGCAACAGCAAAGCCTGCGAAATGTTGCTACCGATAACAATGTCACTCTGGAAATTTCGGGTGCTGTGTGGGTGTTTTTGTCTTTAAGCCCTTAAAACTCTCTTATAGCGAAATAACTTAAGATTGTTACGGCATTTTGTTTCAGGGATGTCTTCGACGGCAAGCCTTTGTGGCAATAATATATAGTAAGTCCAATTAATTCCTGTTACAGCGTTACATCGTCTCGCCGTATTAGCTATACTGTCTTCGACAATGTGCCTTGTACCAAAAATCAATTGACCTCACTATAGTCGGGTCAAAAAAATTGACACGACTATATTCATTTATTCCGCTATATTTAAGAGCAGTATTACATTCGTAATCTATCTTTTATTTCTGACAAAACCACATTGGCAGTGATGCCGATATTCCTAAATTGATGGAATTGATGTGCTTTAGGACTGACAACGGGAACGCTACTTTGCTTGTGGTCTTCGCTCAGTACAACATTGGCGAGTTGTTTGCCGGTCATTGTCGACATGGCAATGCCTCGACCGTTACAACCAATAGGTGCGTAGCAATTTTCTTCAACATGATAAATTTGCGGTAAGTGTGGTGGCGTAATGGCAAGATAGCCACTCCAAAAATATTGCCAGTTTATTTTGTCGAAGTCAGAAAAGCGATTTTTCGCCGCTTGTTTTAAAGCATTAAACATCGCACTATTTTCGTTGCCACCCGTGGCGTAAGCACCACCCATTACTAAGCGTTTTTCAGGGGTTAACCTAAATGAAGTTAGTAAGTGTGAAGCGTCAGAAGCAGCTTCGCCATGAGGGAGGATTTTTTCCCAAATGCTTTTGTCTAGCGGTTCACTGGCAATTTGAGCTGTTCTTACTGGGACAATAGCCGTTTTTATTTGCGGATTGAGTTTCCCAATATAGGCGTTGGTCGCGATTATCAACTTTTTAGCTGTCACGCTACCGTTAGGCGTGTTGATTTGCCATTGGTTATTTGCTATTTTTTTATAGTCAGTGACAGGTGTTTTTGTGAAAATTTCTATTCCAGCATTGATAACAGCACGAGCCAAACCTCTTGTATAACCAAGTGGATTAACTGAACCGCCGCGTTTGTCTAGCCAAGCAGCTTGATACCAATCTGTGCCTAGTTTTTCTGCCAATGTGTTCTTATCAAGCATTTCCACCGGGGCGGAGAGTGCTTGCCACTGTTTGACTCGAGAAATGATTTCTTTTTCCGCACGATTGGATGGTGCGGGCTGAATCCAGCCTTTATTAACTGCTTCACAATGAATTTGGTGTTTATTTATGAGGGAGAAAACTAATGCTGGTGCGTCACCACTGCACTGAATGAGTGCTTCTGCAGAGTGATTGCTATTTTTGAGTTTTTCTCGAACTGTATCAGGATCGTATTTTAATCCAGGGATAACTTGTCCGTTATTGCGTCCCGACGCTCCCCAGCCGATTTCTGAGCCTTCCAAACAAATCACATTGGTTTGTCCTTGTTCTGCCAGGTGTAATGCGGTTGATAATCCTAAAATACCCGAACCAATAATGACAATGTCAGCAGTTTTGTCTTCGGATAGCGAGGTGGTTTTCGGAGCTGGTTCAGCAGTTGCCGCCCATAGAGATTTTGGCAATCCACTGGCTTGGTATGATGTATTAAAAGGATGTTCCATGATTGTTTTCCTTTGTTTGTTGCTTTGATATCTTAAGAAGAGTCAAGTTACAGCAAAAGCAATATAAAGTGGTCAATTTTGTAGGTGGGTTAGCGAGGTACGAGCGTAACCCACCGATTGCAGTAAATTAAATTCAAAAAAAATTTAATCGCCTGCGAACGGTGGATATCGCTTGCACTCTATCCACTACCGACACAAGATGAATTCACTATATATTTGCGGCGTTTCCTATAGCGTTAATACGACGAAATTATTCAGAAAATTCTAAAATAACGCCACAAGCTTGGTTTGCCTGAACGCGGATAGTGCTTTCAGAAACCGATTTGAAAGGCACACCATTAGCATTTAAAAGTGCTTTCGTTCCCTCAAGGTCGCTTACGCGTAATTTTGTAACGCCCAAGTAAGTTTCTGTGTTTTTGACTTGCTTGCTGTCTTCACCGTAAATAGCGTCGTAGTCACTTTTATCGAGTAAATCAATAAATTGTCCCGATGGTAGTGTTAGGCGAATATTGTTACCAATTCTAGTGACGGCTTCAGAGCCTACTAATTTTCTTTGTGCTTTTTCTACCGCATCAGCATCGTCTATGCGTCCTGTCATTGAAATAACACCAGTAACTTTGTTTGGATGTTGTAAGTATTCTGGTTTTCTCATTAACTCTGGCGTTAGGTGCTGACAACAGACAACGTGTAGTAAGCCTGTAATATCTTTTTCTTCAGGGAAGCAAAGTGAGAACTTAGGTGTTACCCAGCCTTCTTCTAGTTCAAAGTTTCTTGATAGAGCACGCAATGGTTTTGGCGTGATACCGTTTTTAACCATTTCATCGTAGTTGCCTTGAGCACTTTTTGTACCAAAAGCAACACCGGCGAGTCCTTCTCCGTATTCTTCTAGGGCTTTGTCTAAGTTAACGGTGAATTTTTCAGGATCAATGATGCCGCGTAATTCCAAATAGTCATTTGGGAACATAATGCACCAGTTGCCTGTTCCCCACTCGATGTGGCTGCCTCTTGGTGGGATGTTAAAGCCCAGTTTTTTGTAAATTTTATAAGATTCTTCCATGCTGCTCACAGCAATAAAAGGATGATCTATCGATAAAATACCGTTGTGCATAATTATGTTCTCCATAAAAAACGTATAAATATAAAAAAATACAATACTAATAATCAAATAGTATTGACTATCACTAATGCGAAATAGTATACTATTTTACAAATTATAATAATATATATATTTTAAAAATATACAAAATGAAAATATAAGGGCTGTACTGATAATGGTGATTGCACAAAATACACTCGATAAACCAACTGATAACAAGTCTATTTACAAGGCTATTAAAGGTATGATTTTGAAGGGTGAGGTTATGCCAGGTACAGCACTTAAGCAAGACGAATTAGCTCGCAACTATGGCGTTAGTAAAATTCCCATTCGTGAGATTTTGAAACAATTAGAATCAGACGGGTTGGTGACTTTTAAAAATCGTCGAGGGGCATTTGTTATTCAGCATACAACGGAAGAAATTCTTGAAATGTTGGATATTCGCATTGCCTTGGAGTCGCGAGCATTGGAATTGGCGATACCCAGAATGACGGTACCAGATATCGATTTGGCTCATGAGATTTTGTTACAGTATGAGCAAACCGACAGCGTAGAAGTTTGGAGTGATTTAAATAGACAGTTTCATGATTGTTTGTACGCACCTTGTGGGTTGCCAAGAATGATTTCGATGATTCGTCATGTCGTTGAGCAAACAGGACTTTTTATTCGCTTAAAAGTTACGCTTGCTTCAGGATTTGAGCGTCCTCATTTGGAACATAAAGCCATTTTGAGGGCTTGTGAAGATAACGACATCGCCTTGGCGGTGCAATTATTAAAGACACATATTGAGCATACAAAGAAAGAGGTTCAGGCACATTTTAGAAGGGAAACGCTATCTTTGCTCAACTAATTAGATAATTTTTCTGATTAATGATTTTTTAATCAATCAGGTAAGTGAAAATTTTACGAAACGAATTAACAACCAAAATGGAGTATTAAATGAAAAAAATGATAAAAACAGCAGTACTAGTTTCTGCAATGGCTACCTTGAGTGGTGCAGTTGCTGCGGAGCGTCAATATTTAAATATTGGTACAGCAGGTATTGGTGGTGGCTATTACCCAACAGGTGGTTTCATCTGTAACTTGGTGAATAAAAGCCGCAAAAAAAATGGTCACAATATCCGTTGTACAGTAGAAAGTACTGGTGGTTCTGTTGCTAACTTGCGTTCTATTCAAAGTGGTGAATTAGATGTGGGTATTGCTCAGGCTGATTGGCAATATCACTCAATGAATGGTACGAGTAAATTTGAAAAAGATGGTGCAAACAAAGATTTACGCTTTTTATTCTCTCTACACATGGACGTTTCTCAGTTAGTTGCTAAACAGTCAATTCACGCTAAGTCTTTTAAAGATTTAAAAGGAAAAGTTGTCAATATTGGTAACGTTGGTTCTGGTCAAGAAGCGAGCTTTAAATTTGCTTTGGGCCAGTATGGATTAACGCCAGATGAGTTTTTCTCAAAAGCGACACAGCTAACTTCAAAAGAGCAGTCATCAGCACTATGTGATGGAAAAATTGATGCCTTCTTCTACACCACGGGTATCGGTTCTTCAACCATTACAGAAGCGGCAAACTCTTGTGATGTCTCTATTTTGAATTGGGACGACGATGTCATTAAGAAAATGATTAAAGATTACCCTTACTATGGTATCGCGGTCATTCCTGCAAATTCTTACAAAGGACAAACTGAGAAAGTAACAACTTGGGGAATGCCAGCGACTATCGTCGCTTCTGCGGATACTGATGATGAAGTTGTTTACCAATTGGTTAAGTCTGTATTTGACAACTTTGAAGACCTTAAAAAACAATCTTCTATGTATATTGGTTTAACTAGAGAAGGTTCTGTGAAAAATGGTCAGTCTGCACCTTATCACCCAGGTGCATTACGTTACTTTAAAGAAGTTGGATTGATTAAGTAATCGTATTTACCCAATATTCTTTTCTAGTAAGTTGAATAACTTACATTGAGAATAGAAACTATATGCCAATAGTGTGTTTTAGCACTATTGGCATTCTCGCCTTAAAGCTAAAACTAAAATTACTAATACTGCACTATGTCTAAATTATCGCAAAATCAAAACCTCCATGACATTGATGAAGAGACGCTCAATGAGCTAATCGCCGATGAGGCGGGAGCTAGAGAACCGACCAATCAATCCATTGTGGGGCTTATTTCTTTGGTCGCCTTTTTATGGGCAATGTTTCAACTGTTTGTTGCTTCTTCTTTACCCTATATTTTGGGCTTTGGATTGTTTGATGACACTGAACAGCGTGTTATTCATCTTTCTTTTGCTTTATTTTTAGGTTTTTTACTATACCCTGCATTTAAGAAGTCTCCTCGTAAATATATTCCTTGGTATGACTGGATTTTGGCATTTTTAGCTATTTCTTGCACAATGTACTTAGTGGTCTTTTACGAAGATATTTCTTCTCGAGTTGGTGGTATTAGAAGTACGGCTGATATCGTCTTTTCCGTTGCTGGTTTAGCGGTAGTTTTAGAAATTACGCGAAGAACAATAGGGCTGCCGTTGGTTATCATTGCAGGTATTTTCATGGCCTATGCGTTATTTGGGTCTTATATGCCTGAGATTATTTCTCACCGCGGTGTCTCTGTTAATCGTTTGATGGAGCATTTATGGCTGACGACAGAAGGCGTTTTTGGTCTGCCATTGGGTGTTTCTGCCAGTTTTATTTTCTTGTTTGTGCTGTTTGGTGCTTTATTAGAAAAAGCTGGTGCGGGGAACTTCTTTATCCAATTGTCTTTTTCTCTACTAGGGCATATGCGTGGCGGTCCTGCAAAAGCTGCAGTTGTCTCTTCAGGTTTGACTGGCTTGATTTCGGGTTCTGCAATTGCCAATGTCGCAACAACAGGTGTCTTCACTATTCCTTTGATGAAGCGAATTGGCTTTTCTGCCGAGAAAGCGGCGGCGATTGAAGTTTCTGCATCAATTAATGGACAAATTATGCCGCCCGTTATGGGAGCGGCAGCATTTTTGATGACTGAGTTTGTTGGTATCAGTTATTTTGAAGTCATTAAACACGCTTTCTTACCTGCTATTATTTCCTACATTGGCTTATTTTATATCGTACATTTAGAAGCCGAAAAAATGAATTTGCCTATTCTGGAAAGAGTTCAGCAGTCTACGTTTCTAAGAAGGGTTTTTGTTACCTTGACGAGTGTTATCAGTATCATGATTTTGAGTCTTGGTATTTATTATGGGGTGAATTTCATTAAAAGTATTTTTGCCGAGCAAACTGTCTACATCTGTACCGTCATTCTGGTGTTAGCTTATGTCTTCCTTCTATGGGTGGCAGCTAAATACCCAGAAATCAAAATTGACGACCCTAACGCACCACTGGTGAGTATTCCACGAACAATGCCTATTTTAATGGCTGGTCTTTACTACTTGATTCCTATTGCGGTGTTGATTTGGGGATTGATGATTGAACGCTTCTCGCCGAGTAATGCGGTGATTTGGGCAATTCTTGTCTTGGTCATTATTATGGTCACTCAGCACCCAATGTTGAACTATTTCAGAAAATTCCATCAAGGTGAAAAGCCGAGTGATTCAACATTTGTTCGTGGCGTTATTGAACTATATGAAGGGATTATCGCAGGCTCTAGAAATATGATTGGTATCGCTCTGGCAATGGGTGCGGCAGGTATTATCGTTGGGGTTGTTTCTCTGACGGGTGTCGGTTTGATGGTGACTGAGATTATCGATACATTGTCTGGTGGTAATGTACTGATTATGCTGATACTCACAGCGATTATGTGTGTTGTTTTAGGTATGGGTTTGCCGACAACGGCTAACTATATTGTCGTTGCCTCTGTGATGGCACAGCCTTTTGTGACTTTGGCGGCTCAGCATGGATTGATTGTGCCACTGATTGCGATTAACTTATTTGTGTTTTACTTTGGTCTGATTTCGGGAACGACACCGCCAGTCGCTGTTGATGCCTACGCTGGTGCGGCAGTTGCTGGAGCAAGACCGATGCAAACAGCCATTAATTCGTTTTTCTACAACATTAGAACGTCTATTCTGCCGTTTATCTTTATTTTTAACCCTGGTCTATTGCTCATAGGCATGGAACACTGGTATGAATATGCGATTGTCATCATTAGCTCGATTTTGGCAATGATGGTATTTTGTGCTTCAACCAAAGGCTTCTTTATTACGCACTCGTATAAGTGGGAAAGTGCCTTGTTGCTATTGATTGCCTTTACCTTAATACGTCCAGGCTATTGGTTAGATCAAATTTCACCGCCGTTTAAATCTGTTTCTCCTGATAAGATTTATAGCGTGATTAATCAGTTGCCAGATGATGCTCACATTCGCTTATCGGTGAGCGGTGAGAACTTTAGTGGTGATCAAGTTGAAAAGCTCGTTCTTCTGCCTTTGGCAAAAAAATCAGCTACAGGTGGCGAAGAAAGACTTTACGAGGCGAGTGGGCTTCGATTTGAAAAAGATGGTGATGGTTACTTTGTGACTGATTTGAAAATGAATTCACCAGCGATGCGTGCGAGTATTGATTATGATTGGAAGGTTAAGGAAATGAAAATGCCGACCAAGCGTATGGCAAAAGAGTGGTTCTACATTCCAGCATTCTTATTATTAGTCATGGTTTTCTTCTTACAAAGAAGAAGAAAAGCCAACGCCGTTGTTTGATATTCATTAACTATGCTGTTTAGAGATACATTTGATGTGCCTCTAAACAGCAATCTTTCTATTAATTGTTCTATAGTCAAGCCACCTAATTATCACTACAAGGTGGCTTGACTATATTCTTTTAAGCCCACTGAATAGGGTCTTGCCAGTGGTCAATCAGTGCTTTGTTAGTTTTGCTAAAATGCTGACAGCCAAAGAAACCCCGATACGCCGAGAGCGGCGACGGATGTGGTGCTGTCAAAATCGTATGGCGTTTATCGATTAAGTCTATTTTAGTTTGAGCTGGCTTTCCCCATAAGAGAAAAACAATATGCTGTTCAGCTTGGTTCAGTGATTGGATGACGCTGTCGGTAAATTCCTCCCAGCCTTTTCCTCTGTGTGAGTTGGCTTGATGGGCCTCAACGGTTAGAACCGTGTTCAATAGCAAAACCCCTTGTTTCGCCCAGTGAGTTAAGTCGCCATTTTTCGGAGGCGGTGTGCCGATGTCAGATTCAATTTCCTTATAAATATTGACCAACGACGGCGGGATGGCAATGTCTGGATTGACAGAAAAAGCGAGTCCGTTGGCTTGACCCTCACCGTGATAGGGGTCTTGTCCTAAGATAACCACTTTAACTTGGTTAAATTCTGTTTGTTTGAAAGCATTAAAAACCTGATTGACGGGCGGGTAGATAATTTTACCTGCTTGTCGTTCTTGTTGGACGAAATGCGTAACCTTGGCAAAGTTTTCGCTCTGCTTAATTGTTTTTAGGGCATCCGCCCAAGTCGTGTATTTTTCCATGTGTGTCATTATAACAAAAAGCCTGTTGCCATGTGATTTAGTAAGCTCAATTAATTCCTGTCAAGGTGAGACAATGTATCTTGTACCAGAAATGAATTGACCTCACTCTATATAAGCCACATGGTTATAGTCAGAATGACGGTACTTTTAACGGCACCATAGCGTCACCGCGAGCGAAGCCCAATAATATGGTTTACAGAATAGCCTAGAGACATGATTTACAAATTTCCTTTTTTGTAAAGAGGGTGTCTACATGAGTTTGTATTTTTAAATGATATCTACTGGTGCAAGACGAATTCAATACGGCTTGCGGAGTTGTCTTTTGTCATGTTATTTTGCTATTGCTATTGCTATAGCGAAAAAATTGCGGCATGACTATATATAGCGGAATAAATTTAGGGGCTGTCCTAGATAACTAGTCCATTTCACTCTTAACCCATTGAGTTAATTGTTTTAATTGGCTCTTTGGGTCACTGTTATTAAAACGCCACTCACACTCTTTCAAAAATAAGTGAAATG
>PDWI01006411.1_pt1 | contig 23483 bp, 20 predicted proteins | sample 1430891 | NCBI WGS metagenome assembly PDWI01 (sample SAMN01162508, study PRJNA174530) | Oral metagenome, whole genome shotgun sequencing project. | biome: Marine environment; feature: Marine mammal; material: Swab sample of the gingival sulcus; isolation source: swab sample of gingival sulcus... | reverse complement strand
AGAGGCATGGGCACATCCAAACGTCTGACGACGAATCTTCCATTGATTATGTACCTGCTAGACCTTGGCGGCGGATTATTTGCCAGTGCTGCAAAGAACAGGTTGGTGGCACCGGACGATATCAAGAGTCGGCCCATGTGGGCATTTTGGTGCGGGTTTTCGGACCCGCGTGTGCAGTGGCCGAATCAGATGACCCACATGGATTGGGAGGAGTTTGACAAAGCCTCAGCTGGTGTCTTCAGCTTTAATGCCAAGCTGTTGGCCAGTTACGGCTTGATCTCCGAAGACTATTTCCATCTCATGCTTCGTTTTGGATATCATTTGTCCGTTCTGGATTCCGTTTGCGGACCGGACGTGGCGAGCAATTATATCCATTTCCGTTTCAAGGGCGGTGGGGCCGGTTTTGACCAACGTCTTTTACGGTTAGCCTTTGTCCAGAAGGTTTTGGATAAATATGGTTTTGACACGACCATCCGAGGCGACTTGATCGATGCCCGATGCTCTCAGGTTGGGGAGAACAAAATTCGCCGTTTGCTTGTTCGTTTGGGCTACCTTATGGCGATTACCCGATTGATGGATATACGGATGGACGATATGGAGCAGGTTGAGGCGGAAGTTGACCGGTTTATTGAAGAGGCAGAGAGTCGGGATGCTGGAACGCAGACGTAAACGTCCGTCCGCCAGCCTATCAGGTGATATGGGTAACAGACCAGCTTGGCGTTAGCCATACCCCCATGAGTCACGCACGGCCGGAGCCTATCCACAAGCAGGGCAGTGCCGCCATCCTGAATGTGTGCGAAGAGTTTTGGAACCTATATGCCATTGCGGTTGGAAGCTCCGGGACTCCTGAAACCGGAAGAGGCCGTCATTGCATCGGCCAGTACTGAAATGAAGAGGCGGATTTTTCTGACCATGAAGATGAAAACGACCATGTTCCTGCTCGTTGTTGTCACTATTGTTGTGGCAGTGTGTCTTTTGTCTTTGTACAATCGGTGGGGAGTCGGAAGCAAACTGTATAAGTATACCGATGCCGGCCTTGGGACCAAGGTGCATCTAACGCTCGTGGCAGAGAGTCAAAAGGCTGCATCGGACGCGGCGCGAAGAACGTTTTCCTTTATTCACCATCTCCAGCGTGATTTTGATTACCGAAATCCTGAGGGGTCGGTGTATCGAATCAACCGAGTTGCCGGGAAGACCGCCATCAAGCCGTCGAGCCGCGTGTTTGATCTTATTGAAAGAACGGTTGAATTTGCCCGCATGACCGGAGGGGTCTTTGACCCCACTATCGGGGCGTTGACCACCATGCCACTCTTTTATGCTTTGGACGACGCTGTTGCCAAAAGGAAAACGGCATTTGTCGGCCACCGTCTGGTGAAACTCAATAAGGCGCAAAAGACCGTTTTTTTGTGTCGTCCTGGTATGGCGTTGGACTTGGGAGGGGTTGCAAAGGGGGCGATACTCGACGCGGCGGTAAATCTGTTGCGGCGAATGTATATCAAGGCCGGGATTGTCGAAGCCGGTGGTGATATGTATTGTTTTGGTGAGCGGGATTGGGAAATAGGCATCAGGAATCCGGGAGACAAAACCATATTGTCCTCGTTTACGGTGCGGGAAAGAGGGGTCTGTGGTTCAGGCGGTTATCAACAGTATGTTGCTTTGGAAGAGGGCGGGGCAACAACTTTGCGTCATCACATAATTGACCCCAATCAGATGAAGGCTGCCGACAAGACAGCCGGAGTTACCGTTATTGCCGAAAGTGCCGAGTTGGCGGACGCCCTGGCAACAACCCTGTTCATAATGGGAGATGAAAAGGGAAAGCCTTTTGTTCGGGATCATTTCCCCGATGTTGCCGCCATGTGGGTCGCGTTTGATGGAAGTGTGACAACAACGCAAAGGTTCCCGTGATGGACACGCTGGCGTACAATAGCGGCACATCTTTGCACGGGGCGCTGGCTTGTAATAGCGACCCATCGACTACGCTACTGGCCCTGTTTGAACCGCAGGCGCAATGCTACGCCTGCGGTTCAAACAGGGCCGGCACCTTGTAGCTGCACCATTCTCGCAAACCTTCCAGTGTCGGGGGAGTACGTTTTTCCCCAAAATTTAGGCCAGCTGTTACGGTATAGTCTTTGTCCTTAACCCGTATATAAAAGAGTGGCGGATTATCCCCTAACATGATAAATTTTAAGTGGTTAAAAAGAAAATCTAAAGGAAATCCGCCATGACAAAACGTACATCAGAATTTATAAAATTTCCAGGGGTAAAAGGACGTCAATTTGAAGCCCAATTCAGCAGTCAGGGCATCACTTCAGACGGCGGAGGGGGATTGCTTCGTTCAGCAGATAAGACCATCAACCTCTTGCCACGGATCGCAAAGGACTTTATCGACAATCGGTGTAAGTCCCGTTGTAATCACAGCATGGAGACACTTTTGAAGCAACGAGTCTACGCTTTGGCTCTTGGATATGAAGACCTCAACGATCATAATGAGTTGCGTAAAGACCCAGCCCTGAATAGCGAAAATTAACGCTGAAAAAAGGCTTTTACAGGAGAGGTGCGTCCAAAAAATGAAAATACGGAGAAAGTATGGATAAAAATCGATAGATGAGCATTAAAGGACACACGACTTCATAAAAAAGCGGCTGTTGTAGCAAAAAATGTCATGAACGCCCCCCCCAATTTGAAGATTGGAAGGGGTTCATGAAATATACGGGATAGGGTGTGTTAAAGGCATTTGGTTGACCAAATGAGTGACCAAAATTGGTGCTGATTTTATCCCCCCCCCATTCTGAACTTCCTCTTCTTGTCGATTTGACACTTTTTAGTGTTAGTCGTAGCTGTTAAAATTAATGAATTTACGCTACACAAAAAACTTACCAACGAGATAAAGCATATGGGAAAACAACCTCTTAAAGCAATCGAACTTTTTTGTGGCATAGGTGGATTTAGAATTGCCTGTGACAACTTAGGTATTAATACCGTTTGGGCTAACGATATCGATGATAAGGCAGGTAAAATATATTCATCAAATTTTGGTTCAAACGAATTTGTACAAGGTGACATAAACGAACTAATTGATGAAATACCTGACCATGACTTACTTACTGGAGGATTTCCTTGCCAACCGTTTAGTAGTGCAGGCAAAAAAAAAGGAATAGAAGATTCTAGAGGAACTCTGTTTAGGGTTGTTGTTGAGGTGTTGAAACTAAAAAAACCAAAGTACTTTGTCCTAGAAAATGTAAGACGTCTTCTTTCCATGCAGTCTGGAAGTCACTTCGCAACAGTAATTAATGAGTTGTCAGAACTAGATTATTCCATAGAATGGAGAGTTATTCGGGCCTCTGATTTAGGACTACCCCAACATCGCGAGCGAATTTTTATAGTTGGTCAACAGCATAGCTCTACAGAACCTCAAATAAAACTTGCATCCCCCAATGAGTTGTCCTCTCTGTTAGAAAAAAATTATTTTTCGCTAAGCAATTCAGGCAGGTGGAAAGACATAGCCGTACATGAAAAACGTTTTAGCAATTGGGGCTTAGCTATAAAGGGGAAATTTTTTGACTATAATCTTGAGACCTTTGAAGGGAAAAAAGAACTTCCTAAATTTTCAGACTTGTTACAAAAATCTGTTTCAGACAAATTCGACTTTACTGAAAACACTTTGGAACGGATTAAAGAAAGCACTTTCGTCAATCGGAACTTCAATGGCGTTCAAATTTTGTACAATCAAAAAGGTGGAGCAAGGATGGGCTATACTGTCTTTGGTGTTAAGGGGATAGCTCCAACTTTAACAGCAACTGCTAGCAGACATTATGAACGATATAAAATTAACGGGAATTATCGAAGATTGACGAATGTTGAGTATGCCCGACTTCAAGGATTTTCTGACGACCATTGTCAAGAAGTTTCACAATACAATCAATATTCTCTGTTTGGGAATGCGGTTCCTCCTGTCATGGCAGAATGGGTCATCAACTCGTTAATTTCTTCTGAGAACGCACAGACCATCAAACCACCTCGGATTCGTCAGATGAGTCTTATGGAAATTATAAATGCCTAATAAAAGCGAACTACGAAAAGTCGTCAAAAACACATTGGATGATGCCGTCCAATTGCTTAATTCCGCACTTAATGGCGATGGTCTAGAATACCTTGAGACCACGTTAACACGCTTGGGACGCGGAGGGGAATTGCCTCACTGGTTTTCACAATTACAAGCCGACCAAGTTCTACCAAACATGGACGGCAAAACCGTTGGAAGTGTGATTGAAATGTTATTTTTAGCGGTTTTAGAAAATCACATATTCAATGATGCGAAGATTCAACCTTTTTCTGTAAATCCAGCACGTGGCGTTGATTACCCCGATTTAAATTTGGGAATAAAATCTCCGTCCACCAATTATTGTACAAGTGAACCTTTTTTTCTGCTTACGAAAGATTACTTGGAAGTGAGTACGACTGCGTAGTACTTCTTACAAATTATCAAATAGCTAAAAAAGAACCACCAATTAAACTTCAAATACTTAAGCAGCGTTATTTAAAAAACACTGAATTGGCTGACATAAACCTTTGTCGTATTGCACGCGATAATAGAGATTTCATGCTTGAGATGGGAGAAGCTTATGCTAAAAAACTATTCAGATTTTTGGCATTTGCAAATCAAAGTGACTGGCAAGCGAAGCAAATCCTAAAATTAATCTTGTCTATTCAAGATGATGATGCAATCATATCAACTTTTGAACAGATCGACGAAGGCTTCGTACGTTACAATAAATCGTTAGAAAAAAAAGGGCATGAACCATTAGACGATTCTATCCTTAGAAAGATTCAGAGAGTTGCCACTATTTTGCCTCATTCAGTTGGGATCATAGATTGTGCTGACAACTGGGTTGTAGAAAACTTAAAAGAAGCTGGAAGACTACCTAATGACAACGAATGGGAAAGATTGATAAATGGACCTCTTGATGGTAAAATTGGTATGAGTTTCGCTCTTCAGTGGCGTTACAATTTTGGTCAACTTTTCAATGGGAAGTAAACAGTCATCACCCTCCTGAGAAAGAGATCAATTTGGACGAAAAGCCCTAACAGCCCGCAGAGGACCGAACAAGAGGAACCATAGTTCGTTGGAATCAAGGACATTCTAACAGATATACTACTGCGCTTTCCCCCGAAATTCGGACCACTGGCTAAGGTGGAGTCTGCGTCCTTAAACTGATAAGGACGGACGTATGGCCAAAACAACAAAAGACGGAAACATTCGGATCAAGATCAAGGTTGCGTTGGAAGCAATCCGTGGCGTGAAACCGTGGTGCAATTGGCTGTGGAGTACAACGTACACCCAAGCCAGATATCCATTGGAAAAGGTTACTTCTTGAAAATGCCGAGAACATCTTTTCCTTTTAAAAACAAGAAACCTGCAAGGTATGCTGTTTAGATAGATATAGAACAGCCTTTTATGGTGCTTAAATAGTCCGATAAAAGATAACGGCTGTTTGTAGATATTGTCTCATGTCGTTTGTTGTGGTTTTAGAAAACGGTAAAAGAGAGTCGTTCTTATAAAAAGACATATTGTGAGATCGAAAGAATAGGCGTAGACATGGATGAGATAGGCATCGGATCATTTTCGTGAGGTTGGCTTGACTGTTTATGCTCATACAAAAGAGGGCGCGGGGCCTGATGAATGGCAGGAACTGCAAGCGCATTTGGATAATGTAGCCAAACTCATGGCCAGTTTTTGTGAGCCGTTCCAAGCTGGCCAATGGGGCCATATCATCGGCGAGTTGCACGACATTGGAAAACACGTCCCGTTGTTTCAAAAACGGTTGACTGGCGAATACACGAAATCAGTGGACCACAAGGGCGTGGGAGCCCGATTGCTGGAAAGTCTCGGCTCAGGATTCGGGCGTATCGGCGCTTACTGTGTTGCCGGCCATCATGGCGGGCTTCCCGATTATTCGGGTGCGAAAAACGGGTGTTCCTTCAAAAAACTTGTGGTAAAAGCGGCAGCCTTGCCTGATGGCGTGAAGGATCCGCTACAAGGATATGTGGAGCCTCCGTTGCCGTTTCGCCTTAACCATCCGTTTCAATGCGCCTTTTTTACCCGGATGTTGTTTTCAGCCCTTGTGGATGCGGATTTTCTCGATACAGAAGCGTTTGTGGATGCCGAGAAAAGTTCGTGGCGAAGTCCGGGCCCTTCGCTTGAAGCGTTGGTTGAGGGACTGGATAAGAAGCTGACGACCTTTGACAAAGCTGGTCGCATAAACAAGCTTCGGGCCAAAATCCTGACCCATTGTCGCGCCAAGGCGGCTTTGAAGCCGGGTTTGTTTACACTCACGGTTCCTACAGGCGGCGGCAAGACCTTGACCTCCATGGCGTTTGCTTTGGACCATGCGTTACTGCACGGCAAGCGGCGCATTGTGTATGTTATCCCATATACTTCCATTATCGAACAAAACGCACAGATATTTCGGGATATTTTTCCCGACAATTCGGTCATTGAGCATCACAGTAATTTTGATTCTCAAAGAATTTTTCAGGATGATTATGCCGAAGAATCGCTCCAGGCCCGGCGACATCGATTGGCGTGCGAAAATTGGGATTCGCCCGTGGTCGTCACCACCAATGTGCAGTTTTTTGAATCGTTGTTTTCCCATAAGGTGTCCCAATGCCGAAAGCTGCATAATTTAGCCGATTCGGTCATCATTCTTGATGAGGCGCAGATGTTGCCGGTGAATTTTTTAGCCCCTTGTCTTCGGGTATTGGAAGAATTGGCCGAGAACTACGGGGCAAGTGTGGTGCTGTGTACCGCCACACAGCCAGCCCTGCGGCGGGAGGATTTTTCTATAGGATTGTCGGGTTTGAATGAGGAACGGGAGCTTGCCCCTGACCCTGATCGAATGCATCGAGCATTCAAACGCACAGAACTTGTGGCTCTCGGAGAATTGGCGTTGCCCGAAGTTGCGGATTGGGTGCGTGAGCGGGAGCAGGTATTGTGCATCGTCAATACCCGTAGCCGTGCCTTTGAATTATTTGAGAGGGTGCGTGATACGGCGGGAACGTGGCATCTCAGCGCGCTTATGTGTCCAGCCCATCGGTCCAGACAATTGGATGCGATTCGGCGGGAGTTGGTGTCTGGCAACCCTTGTCGTGTCATCTCTACCCAATTGATTGAAGCTGGCGTGGACGTGTCTTTTCCCGAAGTCATTCGTGAGGTCGCGGGATTGGATTCCATCACCCAGGCCGCAGGTCGGTGTAATCGGGGTGGAGAATTTGGCAACGATGCCGTGGTGTCGATCTTTACTCCGGCAGAAGGGTTGCCGCCCATATTTAGGGTTCCGGCGGCGTATACCGGCTCTGTGTTGTGTGGGGCCGAAGGGAAAGACCCGTTTTCACCGGATGCGATCCGTAAATATTTTACGCTCTACTACTGGAACAACGTTGCCAAGATGGATGAAAAGAATGTGATGACAGAGTTGAACAGTCCAAAATGCCAGTGGAATTATCGGATGGCCTCGGCAAAGTTCAAGCTTATTGATACTGTCATGATACCCGTTGTTATACCGTATGGCGACAGGGCCAAAAAGCTGATTTCGTCACTTGAATATATGGCCCATCCCGGTGCGGTCTTGCGGAAGTTGCAACAGTATACTGTGCAGATTTACAGCCACCAATTTGCGTCACTGGATGAGATGGGGGCGATAGAGTGGGTTGCCGAGACCTGTGCCGTGTTGTGTCGAGAGGAATTGTATGACGAGCAGTTTGGTTTGCTTGTTTCCGGCGGATGTACGCTGGAGGATTTTCTTGCCTAAGTAACTAAACACACGGAGGTGATATTCGTGTCAGGAATAAAATTGAGAGTATGGGGCGAGTATGCTTGTTTTACTCGCCCGGAGTTCAAAGTGGAGCGGGTCAGTTACGATGTTATGACCCCTTCGGCGGCGCGGGGGGTATTGGAAGCGATTTATTGGAAACCAGCGATTCGCTGGGTGATTGATCGGATCCATGTGATGAAACCCATCCGTTTTGACAATGTGCGCCGAAATGAGGTGGCGGCAAAAGTGCCGCTTAGTGGAAAGTCCGGCGTGAACGCCGCCATGAAAGGTGGTACTGAACCGCTCCGGTTGTATATTGAGGACAGCCGCCAGCAGCGTGCGGCCATGGTGCTTCGGGATGTGGAATATATCATTGAAGCGCGCTTTGACTATACGTCCGATAAAGACCGAAATGATGGTAAACATCTGGACATGTTCAACCGTCGGGCCAAAAAGGGGCAGTGCTTTCACCGTCCGTATCTTGGTTGCCGTGAGTTTGCCGCTTTTTTTGAACCGATAGAGGGGGATATCCCGGTTTCACCGCTGGCAGAGAACGGGGATCGTGATCTTGGTTGGATGCTCTATGATATTAATTATACCGACAATATGACGCCCTTTTTTTTCCGTCCAATCATGGAAAAGGGCATCGTTGATTGCCGCAAAGGAGCGGTGGTGGCATGATTTTTTCTGCATTGAATCAATATTATCACAGGATGTTGGAAGACCCGGATATTGCTGTCCCTAAATTCGGTTTTGGCAAGCAGGGGGTCCATTTTTGCCTTTTGCTCGATACTTCCGGCAAATTGGTGGGGCGGCCTGTTGATTTGCGCGATGAAAAAGGCAGAGCTAAACGGATAGAAGTGCCGGGCCCCGTTGTTAGGGCTAGTGGAATAAAATCGAATTTCGCTTGGGATAATACCGGGTATGTTCTCGGAGTTGATGACAAGGGAAAGCCGGAACGTGCAGTGCAAACGCACGAGGCATTCAAAACCAAGGTTCGTGAAGTCCTTGGAGAGTCCCAAGATGTCGGGGCCAGAGCCTTGCTGACTTTCCTTGAAAACTGGAAACCGGAGCAGGCCGAATCGTTGCCCGATTGGGAAGACATCATCGGTCAAAACCTTGTGTTTCAATTGGATGGTGAACCGGGTTTTCTTCATGACAGGCCCGCCTTTCGACAGGCGTGGAGCGATTATCTTGCATCGGACGACAGTCTGGAGAAAGGAATGTGCCTTGTCACTGGAGAGCATTCGTCCCTCCCTTTAATCTTTCCCAAAATCAAGGGAGTGCCGGGTGCGCAAACTTCAGGTGCATCCCTTACTTCCTTTAATTTTGATGCGGTGGTTTCGTTTAACAAAAAACAAAACCTCAATGCACCCATTTCGGAAGAGGCGGCGTTCGCCTTTTCCTCTGCGCTAAATTATTTGTTGGATCCGGCCAATGAGCGTAAGGTGCAGGTGGGTGATACCACCATCGTCTTTTGGACCGAGGGAGCAAAGGAAGCTGAGCAGCTCTTCCATTTCTCCATGGGGGGAAAGCAGGCCGAAGACACAGACATTGTGAGGCTTCTGCGGGATCATCTTGCAGATATCGTGGCACATCGATTCCCTGATGCGCTGGGAGAGCAGGATGCGCCGTTCTATGTGCTTGGGCTTTCTCCCAATGTCGCACGTATTTCCGTGCGCTTTTGGCATGTCGATACCGTTGGTGTCATGGCTGAGAATATGGGGCGTCATTATCGGGCGCTTGCCATTAAACGGCAGTTTGACAGTGATTTTGAACATCCAAGTCCTTGGCAGCTACTCAAGGAACTAGCCCCACAACGGGATAGTAAAAACATATCGCCGCTGCTTACCGGCCAATTGATTCGCTCCATCCTGCATGGTCATCCATATCCGCAGTCCCTGCTTGTTGCCGTGCTGGGACGCATCCGGGCTGATAAAGAGGTCAATTATCTACGAGTAGCTATGATTAAGGCTTTTCTCGTTCGCAACAGAAAACAGGAGGTGAAAATGACACTTGATACATCGAATACAGATATCGGCTATCGCCTTGGCAGATTGTTTGCCGTTGTGGAGCGTGTGCAGGAGGAAGCCGTTCCCGGTGCGAATGTCACGGTTCGGGATCGTTTTTTCAGTTCTGCCACGGCCACACCCGGTCGAACGTTTCCCATTGTGCTGAAAAACGCACAGCACGGACTTGCCAAAATTCGCAAGGACAAGCCGGGCTGGGCGATTCATTTGGAAAAGCTGATTCAGGAAATCGTGGGCGGCATTGATGCCTCAAGCGGATTTCCTTCATCCATGTCCTCGGAAAAGCAGGGCATGTTCATTCTTGGTTACTATCAGCAGAGGCAGGATTTTTTTACTAAAAAAGATGAAAAATTGGAGGACTAAATTATGACCGCTATCAATAATCGCTATGAGTTCGTCTACCTTTTCGATGTGGAAAACGGCAATCCTAACGGTGATCCAGATGCCGGCAATACGCCGCGCATCGATCCGGAAACAGGGCATGGTCTTGTTACGGATGTTTGCTTGAAACGCAAGATTCGTAATTTTGTGGAAATCGCTAAGCCCGGTGCGGAAGGCTACAATATTTACGTTGCCGAAAAGGGTATTTTGTCGTTGACCCGTGAACCGGCCTACAAGACAGAGGACGTGAAGAATCTCAAGAAAACGGAAGAGAAGATTGCTGCCGCCCGGAATTGGATGTGCGCCAATTTTTTTGATGTCCGTACGTTCGGCGCGGTTATGTCCACCAAGGAAAATAATTGCGGACAGGTGCGTGGCCCTGTGCAACTCACATTTGCCAAAAGCATTGACCCCATTATCCCGGCAGAGGTGGGTATTACCCGCATGGCCGTTGAGACGGAGAAGGAAGCCAAGGCGCAGGACGGTGACAATCGTACCATGGGCCGTAAGTACATTGTGCCCTACGCGCTTTATCGCGCCGAGGGATTTATTTCTGCCCATCTTGCGGACGGCGACAAGGGAACCGGCTTTTCCGAAGAAGATTTGGAGTTGCTATGGCAGGCACTTGCCACCATGTTCGACCATGACCATTCTGCGGCTCGCGGCAAGATGAGTGCCCGTGGCCTGATTGTCTTCAAGCATGACGACAAGCTCGGCAATGCCCCGGCCCACAAGCTTTTTGAAGCCGTGACTGTTAAGCGTACTGGCGAGGATTCTGCCCCGGCCCGGTCTTTTGCCGATTATGTGGTCAACCTTGATGAGTCGGCTATCCCTTCTGGTGTCTCCGCGGAGGTGAAATTCTAGATTCGATTCAGGACATGGGCAAATAACGGTGCATAGAAGACGTTCCTCCTGCTGGTTGTGTTCTTGTGGAGGCCAGAACAATGTCATGTGCCGGTTTGGGCAGGAATGCCCATAGCCTTTGTTCTATTTGTGGGAATGATTATGCCGGACAATCTGCCTCTTTCCGCGATTCAGCACTTCATGTATTGCCCTCGGCAATGTGCGCTGATTCATGTGGAAAAGTTGTGGGCAGAAAATCGGTTCACCGCAGAAGGGCGGTTGTTACATCTTCGTGCCGATTCCGGCGTACCCGGACGGCGCGGGGGTGTGGCAGAAGACCGTTCCGTGCCCGTACGGAGTGATCGTTTGGGGCTGTATGGCATTGCCGATGTCGTGGAATTACGTCCCAACACTGAAGGGCGGGAGGTGCCATATCCGGTAGAGTATAAACGGGGCAGTCCCAAAATCGAAGATTGGGACAGAGTCCAACTGTGCGCACAGGCCATGTGCCTTGAGGAAATGCTTGGTGTCGATATTCGCGACGGGGCGATTTTTTATGGCAAGCCGCGTCGTCGTGAACGAGTTGTGTTTGATGTCTCGTTGCGTGAAACCGTGGTGCGTGTCTGCCGTGAAATGCATACCATGGTTGAGAGTTCACGGACGCCAGCGGCTGTTTATGGCAAACGTTGTCGAGGCTGTTCCTTGCAAGGGCTTTGTCAGCCAAAAGTCAGACACAATGTTGAAAGCTATGTGCTTGATGGGTTGAAGGCATGAAGAAAGTGCTCAATACGCTCTATGTCCTTTCGCAGGGGAGTTACCTTTTCAAGGATGGCGAGAGTGTTGTGGTCCGTTCTGAGGATGGGGTGAAGAAGCGATTTCCGGTTCACGTTCTTGACGGCATTGTCTGTTTCGGAAATGTGCTGTGCAGCCCTTTTTTACTTGGTCATTGCGGAGAAAAGGGGCTTGCTGTGTCATTTTTGACGGAACATGGTCGTTATCTTGCGTGTGTCCGGGGTCCACAAAGTGGCAATGTGTTGCTTCGGCGGGAACAATATCGACAGGCTGATGACAGGGAGACCTCAGCAACGTTGGCGCGTGCGGTCATTGCCGCCAAGGTTGCCAATTCGAGAGCGGTATTGCGGCGGTGTCTGCGAGACCATGCCTCGCGTGTGGACGTGCCTGCCATAGAAAAGGCGATTGCGGTCATGAATGAATGTGCCGGGCGTTTGCAGTCTGTTCCTTCTTTGGACGAGGTTCGCGGCATGGAGGGGCAGGCGGCGAATGCGTATTTTTCCGTGTTTGATCAAATGGTGTTGTGTGAAGAGGATGCATTTGCTTTCAATGGGCGAAATCGGCGGCCTCCTTTGGATGCGGTCAATTGTTTGTTGTCGTTCGTCTATACATTGTTGGCCCATGATGTCCGCTCGGCATTGGAAGCGGTGGGGCTTGATCCCCAGGTCGGATTTCTGCATCGGGACAGACCGGGCCGTCCTGGTCTCGCTTTGGATATGATGGAGGAGTTTCGTCCATTTTTGGCTGATCGACTGGTTTTGTCGCTTATCAACCGTGGCGAAGTGGGAAAACGTGGTTTTGTTCGCAAGGAGAGCGGGGCTGTGTTTATGGATGAGGAGACGCGAAAGGTCGTGTTGACGGCATGGCAGAAACGGAAACAGGGAGAGGTGAAACACCCCTTTTTGAATGAGCGGCTTCCGCTCGGCTTGGCGTTTCATGTGCAGGCACAACTCATGGCCCGCGCCATTCGCAATGATCTTGATGGATATCCCCCGTATTTTTGGAAGTAGTGATGTTGGTACTGGTGAGTTACGATGTCAGTTTTGAGGATCCTGGCGGTAAAACCCGTCTGCGGCGGATTGCCAAAATTTGTGAAAGCTATGGTCAGCGAGTGCAGTATTCCGTGTTTGAATGTGTCGTGGATCCGGCACAATGGGCACATTTACGGCATCGGCTTTTGGAGGCATATAACGAAGAGGTGGATAGTTTGCGGTTTTATTTTCTTGGTAAAAACTGGCAACGCCGCATTGAGCAACACGGTGCCGGTGACACCTATGATCCGGAATCAGATGTACTGATACTATAGTGCGAACCCCAAGCTGTCTGCAAATCTCCGGGAGGTTCGCACTCAAAACATTGTCTATTGTTCCAACATATTGCGTTATATCTTCTTTTGATTATATATGTATGTGGTGTGGGAGTGGTACGGTTCGCGCATTGCCCTTGCGCATGCCTTGCCATGAGGGGCTTTCCTCTCCGCACGGTCGCCCCCTTCACGGGGGCGTGGATTGAAACCATTCCGTTCAGGTGCTTACGGGCGTGATCTACCGTCGCCCCCTTCACGGGGGCGTGGATTGAAACTCCGTTTTTCTTTTTCATCCATCCTTGAATCAACGTCGCCCCCTTCACGGGGGCGTGGATTGAAACGAGTATGACATCATCAGCATCATCAGCATCAAGGGTCGCCCCCTTCACGGGGGCGTGGATTGAAACACGTGTTACGCCGATGTCGAGGGTCAAGCCAGTAGTCGCCCCCTTCACGGGGGCGTGGATTGAAACTGGTGTCTCTGTCGCGCAAACACGGGTATGCGTGGTCGCCCCCTTCACGGGGGCGTGGATTGAAACTCATGGGTCTGTAAGGTGGCCAAAGGTATTCCAGGTCGCCCCCTTCACGGGGGCGTGGATTGAAACGTTGGTGATGTAGTTCAAAGTCATTTTAGTCTCCGTCGCCCCCTTCACGGGGGCGTGGATTGAAACGTTGGTGATGTAGTTCAAAGTCATTTTAGTCTCCGTCGCCCCCTTCACGGGGGCGTGGATTGAAACTTTTATTTGATGAACTTACCCATTTTACCGAAAAGTCGCCCCCTTCACGGGGGCGTGGATTGAAACAAGTGCCATTATCCTTAAAGCAGTCTAACAACTTGTCGCCCCCTTCACGGGGGCGTGGATTGAAACCTTAGTAAACAACATCTTCTTCTTCGTCGGCAGAGTCGCCCCCTTCACGGGGGCGTGGATTGAAACACAATCGCATCCTTGATTGGCAGGCCGCAGCCCCGTCGCCCCCTTCACGGGGGCGTGGATTGAAACAACAAATTGTCGGCCAAGGACGTGCGGCCATTGAGTCGCCCCCTTCACGGGGGCGTGGATTGAAACCACGGCCTCTCTGTGGCCGGGGTCAAGGATATCAGTCGCCCCCTTCACGGGGGCGTGGATTGAAACAGCTCGCAGGCTATGCAGCGGGTTACGCCTGTTGGTCGCCCCCTTCACGGGGGCGTGGATTGAAACACAAGCTGTCCGCCACCGAGGTTTTCGTCGGGCATGTCGCCCCCTTCACGGGGGCGTGGATTGAAACACCAGCCATTACCTTAAAGCAGTCTAACAACTTGGTCGCCCCCTTCACGGGGGCGTGGATTGAAACACAGAAGATATTGCCGTTTACGGCAACGTTAGCGGTCGCCCCCTTCACGGGGGCGTGGATTGAAACGCGTTGGGCGGGAGGGATTTGAGCTTGAACAGTTGTCGCCCCCTTCACGGGGGCGTGGATTGAAACGTCTACTAATTGCTGTTGGATACGGGTGTTAAGGTCGCCCCCTTCACGGGGGCGTGGATTGAAACCCAAGCCACTGAATTTGCCATGTTGCAAATTGAGGTCGCCCCCTTCACGGGGGCGTGGATTGAAACCGGAAAAAAATACACCCACGGCGGTGCGGCTTTGGTCGCCCCCTTCACGGGGGCGTGGATTGAAACTCCCACACTAGGCGCGTCGGAGGGAGGTGGAAATGTCGCCCCCTTCATCGCCCCCTTCACGGGGGCGTGGATTGAAACCCAGTTACGAAAATCCCTATGGGTTACGACTTTGTCGCCCCCTTCACGGGGGCGTGGATTGAAACAAAAAAATCTACAACATCCCCCGTGATGCCGGACCGTCGCCCCCTTCACGGGGGCGTGGATTGAAACTTGCGATCCAGTTGGTGCGTTCCATTTGAATGAAAGTCGCCCCCTTCACGGGGGCGTGGATTGAAACTATTGCTTTGTGCTTCAATTTTGGACAATTTGAAGGTCGCCCCCTTCACGGGGGCGTGGATTGAAACTTCTGATATCTTGTCGGCTTTTGCCCTGGAGGCTGTCGCCCCCTTCACGGGGGCGTGGATTGAAACATACCAAGGTGCTGAAATCCATCTTCTTTTATTTGACGTCGCCCCCTTCACGGGGGCGTGGATTGAAACCAGGATGAATATTACGCTTATGAGTTGCAACTCGCGTCGCCCCCTTCATGGGGGCGTGGCCCGCTTCGGCGGGGCGTTTGCTTTATGCTTTGGCTTGTGCCTTTTCTATCGCCGCTTCGACAATGTATGCGGAGCGTGTTTTTCCTATGGCTTGAGCCGCCTCATCAATAGCATCCCACTCCGTATTCAGTGCGGTGATGTTTTTCCTAATGACTTTGGGCTTGTTGGGGTTGACTTTGACCGCAAAGAAAGCAACTGCGTCTTCTGCTCCCTCCGCGTTCTTGGCTTCATCCAGGGTAGACGGTAAGGGGATATCGTGCCCGTCATCGATTAACATGGCAAGATGACAGGCTAGAGCATCGGCGGCCATGACACGCGCTTCTTCGAGGTCTGACCCGGCAGAAAAGCAACCGGGGACATCAGGGAAAAAGACGCCGTAGTCGCTCTCTTCGTCTTTGTGGATTACCGCGATGTATTCAGCCATGCCTCACTCCCTTGCGCTAGAGCCTCCTCAGAAGGAGACTCCCGACTTTCTTGATATTTGTTTTATCGTGCCGACAGGAAGATCTTTCTTCGGGTGTGGCACTGTGATTAGATTCGGGTTGTCGGGGTGCTTGAAACTTATATGACTTCCTTTTTGACTGACCCGAAACCAACCAGCCTTTTCTAACATCTTTATGACTTTCCTACTGTTCATGGGGGAAAATACACACTCCAGTGCGTTTTGTCAACAAAAAATACACATTCTATACACACCGTTCCCCCCCCAAAAAAACTGTCAACCCCTCTTATGCGTTTCTGAGCGGTTCGGCGATGAAAACCCGTGTTATTCTTTCCCCTGACCTCTCATGATTTTTTGGGTCAGGTCGCCCGGAATGAAAGAAATGATGGTGCTGGTGACACCTATGATCCGGAATCAGGTGTACTGATATATAGTGCGAACCTCAAGCTGTCTGCAATCTCTTCTTTTGATTATATATGTATGTGGTGTGGGAGTGGTACGGTTCGCGCATTGCCCTTGCGCATGCCTTGCCATGAGGGGCTTTCCTCCCCGCACAGTCGCCCCCTTCACGGGGGCGTGGATTGAAACGTGAACGAACCGGCGAGGAGTGGAATAAGGATAAAGGTCGCCCCCTTCACGGGGGCGTGGATTGAAACCGGGAAGCCTTGGACCGTCTGCGCACTCGCCCCCGTCGCCCCCTTCACGGGGGCGTGGATTGAAACATCCCCGCAAGGTTGGCAAAGGAGCTGCGTACAGTCGCCCCCTTCACGGGGGCGTGGATTGAAACCTGTGGAATATCAAAAAACGTTCCCCCGCGTGATAGTCGCCCCCTTCACGGGGGCGTGGATTGAAACGCCCACCAGGACCACCGAGCAACCGGTGGATCGGTCGCCCCCTTCACGGGGGCGTGGATTGAAACGAGGTCTGCGGACTCAGACCCAGGGGTGCAAATGGTCGCCCCCTTCACGGGGGCGTGGATTGAAACTTTTGCCAATTTGGTGGCAGTCCAACCGCTTTTTGTCGCCCCCTTCACGGGGGCGTGGATTGAAACATCTGTTACCCCAGGGCTTAATGCTCCCTGCCTGGTCGCCCCCTTCACGGGGGCGTGGATTGAAACCTATCCTGAGGGGATGAACTTCCGGCTCTGGCGTTGTCGCCCCCTTCACGGGGGCGTGGATTGAAACTAGCAAATCGGGGGAGAGCCGCCGAAAAAGATAAAGTCGCCCCCTTCACGGGGGCGTGGATTGAAACAAGAGAAAGGGGTATCCCTCCGTTGATATCACAGGTCGCCCCCTTCACGGGGGCGTGGATTGAAACGGTAAGGACGTTATCTCCGTGTCGGTCAAATCAAGTCGCCCCCTTCACGGGGGCGTGGATTGAAACGGACAAATTGCAGTCTGACTTTATCGCAACAAATGTCGCCCCCTTCACGGGGGCGTGGATTGAAACAGGTGCATGCTCTCGACCGTCCATTGGGCTACCCCGTCGCCCCCTTCACGGGGGCGTGGATTGAAACTGTAACGACCTGTCCTGCCTGACTTAATCTTGTGAGTCGCCCCCTTCACGGGGGCGTGGATTGAAACTTTCTCAAGGTCACGGATGTGCGAGTCGAAAGACGTCGCCCCCTTCACGGGGGCGTGGATTGAAACTTCATATCTCGACCGGCTGCCGGGGTTCCTGGGGTCGCCCCCTTCACGGGGGCGTGGATTGAAACACGGGCGGGGCGAGTGCGGCGGGAGGAACAGCCGCGTCGCCCCCTTCACGGGGGCGTGGATTGAAACGATTGCGGTTTGTCTTTGGCCGTCATCACCACAGGTCGCCCCCTTCACGGGGGCGTGGATTGAAACTTTTGAGCGGCTTGCGAGACGACGAGACAGCGTTGTCGCCCCCTTCACGGGGGCGTGGATTGAAACAACCGACGTCAGTTTGACGTCGGTTGACGGAAAGTCGCCCCCTTCACGGGGGCGTGGATTGAAACTGATCTCCGCGACAAGCCCGACAACCCGCTTTGGTCGCCCCCTTCACGGGGGCGTGGATTGAAACAAACCGCAATCGCCGAGGCTATGCAAAAACGCGAAGTCGCCCCCTTCACGGGGGCGTGGATTGAAACGTTTCCTCCAAAAAAATAATAATATAGGCGGGGGGTCGCCCCCTTCACGGGGGCGTGGATTGAAACCCCTCTGAAACAAATCAGATGGACGACTTGCCATGTCGCCCCCTTCACGGGGGCGTGGATTGAAACACCTCCTAATCCCCATCCCTGTAACAGCGACCGGGTCGCCCCCTTCACGGGGGCGTGGATTGAAACCGGTGGGCGAAGCATTGGCTTCCCGAAGAGCTGTGTCGCCCCCTTCACGGGGGCGTGGATTGAAACTGTTGGGACGATTATGAATGTCCTCAACACCTATAGTCGCCCCCTTCACGGGGGCGTGGATTGAAACATGCAGTGCTCGCATATTCACGCCGATTTGAGGGGTCGCCCCCTTCACGGGGGCGTAGTCGCCCCCTTTACGGGGGCGTGGATTGTAACTCGCATCCTTGCTGACCAGGTTTTCTATACCATGCGCTCTTGTCTGGCCTGTTGCGCTATGGCGTGGTAGTGTTCATGAAAATCCCGATTGGAATATTTGGGGGGGGAAGCAATCATGCGGGCAATTATAGCTGGTGGTACCGGGTTTATTGGCAGGGCTCTTGTTGGTGAGCTAAAGAGCAATGGTTGGGAAATCGTTGTCTTGTCGCGCTCGCCCGGTAAGGTGGCCGATGTTTTGGGGCCCGGCATTATGGGGATGCGGTGGGACGACGGGAATTGGGCCGATATGCTGGGGGAGGATTCGGTCATTGTCAATTTGGCCGGTGAGAATATTGCTGACGGGCGTTGGTCTGTGGCTAAAAAACAGCGTATTCTCGACAGTCGGGTCAAGGCCGGAGAACGAATTGTCAACGCCGTGGCGGTGGCAGGCACGATGCCCGCAGCGGTTATTCAGGGGTCTGCTGTCGGATTGTATGGCCCCCGTGGTGATGACACGGTTGATGAAACCACCCCTGCGGGGGACGGTTTTCTTGCTGAAGTGGCACGCAAGTGGGAAGACTCTACCCTTCAACTGGAAGAAATGGGGGTTCGTCGAGCCATCGTCCGCACCGGTCTGGTGTTGGGAAAGGGGGGAGCACTGGAAAAGATGCTCACCCCATTTAAAATGTATATGGGCGGCCCCCTTGGTGACGGCTTGCAAGGCGTGTCATGGATTCATATCGCTGATGAAGTCGGGGCTATCCGGTTTATCATGGAGCATGAGAATATGCGCGGAGCCTATAATCTGACGGCACCGTTTCCGGTTCGGTTTCGTCAATTGGCACGGCTCCTCGGAGAAGCCCTTAACCGGCCCTATACAATGCGTATCCCTGCGTTTGCCCTTAAACTGATTTTAGGTGAAATGGCAGAGGAATTGCTACTGAGTGGACAACTGGCCCTGCCCAACCGACTGATCAAAGCCGGATACAAATTCCGATTTGAACAGCTTGAAAGTGCCTTGGCAGAGATCCTTTCGTGACACCCTTGAATCCTGAGTCCCAGTCATCTATACTGCTGTCCGGGTTGTCCTCCCTTTTCCTGCTAACTTCAAATCACAGGGATAGTTATGAGCGGCCAAATCCTTATTATTGATGACGAAGAGGGTATCCGTTTTTCCCTGCGGGGCATCCTTGAAGACGAAGGACATGAGGTTATTGAAGCAGAAACCGGGGAAAAAGGGTTGGAATTGATCGGTTCCCATATCCCGGATATGGTTTTCCTGGATATATGGCTACCCGGCATGGGTGGATTGAAGGTGCTGGATTCCATCGTGGAAAACCACAAGGGCGTGCCGGTCATCATGATTTCCGGGCATGGTACCATTGAGACAGCCGTTAAGGCACTCAAAAAGGGAGCCTTTGATTTCATTGAAAAGCCACTCTCTTTGGAAAAGGTTGTCGTCGCCACCCGCAACGGGCTGGAATTTTCGCGTCTGCGGCAGGAAAATCTGGCTCTTAAAACCCGCATTACCTCCGAACAACCTGTCAATCTAACGGGAAAATCTCCTGCTATTGCCAATTTGAATACCGTCATTTCCCGCGTGGCTCCGACAGATGCGTGGGTTCTTATTACGGGTGAAAACGGTACTGGCAAGGAGATTGTGGCACGATCCATACACCATCAATCCAACCGGAAAGACAAACCGTTGGTGGCGGTAAATTGTGCCGCCATCCCGGAAGAATTGATTGAATCTGAACTCTTCGGGCACGAAAAAGGGGCGTTTACCGGAGCGGAAAAAGCCCAGGAAGGCAAATTCGAGTTGGCGAACGGCGGCATCCTGTTTCTTGATGAAATTGGTGATATGAGCCTTAAAACACAGGCCAAAATTTTGCGTATATTGCAAGAACAGGCGTTTGAGCATGTTGGTGGACGCAAGACCATCACTGTGGATGTTCGTGTTATTGCCGCTACCAACAAGAATCTCCTGAATGAAATTGAGGTCGGTAATTTTCGTGAAGACCTCTATTATCGTCTCAAGGTTTTCCCTCTTGAACTGCCCCCTTTGCGTGAGCGGCAGGAGGATGTGCCGCTTCTCATTGACGACTTCATGCAGGTTATGATCAAGCAGCATGGATTCAAAACCATTGAATTTGACAGGAAGACTCTTGACGTGCTCAAGGCATATCCTTGGCCCGGCAATGTTCGGGAATTGAAGAATTTTGTGGAACGGATGTTCATCATGTACGCGGGAGAGGTGGTGACGCCGGACAGGTTGCCGCCGGAATTTCAGGTAATTGCTCCTGGAGGGGCGGTTTCTGAAAATCCCCCTGCCAAGGCGGTTGACCCTAGCGACCAACCAGCTTCCATTGATGCACTCATTGCTGACGGGCCGACCGACCTCAAACAGGCACGGGCCGACTTTGAAGCCCGTTTTCTTGAGACGAAACTCAAGGAGTTTGACGGCAATATTTCACAGTTGGCCAAGGCTATCGGCCTTGAACGGAGTTCCCTGTATCGTAAGCTCAAAGCTTACAAAATTCATATAGATTAACGGCAAGGGGTGGAAAAAGATCAAGACCGATGGGGCTTCCACGGTGTTTCATTCCTGTAGGTAGGAGTTGTGTGTGCAAACAGTCTCTGCGGGTAAGCGAATGAACGAGAAAGAAACGAATCAGAAACGAAGAAGTTTGCCCTTGATGGTTCTGGAGGTGGGCATTGTCGCACTTTTTTTGACAGCCATGTTCTTCATGGCTGTCACCGGCATGCGTCAATTGGAAAGCAATGCAAGGGAAACAAGCGCGGAGATGCTACTCTCCACATTGCGTGCGTCTTTTAATGCCATTTCCATTTGGACATCATCGCATATTCACAACGCTGAGGGAATCGCTGCCGAAGCCGGTGTCGTAGAAGGGACGCGGCAGTTATTGGCAACTTCACGAGAGGGCGACTCTTTGTCGGCTTCTCCTGCATTGAAACGTGTTCGTTCATTATTGGCTCCTCAACTGGCAGTAATGGGATATCCGAATTTTTTCATTATCGCTCCCGATTACGTTACCGTCGGGTCTATGCAGAACTCTGGCATCGGGACACGGAACCTGATTGCCTTGTATAAACAGGAAGTATTGGATGCCGTTTTTACAGGAGAGTCCCGCATCGTGCCGTCCATGACATGGGATATCCCGTCGAGCCATCCCGCAGTGAATGTCATACAGCGTGAGCCGATCATGTTCGTCACTGTTCCGATTTATGACGGGAACAGGATGCTTGCGGTTTTGGCCCTGCGGCTGGACCCGATGAATCAACTCTCACGGATTTTGGGCATTGTTCGCTCTGGTGCTTCAGGAGAAACCTATGCTTTTGATCGCAAGGGATGGTTGATTGCCCAAAGTCGTTTTGAGGAACAACTGCGAGTGAACGGTATGATCGGTGCTACGGAAGGCTCCATGCTCAATGTCAAAATAGTTGACCCCGGCGGGAATCTGGCTGAGGGGTATCCTGCTCCGGGCAATCGGGATACATTGCCTTTGACGGTAATGGCTCAATCCGCGACCAGGGGAACGTCGGGAGTGGATACCACAGGATACCGGGACTATCGCGGTGTTCGTGTTTTTGGGGCGTGGAGTTGGGATGATGATCTCGGTTTAGGTATCGCCACCGAGATAGATGAAAGCGAAGCCCTACGTTCCTATACGATTTCACGTACGTTGTTGATGACTGGTTCCGGCGTGACAGCACTACTGGCCGTGCTGATGGCCTGGTATATGCGGCACGTGCGAAAGGAGGCAGAGCTTGACTTGCAGGAAGCCCAGACCAATTTGGAAATCCGTATTGAAGAGCGAACCAGAGAGCTTGTCGGTATAAATGAACGGTTGCATGGAGAAATAGTCGAGAGGGTGCGGACCGAAGAAAAATTGTTGCAGGCCCGTAATCAGTTGGAACAGGCCAATGAAAAATTGGAAAACCTTGCGTTGCAGGATGGGTTGACCGGACTCGCCAACAGACGGAGATTCAATGAAACGCTGATTCGGGAATGGAAGCGATGCCATCGTGAAAATGTTCCTATTTCTTTACTCATGCTCGATCTCGACTCTTTCAAACAATATAACGATACTTACGGGCATCAGGCTGGCGATGCCTGCCTCAAGGCTGTCGGATCGGTTCTGGCCGGGCTGAGAATTGCTCAAAGACCGGGCGACCTTATCGCCCGCTATGGTGGAGAGGAGTTTGCCGTCATTCTCAGCAATTCTACCGAAGAACACGCCGAAAGAGTTGCACGTGATATTTTGAAAGAAATGAGCAAACAGGCGATTCCCCATGCTTCCAGTCACGTATTGGGGAGCAAAATAGTAACGGCCAGCATTGGTGTTGCCACCATGATCCCAACCAGCGGGGAAACGTGCGAGCATCTTGTGGAGCGAGCGGATAAAGCGTTATATGCTGCAAAGACGGCTGGCCGTAATCGGTTTCAGAAGTCAATTGTTCCGAATAAAGATAAAAAATGATTTTGGGCTGCTCACCGGAGAGTCTTGATACATTCTTTGACAGCTATTGTCTGGTTCTCCAGCATGGGGCGGAGTTTGGCGATACCGCTCATGACCTTTTTACGAGCTCCCTTGTAACAGAGCTTTTCGAGTCCTCGGGAAAGAATGCAGATGTCTTTGGCAAGAACATGGCCTGCTATATTGGTAATGGAGTGAAGAACCTCCCCCAGTTTTTTGAGATCACCGGATTGCATTGTGGCATCCAGTTTGAGTAGCTTCTGATCTGCTTCGATAATGAAAAGCTCAAGAACTTCCTTTAACAGTTCCGCATCCCCTCCGAAATGGTCCATGAGGCTGTCCATGTCCAGTGAAGCGGAAGCACCGTTCACAATGTTTTTTTCACATGCGGCCTGGCCGGCCCCTGGAGTCGGAAACGGTGATTGGGCTGTGGCCTGCCGGTCAACCACGGCTTGCGCTATGGCCGCAGAAAGGAGTTTCATGTCTACAGGCTTGGAGACATAGTCGTTCATGCCTGCCTTGAGCATGCGTTCCCTGTCGTCTTTCATCGTATAGGCCGTCAGGGCTATGATCGGGATGTTTTTGTCAAAGTGTTTGCCGTTTGATTGGCGAATGGCTTTGGTTGTTTCCAGGCCGTCCATTTCCGGCATCTGGATATCCATGAGTATCA
>PDWI01005341.1_pt1 | contig 23493 bp, 14 predicted proteins | sample 1430891 | NCBI WGS metagenome assembly PDWI01 (sample SAMN01162508, study PRJNA174530) | Oral metagenome, whole genome shotgun sequencing project. | biome: Marine environment; feature: Marine mammal; material: Swab sample of the gingival sulcus; isolation source: swab sample of gingival sulcus... | reverse complement strand
ACTCCGGCGGGATTCAAACCCACGACCTTCAGAACCGGAATCTGACGTTCTATTCAGCTGAACTACGGAGCCAGAGGGGCACAAAAATAGAAAAACATTCGAGGTAACAGAAAATTTCGTTTTCAAAAGATAGGTATCATATAAAAAGAGGATACCCGTTTTAGGTATCCTCTTTCAATTTATCATTATTCTCTAAAGAACTATTCTTTATTATTGAATAAGAAATCAACATCTAGCTCTTTTACCTTTCCAAACTTACGAAGTTCTTTCATTGGTAATGTTTTCTTATCACCAATTAAGATAAGCGTGTAATTATCACCTTTTACAGCTTGTTTAAAGAATTTCTGTAAATCAGAAAGCGACATTTTCTTTAATTCACGATATACCTCTTTACGGATATCATAATCAATACCCCAATCTTTCAAGTTTTCATAATTCCAGAAAATTGAGGTTTTGGTTATACGCTGCGATTCAATTCTCTTTAAAGCAGATGCTTTTGCTGCTTTAAAGTTCTTTTCAGCCTCAGGCATATTTTGCATTAGGTTATTCATCGCCTTTAATGCAGCACTTAATTTATTGGCTTGTGTTCCAATAAAAGCAGTAACATAATTGTACTTATCTTTTTTGCTTGCAATTGAAAAGCTCGATGCAGCAGAATATGCCAATGATTTAGACTCTCTAATTTCTTGGAATACGATAGACGAAAGACCAGAACCAAAATACTGATTAAACATTTGAGCATAAGCAAAGAATTTAGGATTAAACTTATCGGCTCTACGCAACATCAACAATTGTGTCTGTACCATATCGTAGTTACAGAAATATACATGTCCTCCTGTTGGTATTGACTTGTAATCTTTTGCCTTAGGATATGCTTTTCCTTTACCAAAATGATGGTATTTTCCTAAAGCGTTTTTAGCTCCTTCCAAGTCATTGCCATAGTAGAACATACGGTGTTTGTAATCCAATAATCCCTTTAAAATGTTTACTAAACTTTGAGGATTAATAGCTTCTAATTGTTCACGAGTTAATATATCTCTTAAAGGAGAGTTGGCTCCGTATCTAGCATAACTAACTAATCCACCTAAAATACTACCCTTTCTTAATTTGGTGTTCTTTCTAGATTTTAAGATAGTCTTCACCATTTCTTTGTAGGCTTTATTGTTTGGTTGTAAGTTAGAAAGAATATTCTCGAACAACTCAAGACCTTTAGCAAAGCTCGATTTCAAACCAGATATCGAAATAACTGTTTTTTCTGATTCAGCATAGATATCATAATCAATACCTAGCTTGTAAAACTCTTGTTTGATTTGTTCAGGTGTATATTTATCAGTACCTAAAAAGTGGAAATAAGAAATTGCAAGCGATAACATTTTATCATTGTAAGTTCCCATATCAAAAATAATATTCAAAGAACACAAGTCGTTTGATTCATTTACAATATAATCAATCTTGGTTCCATTGAATGTTGTTGTTTTTATCTTCTTTTTATAGTCGATAAACAATGGCTTCAGTTTTCCGCTCTTTTGAGCCAATAACTTTTTCGCAAATTCTGATTTTTTAGTTCTGTCGATTTTTATAGGAGTAATACCAGGGTTTTCAACTTTTACTAATGATTTGTTTTCACCCTGACGCTTATAAATAATCACGTAGTTGTCTTTGTAATGCTCTTTTGCAAATTTCACCAATTGCTCTTTGGTAATTTTACGTAAATCTTGATAGAATGATAAACGATTAGCCCAATCAACTCCTTGGATATAGCTAGAGTATAATTGTGAAGCAACAGCATTGGCATTTTCTAACGAACGAATTGCATTTAACTCTAAATCGTTGATTGTTGCATCAATTAACCAATCAGGGAAATCGCCTTTCTTGATTTTCTCAATTTCAGCTAAAAGTAGATCTCTTACTTGCTCTAGGCTTTGTCCTTGTCGTGGTCTGCCATTAAAAGAATGATAACTATATTCTTTTAAAATAGAAGGCGAGCAACCTGCACCTAATGTTTTTTGAGCCTGATTGATATCAAGGTCAATTAAACCAGCCTGACCATTCGATAAAATCATATCAATTAAAGTGATATATTTTTCATCTTCACTACCAGTACCGCCATCAAAACGGAAAGCCATGTTTACTCTCTCTGCCTCTTTACTGAAAACTTCTTTTACTATTGGTTTTGTGATAGGCTTTTCACGAGGGAATGTTTTTTTAGGTAATTCTTTTGCTTTGAACTTACCAAAATACTTATCTACCATTTTAATGGTTGAATCATACTCTAAATCTCCTGCCAATACTATTGCAAAATTGTTAGGCACATAATAAGTATCGAAATATTTATGAATAGCCACCATTGAAGGGCTCTTTAAATGCTCAGAAGTTCCGATGGTAGTTTGTTGTCCATAAGGGTGAGTTGGGAATAAAGAACGCATCATTTCATAATGTACCAAACGGAAATCATTGTCTTGTGCTCTATTAAACTCTTCATAAACTGCTTCCAATTCTGTGTGGAATAAACGCAATACCAACTCTCCGAAACGCTCACTCTCTATTTGCATCCATCGCTCTAACTCATTAGCAGGGATATTGTTTTTATAAACCGTTTCTTCGAACCAAGTGTGGGCATTTGTACCACTAGCACCTAAAGCCGACACCATATTGTCATATTCATTAGCTGCAACATAGGTAGCTGCTTTCTGAGAAACAGCATCTATTTGCTTGTAAATAGCTTTACGCTTTTTAGGATTCTTCTCTGCTTTGTGTTTCTCATACAAATCAGAAATCTTCTTTAGTAACACTTTCTCTTTCTTCCAGTCTAGAGCAGCAATCTTACTTGTTCCTTTAAATAGCATATGTTCTAGATAGTGAGCAAGACCTGTATTGTCTTTTGGGTCGTTATTAGAACCAGTACGCACAGGAATGAAAGTTTGAATACGGGGTTTGTCGCTATTCTTACTTAGATATACCTTTAAACCATTTTCTAAGGTATAAATTCGTGTGGCAGTTGGGTCATTAGTAACTACCTCATAACTGTAGCCATTAGCATCTTTATGCTTTTCTACTTTAAATTCCTTGGCCTTTTTCGAGCAAGAAATACCAAATAAAGTTACAGTTGCAATAAGCAGTAACTTCATCATCAATTTTGTGTTTGTCATATTTATTTTCTATTTAAAATTTATGGGTGGCTAAAATACAAGAAAAAAAGGCAAGAAAAACACGTGGTGTTAAAAAATATATCTTCCTATCAAAAAAGAAACAGAACATACTCTGAGGGTTATTTCTTTTAAGATATTCATCTCTTTTTGAAATTAAGTATTATCCATTTCCCTTTTAACTTCAATTAACTATATTTGCCTAGTGTTTACTTTTAAATAATACCTATTGTAATATGAATTTACCCAAAAGAAAAATAGGACTGGGTAAATTGGGATTACAAATGGAATGAGGCAATAATCTCTTGTAAAGGAAATGAATGAATAAAAATAGAAGAATAGGATTTTGGGATACATTTATCATCTTTTTGTATCGAAACAAAGCAGGAGTATTGGGCACACTGTTATTTCATATTCTTTTATTTTCTGTTTTACTTTCGTTTACATTAAAAACACAACGAGCATATCAAGAACCTGAAATTTTTGTGGAAATACCGAAAGAAGTAGATGTGGAAATAAAACAACAAAAAGAACAGGAAATAAGAGATAAACTGCAGCACAAAGACTCAAAAAACAATGAAATAAAAGAACTTTTAAAGTCTATCGCCGTAAACAGCGAGGTTAAAAAAAATACAGGCTCTCAAACGAATGTTGAGGATATGATAAAGAGTATCAAAAAGAACTTAAAAACATATCAGTCTGACGATATCAAAAACAATAAAACAACCCCAGAAGGGTTTAATAACGATAGTATCAAAGCACAGCAAGCTTTACAACAACAAAAATTAGATTCTTTACAGAATATTGAGTATAGCGGAAAGAGTAGCGTATATTATAAACTGAAAGGACGTAGAAAATTATATCTACCAATTCCAGTTTTTAAGTGTGAGAATGAAGGCAAAGTGGTAGTACAAATACTAGTGGCACGAAATGGAAGAGTATTAAATGCTGAAGTAAAGGGAATACAAAATGATAAATGCCTTGTTGAGGCAGCAATACAAGCAGCAAAAAGAACTCGTTTCAATTCAAGTTCTAAGGCACCAGCCAAACAAACCGGAAGTATTACTTATCATTTTATCCATCAGTAATAAGAATAATTAGTTATTTTGAGTCGTTTTTATAATTATAAGTTATGAGTATATTTTTATCCTTTAAATTGCGAAAAGCATCAAATACAGATGCCATAGAGAAAAGAAGAGACAAATTACAGCGAGAATTTGAAGCACATCAGGCTTTTCGAAATTCTGAAAAGTTGCAAAACTATAAAGATCTAGAAACTGAGGTTACTTCTAGTGCTTTTAAAGAAAGAAGAAAAAGCATAGAACGAAAAAAGTATAAAACAAGTTTGCTGTATAAAGAAGAAAAGGAGCTAAAGAAGCTTGAAAAGGCTAAGAACATCAAAACTTACTTCAAAGTAAAAAACAGTAGCGACTTCGAAATATACAATCGCATGGAAGCCTCTTCTGAATTGAAGGAGTTTTTAGAGTTGAAACAAGGTGTCGAAACTAAAAGAATAAACAAAAAAGACACTCCTGAAGACTGGGATAGATATCAACAGTTAAAACAAAACGGAAATTTAAACCAATACTTTAAATTTGAAAACTCAAAAGATTTTCAAGTATATAACAGCACAAAGAATAGTTCTGAGTTAGCACGATTACAAAATTTAAGAGAGAGAATTAACTCTGACGATTTCAAAAAGGAGAAAGCCTATTTACTTGATAAAAAGAGATACGAGAAGTCTGAAGATTTTAAAAAGCTGCAAGAATTTGAGGCAATGAAAAAATCAGAAGAATTTATCAACTTCTTTAAAAATGAGAAGAAAAATCCTTTCACTGCTCTTGAGGAATGGGAATTAACTTTTGCCGATGAATTTAACGATTCAAAATTAGATACTGAAAAATGGGCAACCAACTATTATTGGGGAGATAAATTATTAGGAGATAATTATTCAAACGATAATGATTTGAATGCTTTTACCAGTAACAATGTAACAGTGAAAAATTCGCTAGTTCAATTAAACGTAAAAAAAGAATCTCGTCAAGGTGTTGCTTGGAATCTGAAATTAGGATTTGTTCCTAGAGAATTTGGATACACTTCAGGAATAATATCTTCAGGAAAATCATTCAAACAAAAGTATGGTAAGTTTGAAGCCAAAATAAAAGTAGGTAATCCAAAGCAGTTACAGAATGTATTTTGGTTAGTAGCCCAAGAAAGTACACCTCATATTGATATATTAAAAACAAATAATGGGAAATTATTTGCAGGAAACTATTGGAGTAATAACCAAAATATCAACAAGCAAAAATTTAGAATAAAAGGTGTTGATTTATCAAAAGGATATTTCATTTATACTTTAGAGTGGAATGCAAAGGAGATCATCTGGAAGATTAATGATGTGGTTGTAAAAACGCAAACTAGTGGAGTACCACAAGAACCGATGTTCTTAAATTTTGCAGTACTTGTAAAAGAAAAAAACAGTTCTATTGGTGAAATGTCTATCGACTGGATACGTTGTTATCAAAAGAAATAAATAAACATAGATATAATAGACAACCTCATTCCTATTTAGGGATGAGGTTTTTTTATGTGTATCAAAAAGGTAGTAAATAAAAAGTACTAAATCTCTAGCAATCCTGTTGGGGTAATCATGGTAATGGTACGAAGAGCTTCATCTATTTCAATAAAATTTTCCTCAACAAAAGGGATCATTATCTCTTTCTGATTATAGTCAATCAATAAAAGTACGTTTCCTGAGTAGTCTTGAATATCTATGATTTCACCCAATTCGCCCATTTGTTCATCAACATAGGTAAAGCCGATTAATAGATCAATATCTAGCTCTTCGTTGTTGTCTGTGCCGAAATTAGGAGCATCGGCAATGGGTATGTAAATATTGCAACCCACAAATCGAGATGCTTTATTTTCGGTATTCATATCTTCAATAAGGATACGAACACTGTGGTGGTTGCGTGGCGAGATGCCATTTTTAGGAATAAAAAAAGGAACCAATCCTCCGTCAATATCGACAAGGATTGATTCCCAATTATTTTTTTCAAGAAGTTCGCTATTTTTTCGTGCAATTAATTCACCTTTTACTCCGTGAGTTTTGGTAAATGTACCCACTAAATAGCAATCTTCTTTTTTAAACATACAACTTCAAATTAAGCCTCTTCTGTTGTTTCTTCGGTTGCAGTTTCAGCAGCTTCTTCGTTAGCTTTAGCAGCTTCCTCTTCAGCAGCAGCTTCTGCAGCTTTTTTAGCAATAGCTTCAGCTCTTTCAGCATTAATCTTTGCCTCTGCTTCTAAACGAGCTTGTTTTGCTTCAGCTTCAGCTTTTGAAAGACCATCTTTCTTTGCATTGATCTTAGCTTCTTTCTCTTTTTTCCATGCTTGGAATTTTTCTTCAGCAGCTGCTTCATCAAAAGCACCTTTTTTCACTCCACCTAAAAGGTGTTTTTTCATCATCACACCTTCATACGACAAGATTGATCTTGCTGTATCGGTTGGTTGAGCACCATTCTGAAGCCAAGTTAAGGCTTTGTCGAAATCTAAATCAATTGTAGCAGGATTGGTGTTTGGGTTATAAGAACCAATACGCTCAATGTATTTACCATCACGTGGTGCTCTGCTATCTGCTACCACAATGTGGTAGAATGCACGTCTTTTACGTCCGTGTCTTGCAAGTCTGATTTTTATACATGCCACCTTTTATAAGCGGCACAAATGTACATACTTTATTTAGCTTACAAAACTTTAGTGTTCTTTTTTTACTATTAAGGCTTTACCGAAAGTTTTAATCCCCAAAAGATAAATAACGTGAGTTCGATTCAACTAATGGTATTAGCAGACATTAAATGTTGTATTTTAATACCTGCCAATAGCCATCAGCTTAGATAATGGTTCTATTGCCCAAGTGTTTTAATATCTCTTGATTGATATCATCAAGGATTTTCTTTTCTTGAAGTAGTTCTATTAACAAATCGGAGTTGCCAGTTTCTTGTGCCTTTAAAATCTGTTGCATTTTCTCTTTAATTAGAATACGCACCTTTTTCGACTTGTATTCATTGACCAACTTGGGCACCATCTCATACAAGCGTTTTTGTTCTATCTCCTTTTCTTTATTGGACAATCGATATTTATTGTCTTCGTTGTTGGTTTCTGTTTCAACTTTAGAAAGACCATATTGCCATAGCTTGCTTAACTGATAAGGTTCACTTAAAATATCAGCAGCCAATTGGCTAATAGCAGGATTATTGTGATCACGGAAATACACTTTTGCCTTAAAATCAGGGGTGTTTAAATGAGTAGCCAACTCGTCAAATACCGTTTGATACAAATTGTTTTCCGATTCCAACTCATCGGTTTGCAGTTCGTTTATAATAAACTGCATAATGGTTTGTTGAGGCTCTTCGTCATCTGATTTTTGCATTGGTTTCTCTCCAAAATTCAGCAAAATACGCAACAAAGCACGCTCTTCCGTATCGCAAATATTAGACGTTTGGCGTATTGCCAAATTGGGCTGCTGCACTTCTGCTGAAGTTGAAGGATGAAACTCTGAGCGTTGTTGCTGCTTCCAAGTATCGGTTTTACGCTTATGAATTATTTTATTGATTTCGTTATAAAGAATACGCTCATCAGTCTTCAATAATTTGCTACACTCTTTAACATACTCTGCACGTATTACGCTGCTTGGAATAATTGCAATAGAACGCACAATATCAATCACCAAATTGGCTCGTTTAATCGGATCGCCTTTGGCATCGTCTAATAGCAAATTGGTTTTAAAAACAATAAAATCAGTTTCGTTACGCTGAATATATTCTGTTAGCTGAGTTGCTCCCATTGTTCTTGAAAAAGAATCGGGGTCTTCGCCTTCGGGCAATAGCAATACCTTTACATTTAGCTCTTGTTCTAGCACCAAATCAATACCTCGCAACGATGCTTTTATTCCTGCGGCATCACCATCGTATATAATCGTTACATTGTTGGTAAATCGTTTAATTAATCGAATTTGATCGGCTGTCAAAGCTGTTCCCGACGAGGCAACCACATTCTCTATTCCCGATTGATGAAACGAAAGCACATCGGTATAGCCCTCAACCAAATAGCATTTATCATTCTGAATAATCGTTTTCTTTGCCTGATAAATACCATACAGCACCTTACTTTTATGATAAACTTCTGATTCTGGAGAGTTGAGGTATTTCGCTATCTTCTTATCGGTTTTTAGGGTACGACCACCAAAAGCAAGCACTCTTCCTGCAATACCATGAATAGGAAAAATCACTCTACCCTTAAAACGATCGATTAAGCGGTTATTCTTATCAATACTCAATCCCGTTCTGATAAGATATTCTTTTTTATAACCCGAATCAATGGCCTTTGAAGAGAAGGCTTCCCATTCATCAAGACAGAAACCCAGCTGAAACTTCTTAATGATATCAGCACGAAATCCTCGCTCTTTAAAATAGGTTAATCCCACAGCGATACCCTGTGGATGCTGATGCAAATTCTCAATAAAAGTTTTTTGAGCAAAGTTGTTGACCACCATCATGCTCTCCCTATCGTTGCGTTGCTTTTCTTGTTCGGGTGATAGCTCTTCTTCAACAATATCAATATTATATTTCTTTGCCAGATATTTTAACGCACCCACATAGTCGAGGTGCTCGTGTTCCATGATAAAATTGACCGAATTACCACCTTTGCCGCAACCAAAACACTTATAAATACCTTTGGCAGGCGATACGGTAAACGATGGTGTTTTCTCGTTATGAAAAGGACATAAACCAAGATAGTTAACACCTCGTTTGCGTAAGGATATAAAATCAGAAACCACCTCATCAATACGGGCAGTTTCAAAAATTCGGGATATGGTATTGGGATCAATCATAGCAACAAAATTAGAGATTAGGGGCTACATCATCAACCCAGTCGCCATTTTCTTTGATAATATTTTTCAATTCGCTGATGGCATTTTTACTGTCGATATTTTTCTGAATAACGGTTTGTCCTTTGTATAGCGATACACGTCCAACTCCAGCACCCACATAACCATAATCTACGTCGCCCATTTCACCGGGTCCATTTACAATACAGCCCATCACTCCAATTTTTAAATGGGTTAAATGAGCAAATTCTTTTTTGACTTGTGCCACCACATTTTGCAAATTAAACAATGTACGACCACAACCGGGGCACGATACAAATTCTGTTTTAGTGGTGCGAACTCTAGATGCTTGCAAGATGCCAAAAGCAGTAGATAATATCTCCTTTTGTGGTAGATTGCCTCCATTTTCAATGGTAATTCCATTTGCCAATCCATCGAAAAACAAGCTGCCTAAATCGCAACCCGATTTTAGATGTAGATCTTCTAAATTGGAATCATTAAAAGTGCGTTGCAATATCACGGGAGCTTTGCAATTTAGAGCTTCCAATAAAAATACGGCAGCACGCTGCTCGGCAAACGCATTAATGGCTTCTGATTTTACAACCACCACTGTGTTCGGATTATCAGCTATCTTGTTTACCAAATCCACATTGATATCAGCATAGCTGCAACTCACAAACAATATATCAGCAGGAAAAGCTTTTGTATTTACAGTGATAAAATTGCTAGCAGTAAACAGAGGATAACTATTGGAGGTATAAGCATTGGCTTGTTGCCAACATTCGCTATCCACAATAATACCTAGCTCTTTAGGATAATCAGCAAAAATAGGGTCATATCCTGCAACATATAGATAATCGGCAGCCAACTTGCCCTTTGTCCATTGTAAAGTATCTTCGTTTAAATCGAAGCCACATTGAGAGGGCAAATCGGTAGTGATATATCTTTCGTGTCTTAAATTGGCTATTACCACAGGCACTTTATCGGCACCAATATTTTTTACAGTAGCTGTTTTTCGCTTGTAATAGGTCGATAAGTCGATAGCTGTTTGCTGTTGAAAAGCAATGGGCTGTTGTTGCTGTTTTAGCAATACATAATCAACCAATTTTTTACCCACTGGCGATTCTATTTCGGGACTTTCAGTTAAGGAAATACGCACCGTATCGCCAATACCGTCATTCAGTAAGGCACCAGTTCCCACTGCCGACTTTATTCGTCCGTCTTCTCCCTCGCCAGCTTCGGTTACGCCAAGGTGCAAGGGAAAATAAATCGATTCTTGATTCATTGCCTGTACCAGCTTTCGCACTGTTTTTACCATGGTTACAGTGTTGCTCGATTTAATGGATATGCTGATATCTGAAAAGTTTTGTTCTTTACAGATGCGTAAAAACTCCATGGTTGCAGCCACCATTCCTTCTGGCGAATCGCCATATCGGCTCATAATTCTATCGGATAACGAACCATGATTTGTACCTATTCTAATGGCAGTATGATGTGCCTTACAAATATCTAATAGCGGAATAAATTTCTCTTTAATTTGTTCCAATCCAGCATTAAATTCATCGTCTGATAAATTGGTAAATTGAAACTTGGCTCTTGTGCCAACAAAGTTACCGGGATTAATTCGGATTTTCTCGACATATTTTGCTGCCACGGTTGCCGCTTTAGGATTAAAATGAATATCGGCAACCAATGGCGTATTGTAGCCTTTGGCAACCAATTGCTCTTTTATTAATCGTAAATTCTCGGCTTCTTTAATTCCTTGTGTCGTTAATCGAACATATTCAGCACCCGACTCAATCATAGCAATAGCTTGGTTTACGCTAGCCTCTACATTATTGGTGTCGGTATTGGTCATTGATTGAATACGAATGGGGTTGTTACCTCCTAAAGGCGTATTGCCTATTTGTGATTCAGTTGTCTTTCGCCTATTATAATTGAACAAATCGGTGCAAAACGAGTTGTATTGTTTTTCCATCTTTTTATGTGTTACTTTGAGGGCACAAAGGTAGCAGATAATGTGGTAATACCGCTTTTGCATTCTACTTTTCAAGGTAAATGCGTCGTATTAGCTTTTAGTCGTTAGCCGTTAGCCAAAAGCTATTAGCTATTAACCCTATCAATTCTTCAAGAAATAATATTATGTCGATATCAGTAAAAAACGTTAGTAAAAAATATGGACAGCAGTTGGCTCTAAACAATGTAAGTTTTGAAATAGGCGATTGCGAAGTGGTTGGTTTTTTAGGTACCAATGGAGCTGGCAAATCAACCATGATGAAAATTATTACTGGATATATACCTCAATCGACAGGCGAAGTTTGGGTAAACGGTATCAACATTGAAGAACAGCCATTGGAGATACGTCGAGAGATAGGATATTTACCGGAACATAATCCGCTTTATCCAGATATGTACGTGAAGGAGTATCTACGCCACATTGCTTCGGTTTATCGTTTATCGAATAAAAGTAGAAAGGTAAATCATGTTATCGAAATCACAGGTTTAGGACTGGAACAGCATAAAAAGATAGGTGCTTTATCAAAAGGATATCGCCAGCGTGTGGGTATTGCACAGGCTTTGATTCACGATCCTAAAGTGTTGATACTTGATGAGCCTACCACAGGTCTAGATCCCAATCAACTTTTAGATATTAGGCAATTGATTCAAAACATTGGCAAAGAGAAAACGGTGATGCTTTCAACGCATATTATGCAAGAGGTAGAGGCGTGTTGTCAAAGGGCTTTGATTGTAAACAAAGGCGAACTAATTGCCGATAAAAAGGTAGATACATTAACAGCCAATCGTGATGCTATTTATATCTATCTTGAATTAGATAGAGCAATAGATAAGCATTTGTTAGAGCAAATTAATGGCGTGAATACGGTAGAAAACATTACCGCTAATAGTTATGAGATTATCGCAACGGAAGATGTTCGTAAATCGATATTTCAGCTGATAGTTGCAAACAATCATATTATTTTGGAAATGAAACTAACAACGCCGAATTTAGAAGCAATATTCCACCAACTAACACAAAAAAACGCTTAGAAGCTCTAAGCGTTTCTTGTTTTTTATACCAATTATCTGAGGTTACCCAAAACCAAAAGAGTTCTTTTAATTGGGTTTGCAAATGGTATTAAAGCATAATTGCGATTAGCTTTTCGATAAACTGGGTAATACACATAATAATCATCTTAAATCTCCTCCAACTCTTTAATTAATATTTTTGCTGCATCAACTAATGGCTTGTCTTTTACAAAATAGATGACATAGCCGACGATAAAACCAATAATAAAAGCAATACTCATAGTATAAAATCGACTTATTGATTCCATATATGCGGCAATCAACATCAACACAGCACCAATTATCACCCACCATACAATAGGGGGGAAAATGCGATATCTTTTTACAAAGTCTTTTAGCATCAGTAATGTTGGTAAACTATAATCTGCTTTTCTCATTTTCCTGTTATACTTAAACAAATATACCGATATGCTTATCAATGCAAGTAAAAAAATACCATTCTGAATGATTATAGGTTTTGTTTCTTCATCAAAATCTAATAATAGTGTAGAAACTAAAAAAGAGATGATAATAATAACATAAACCACTTTTAAGATACTTGTAAATATAGCATAATCTTTATCTCTACTCTGTATTTTAGCGGTTAGTAGAGCAATATCTAGTCTATCTTTTTTCATCGTCTTATTGTTTTAAATTTTCTTTTAACTGTTTTTTTATTCTGTGAATTTTCACCTTAACATTTGGCTCGGTAATACCAATGATATTGGCTATTTCTTTGCTACTTAAACCTTCAAGTAATAATGATATTAATGCTTTATCAATAATAGAAAGTTGATGAAGTTCATTTTGCAAGGCTTGTAGTTGCTCTTCTTTTTCTAAGATATCATCATCGCCATCAACTATTTCAGATAGATTAGTGGTATCAGCATCGACCCATAATTGCAGGTTTTTATACATTTTGCTCCGAAAAGTTAGAGCTGTGTTTACTGCAATTCTATAAATCCATGTGTTGATATCGGCATCTCCCCGAAAAGTTTTTAAGCTACGCCAAATGTTAATCAGTATTTCTTGATAAATATCTTCTCTGTCGAGAGGATTTTGGGCATAATAGCTACAAATACGTTTTATTCGTTCGCTATTTTCACTGACTATTTGATTAAACTTTTGTTCACTCATTTAATGTTTCGTTTAGTATTTCATTCAATATGATATTCGGAATTCCTTTTATATAGTTAGACAAGAAAAATAGAAATAGTTACATTTTAAATTAATTTTTTTCATTTTAGACGAAATTAGACAATTAGATAATGTGATAATTAGACAATGTGGCAATGAGATAATTAGTTAATGTAACAATTATTAGTACTAACGAATAAAGACCTGACAGGTTTTTAAAACCTGTTCAGGTCTAGACTGTCTAAATTTAATGTGATAATTTGGCAATTAGTTAATGTCGTTGCTATCAAGGACAAATTAAATTCCCTTTTTGCGAAGGGAGCAGAGGGATTGGTATTGTTAATTGATTGTGATGTTAAAAGAAACCAACAGCGACAGTACAATAAACCTTCCCTGAGATGGCTGGGACGTTTTCGGCAACCCCCGAAACCTTCCCAGCGTGGCTGGGACGATTTTGGCAACCCCCGAAACCTTCCCTGAGGTGGCTGGGACGTTTTCGGCAACCCCCGAAACCTTCCCTGAGGTGGCTGGGACGTTTTCGGCAACCCCCGAAACCTTCCCAGCGTGGCTGGGACGTTTTCGGCAACCCCCGAAATCTTCCCTGAGGTGGCTGGGACGTTTTCGGCAACCCCCGAAACCTTCCCTGCGTGGCTGGGACGTTTTCGGTACCCCCCGAAACCTTGCCAGCGTGGCTGGGACATTTTCGGCAACCCCCGAAACCTTCCCTGAGGTGGCTGGGACGTTTTTCGGCAAGCTCCGAAACAACTTCTTTATTCTTCAGTCAAATTAGCGACGACTGTTGATAAAATGATTAAATTTTTTTCTAGCAATCGGACTCTCAAATAAAGCTCCATGTTTTGCATCCTCAACTTCAACAAATTCCCTATTCTTACAATTCTTACAGTCCAAAACCGCTTGCTTAAATGTAGCCCAAGAGTGCATCTGAATAGGTCTATCGTCTAACCCTTGTACAAATAAAATATCCGACTTAAACCCATTTGTATAGTTTAATAAAGATCGTTGAAAATAAGCATTCGCATTTGTTGTTGTAGCTCCATAAACACGTCTTAAAGTATCACAAACATACCCTTTTCGTATTTTCCCTTTTTCTTCTAATCTACATCTAAAAACTAAGTTTAAAGGCCCTGGAGCATTGGCAATAACACCATTGGTCTCCTGCATTGTATTTAAACGTGTAACCAAATATCCACCTAAAGAATGTCCTGCTAGAAAAACTTTTTTAATCTTCACATTTAATTCTTCATCAGCACAATTTTGCACCCATAATAACGCTGCTTCTGCGTGATGTATATTGTCTCCTAAAAGCACACTATGCTGTGGATATGCAACACTTACAAGCATCATATCCTGTTTATTCAATATGCTTTTAAATTTTTCTAATGTTCTTTTCGCTGCTGGGATAATATTCTCATCATCTTTTACACTTCCGTGAAATATTACCAATACATCTACTTCTTTTAAACTAGGTTTATCTATAATAACATCAACATTGATATTATTATATGTAATTGTTTTTGTAATTATACCATAATCAGAAATAGTCTGTTCTTGCTTTTTATCTTGATGACATCCTGTGGTAAATAAAAGAAGCACCAATAATATCCAAAGTCTCATACTCCCCCTCCTTTTCTTCACAACAATCCTTATGGATTCTCTTTTATTAATTATTCAATGTAAATCGCAGACTTGCACCAAACTCGGTAGTGGTAGTTGGATAAGCCAACGAAACATAAGGCTTATTTACTATTCTATCGTAAAACAATCGTAAATTAAAACGATTACTCAACACATAATCGGCACTAAGTTTTATGGAAACCACTTTCTGTCCAGAGGTAAGCTGATCTACACCGTCAGCAATCTTACGAATTATGGTGCTGTTTTTACGAATACTTAAATTGGCTCGTAAATTCAAATCGCTATTGAATTTCTTTTGTTTTGCTCCTCCACCTATAATCATTCCAAAATTATCGAAGCGATAACCAATACCCAATACCATTTCGTTTGATGCAACTTCGGTTAATTGCGAGTTGGTTAAACCCAACATCAAATTACGTGTTCGTTTAATTTCAAAACTGGTAGAAAGATTATTCTTCCAAATCATATTCACGTTAATCAACGGATTAAATTGCTCATTTATCGATACAGAATTGGCATCATAAAGCGTATATACATTATTCGTTATCTCATTAATTAAAGCCAAACCATCATCGCCTATTTGATATTTCATATTGGTGTTATACGAACCCACATTATAGGTTGAAGTATAAGCATGACTCACATTTACCGATTTAAAATGGCGACGAATAAACGGCATCTTCGACAATCCATCGAAATTGATACGCCAATTAGGACGCATAGCAGCAATTCCGGGGAATAGTTTATTTAATTTTCCGCCTCCAGCACCATACGCTTTTAAGAATGCAGGAATCAACACCTCTTGCGATGTTTCACCATATCCTTTGTAAAAGCCAGTAGGATTTCCTTTTTTATCAACCAAAACATTGGCGATATCCTTATAGTTTTCACCATATCGTTTTCTTGCCAATCGCTCAGACTCTTTCTTTCTATTCTCTAAGAAATCATTAAAATATTTCGATGAATAGTTATCTGGATTTCCGATTTTAAAGAATGCCGATTTTAAGCTAAAGAAGCTCATGGTAAAGTTACCCGTATTGGTCAAGTTCTTATTTTCGAAAACACCCGAGTTCGGATTAAAAATATAATACTCACTGCGATTCTTGGTATAAGTTCTATTGGCATTCAAATCAATTCTAAATCCTTTCACTGGCTCAATAGTAGCTCTCATAGATACATTTTGAGTATGACTCATTGTGTATGGCTCGTTTAATGTTGGATCGGTAGTAAGCCAACCATTTTGTGCTGCTCGGCGAGCAAAAGACTTATCCTGATTTCCAATAAGGAATCCAAAACCGGGAGCTTTACTTCCTCGATAGGTGGTACCTCCAAAGAAATTGCTTGATGGCAAATATCCCGATAAATTAGATGCGTTGATTTCAGAATAATTGATACCAATATTTCTAACACTCATCAACACTCGAAGAGCACGTTCACCAATTTGTGTCCATAAATCTTCTTTTTCAGTGATTCTACCAGTTATCTTTATTTTCACATCGGTCAATCGTCTCGATGCAATTACTTTGGCCTTATTCTTTCCTACTGGTTTAATCTTTACTCTGATTCTTTTGCCTTTAGAATTAAAAGCCTTTACCGTAATATCCTTTGTTCCCAATTTATGATAAACAACTACGGGTATATTACGTCGCATTTTACCAATGCTCTCTTCATAGTTTGCAGTGGTATAATTCTTTCCTCTCCTACTGTATTTTCGTTGAGAATTAAATTTGCGATTAATCTTCTTTAAGATACCTATTTTATTATACAGATTTACCAATCGCAATTGATTACTTAATTGAATATTGTTTGAATTACGAACCGTATTTCCCAACTCAACCGATTCTTCGGTAATAGGACCCGCACTCCAATCATAGGAACCAGTATAACGTGCATTTACACTCAGCCAATTTAACAATGGAATTTTATCAATCGGCACCTTATAACTCACATTAAAGTTATGGTGATATTGAATATTTCGACCTCCATCCATCAAATTGTTCCAAATAGAGTCTTTCCAAATATTATAAGCATCACGGTCTCTATCTTTATCAACAATACCATCGGGTTCGTCGATACGAGAGGTGTTGGTTGCAGAAAAATCGAATTTTAAATTTTTGGTTAAGTTGTATTTTAAATCATAATATCGATACCATAAAAAGTCCTTATCGTACGAAGGTGTAATTTTCACCCCTGGAGCTTCAATATTTCGATTTTCTATTTCATGATAATACCTTTGAATATCCGATCGGAACGACAATTGGGTAGGCATATAATAGAAATTAAAATCACGCAACAAGCGGAACATTGGTTTTTGGAATAGTCTCACTCGTTTTAAAGGTTGCACCAATTTAGGACGACCAGTGTAATTGTAACTCACAACTCCTCGATAATTCTTCTCTAAATCACGAACTGTATTTACATTTCTTGAATAGGTTTCGTTATAAGAATAGGTCAATGATAAATTAGATACATCTAGTAATTTAGGTTTTCCTTCCTTTTTCTCAATATGCACATTGGTTAAGTTAAAGCTCTTTCGCTTGGTATAATCTTGCGATATTCTCTTGATAGAATCTCGTACCGACTTATTGGGAGCATTATCCAAAGCAATGTCTAACGGTATATCTGGATCCAATGGATTATATTCAGGACTCACAGTTCTTTCTGAAATAGCATAATACATTGGTATTTTCACACCAGACTTTTCAGGAAAGAATTTACCCAATTCAAGACTGGTTGATAAGTCATATTGGAACATATCGTTCTTTTCTCTTTCGTGCACTCCAGCTTCAATACCACCAAAGCCTCGTGTTACTCTGCTACCAGCCCAAGTAACAGTACCTAAATCTGCCAAACGAGTGGTTACACGCAAGTTGGCAGCCCAACCGCCTTCTTCTTCAAAATCACTTAATCGAAGCTCATTCATCCAAACTTCTACTGATTTAGGTGTATGATCATCAGAGCCAGTAATATCTTCGCTAGGATTTTTAATACCAACCATAATGGTGCGTATGTTTGCCAAACTAGGATTTCCTTTTATTCGAACCACTTGTTCCTGTTCATAAGGCATGGCTTTGCGACTAATTTCACCTACTTTTCTTTCAAAGATAGAAGTATAGTTGATATTAGAACCTGCTGCACGCTTGGCATCATTACGCAACTGTTTTATGGTCTGAAATAGTTTTAATCGAACGTTAAATCTATTTTCATCAGGCCAAACAATTCGTCTATCTTGTTTTCTATTGCCATTATAATTTCCCGGAGGAGTTAATTTTAATGGAATTTCATATTCATAATAGTTGTCTTGATAATCAGATCCAATTCTGATAAACGCCACCATTTCATTATCATGTAATATTCGTCCCTCAATCTCTTCAGCATGCACGTCCATGATTAACTTGCCGTATTTGCGAATATCCATGCTTATTGTCTTGTAGGCAGCTTTACCTTTAGCATCTTCCAAATCGTTTACTTTTAATAGTAACGACTGCTCGTTTAACTGTACCACCTGTGGATTGTTTGGATCAACCACACGATCTATTGCAGGTGGAAGAATATAGTTTACTGGTGTCTTTTTAGCATTTTCCTCAATATTTACCGCTGTGATATCAAACTTAGCTGTCGATTCGGTAGTGTCGTTAGGATCTTCATTAATTGCTTCAGAAAATTCACGCCAATCATCACGCACTAAATCTAAGGAAGCAAAACGCAATATCACTTTTTCCTTAAAGCCTTTTAAGAACATACGCATAAATCGAATGGAGGTAAATCCATCGATATTTCCGAATCTATCATCAAATTGATTAATCGGAATTTTAAATTGATACCAGCTTATTTCGCTTTGCGTTCCATTCTTTAGCTTTACACTACTGGTTATTTTATCGGTAATAAAGTTTTTACCAATTTGCATATCGTTAGGCGACAGATGTATTCTATATTGGTAATAGGCTTCTGTTTCACTTAACGTATTGTCTCTATTAATATCTTCAACATCGGGCAACGAGGTGTAAGACGTAGGGTAAGATTCTTTTGACATATCGGTTGTGGGCGAGTTTCCTTCCACTCCGTTATATGCTTTGTAACGTTCTAAAATACCCAATTTCTGAGCATCGTAATCGCTACCTCTGAAATAGTGATAATCATCACCAGAAGGGTCAGCTTTAGCCATAACATACGCCTGCGACGATGTTCCCAAATTAGGCGAAATCTCAATTGCTTTAATATATTCGTTAAAGAAGGTAAGCTCATCCTCATTATTTAAACCATCAAAACCGATATCCTGATATTTTCTTGCAGTATTGTTGTTATCAAAAGCATTTACTAATGATTGAACAATAGGCACACGTCCCCAAGTGGTGGTATCAACCAAAGTAACTACTTCGGTAGTAGGCAAACCATTCTCAAACGATTTGCGTGAATCACGAAGAATATCCTCAGACACATTTCCTAAGTTGAAATACAAATCACCACCTTGATGATTTTCGTTGTAAACAAAAGGATCCATCACCCAAAATTCGATATAGGCAATATTGGCTGCTTGAAAATCGTTGGTTTCAATACTACGCATAATTCCTCCCCAACGAGACTCAGGGTCTTTTAATGTTCCGTCAGCGTTCATTCCTTTTGATATTCCACTTTTACCATCTACATCAAAGTTATAAGGACCTTTCTCATTGGGATAGTAAGCTAAATTTAAGATTGGAATGTTAGATGGTATGCCTGCTGCACGTTCTTTATTTGGCCAAATTTCTTCCTCGTAAATTTCACGCACAAAATGATTAGACAGTAACTCCTTATTTCCTTTTATGTGTGCTGGTGTTGCAGAGGTATTGCGTAAAAACAACGGATCGATAGTGTACCAAGCTAATTTTGCTCGGTTATATCCATATTCTAGATTGTTGCTTAAATTGCCTTCAGGGAAAAGCAATTTGTTGTTTTGAGGGGTACTTGCCAAAACCCATGCTCTAGGAGTTTTCATATCAATAGAAGTTTCCGTTCCCTCAAAGTCATCGATATAAGCAGTTCCTGAAGCTCCCACAGCACTGTTATGCCCCGGTACCAACTGAGCAAACTCTCCTTCTATCTCAATTCTCGATGGTTCTTTTGTTGAAATTAAAGGCAACTTATCCACCATTCGTGTTAAAAACATCGATTCGGTTTGAAAACTTCCATTAAATCCCCAAATCGTATTCGATATTGGTTCTTTTCCAATATTTACTTTCTGAGTTAATGGTCTTTCAGATAAGTGCATTACAGTAGCCCCTAAGTTCAGATTATCATTGACTTTATAATCTAACTGAACACCCATTAATGTTTTGGTTTGTAGATTAAAAGTGGAATTGTTTTCTGATTTGATCTGAATAGGGGTGCTCGACTCCAATAGACTTTGATTGATGATTTTCACTTTCCCCATCATATAATCTACCGTATAGTCGATATTCTCAACCAAAGTTCTACCTCCTGCTTGTACCACCACCGAACCGGGTTGTACATTCAATCCATTTAGCGATATTTCAGAACTATTCGATGATTTATAGCTTCCTTTTAACGTGAACCTATTTTTGTGTGCAATTTGTTGTGCCTCGTTTTGTGTAAGGGTATATAATTCTTCATAGACATATTTATCCGCAATGGCATTGTTGCCAATTTTTTTACGCAAGTATTTACCAAAAGGCTCTACTGCTGGAAAAATAACTCGTCCACCATTACTCTGTATGGTGATGCCTTCTATAAAATCAAACATACCATCAGAACCGGGATCTAGTTGCGAATTAAGATTATCTAAATTCAAGACTTTTAATAATATCTTATCCTTTATAGCTCCCTCTGATATATAGTTTACATTGGTTCCTGTTTCTTTATTCTGATACATCACATTCAGAACAAAATCAGAAGAATTTATTTGGTATGCTCCGATATTATAAATGTTTTTCATCATCAAATTCCAAGTAGGCATCTTAGGACTCAAGTTGGTTCCTTTAATCAACTTTAAGATTAATGTACTTGGTGCACTTTGGGCATTTGATGTTAATTCACCCACTGTTTTTACTTCGCCATTGTAAATATACTCATAAGCAACAGCTAATACCTCATCGGCCTTCAGCGATTGATTTAACGAGATATATCCCAATTTTTTATTAACCTGATATTCTGTTTCGGAAAGTAATCGTGCATTTTCTACTTTTTCATAGTCTGTTCCACTTACAAATCTTGGAGCTAAAGGAGCAAATGTTCCTGTTACATTTTTTATTTCACGAATAGCACCATAAGTGGTGTTCATCATTTCGTATTCATTATTCAAACTATTATCGGGAAGAGTACCTCCGCCTGTTTGACTAAACATACTATTTGAAATATTTGCTGCTGACTCCCCTAAATCTGTTAATGCAACCAAGTTTCTTGCATTTTTAAAATTCGATGATTTATTGGTGATCCAAACCTCTATTTTGGTAATGGTTACTCCCGATTTAACAACAGGTAGGTGAGCTAATGCTTTATCGTAATTATCGTAAAAATATTTCGATAAAAAGAAGTGTCGATTGGCTTCGTATTTTTCAACCGAAAGCTCATATTCTTGTTTTTGTGCCCCATTTTCCATTTGCACCACAGAGGTTTCGCCCTTTTGTTGCGAAAACACCGATGTAATCATCAATTTACCAAACTGTAGTTGTGTTTTTAATCCAAATAGATTTTGTCCTCCTGTTATTAAGCTATTGGAAATAGGCATCGAAACATTACCTGCTTCAATTTTTTTAATAATATCATCTTCTTCTCCAGTATAGTCCAAACGCATTTGGTTCTCAAAATCGAATGTTGCTTCGGTATTGTAGTTTACACTCATTTTTAGTTTAGTCCCTACTGTTCCCGTAACATTCATTTGTATCTTCTCATCAAAATCGAAACTGGTATTTTGGCGTAAATCTTCGGGCAAAGTTGGATTTTCGACAGTCGTTATTTTAGCCCCAAAACGTAACTCTGCAGATCCTTGAGGAATGATATCGATCTCATCTCCACCAAAAAACTTATCAAGAAAACCCTTTTTAAAGTTGATTCTCGATAAAACACCTTTATTGGCTAGAGCATTCTCTGTTCTGTTTCGTTCTACCCAATATTTTCCTAACGATTGTTTTGCAATATATCGTCTATATTCTTCCGCTGTCATTTCAATTGGATTACGATAATTCATCCCTCCAATCGTCTGCTGTATAATATAGTGTTTGGTAATAGGATCGTATGTTACAATCGTTTTGATATTATCGGGATTGGCTAAATACAATGGCGATTTCGATTGCGAACCATATTCTACATTATTTCTATTATCGTCAAAAGGAAATCTTAATGTGGTATCTTTTGCTGTACTCACATCTTTATAGAAAGGTGATTGAGTAACAACCGCTCTACGTTTAATCTGATTTTTTGTAGTGTCTTTTTGTTGCAACATTCCAAAGGCAGAGTGCTGAGCAAACAAAATATTGCCAAATAAAAACAGACCAAAAACAAATATATTTAATACAAACTTTCTCAATACTTCAGGTTTAATGTTATTTTGATTTCGCTTCTATTTAAGCTGTGCTACAATTGTTTTAGGGCAAGTTTAATCAACTCTTCAACACTTGCTGTAGGATTAGCTTTGTATAGTTTATCTACTACCTTATATACTGCATTTTTCGCAAATCCCAACATTACTAGAGCAGATAACGCTTCTTCTTTATTTGTATTGTCTTGTGGTAAAGAAATTTCTTCAATATCGGTATCTTTCCCTAATTTATCTTTCAGTTCAATAATAATTCGTTGTGCTGATTTGGCTCCGATACCTTTTATACTTTGCAGTGTTTTTGCGTTATTCGAAATAATTGCAGTTTGTATTTCAGCGGCGGTTAGCGACGAAAGCATTACTCTTGCAGTATTTACGCCGACTCCTGATACGGAAATTAAATAACGAAATATCTCTCTTTCTTTGTTATCACTAAAGCCATATAACAGTTGAGCATCTTCACGAACCACATGGTGCAAATACAACTTGGTTGCTTTATGTCCAGAAAGTTTAGAGTAAGTGTTTAACGAGATATGGATATAATATCCTACACCTCCACATTCAAGAACTACGGCTGTTGGTGTTAGTTCTGTGATTGTTCCGTTAATATATTCATACATAAATACCGATTTTAGATATTGAGTTATATTGATTTCAATTGCTCTTCAATCGAAAAAGATTTCGAATATGCGACATACCAAGTTGATATCAATATAAGATATTGCTTTGATTAATAAACATCGCAAAATTAATCATTTTATACCATTTGCAATCTGAATTTACCTAAAAGAAAAAGGATATATGCTTCTTGATGCGAAAAAGAAAAGCGAGGCATAGCATCGGTTACGACGAGTTTTTATTTTGAAAAAGAAAGGAAACTAAGACTTTTTAATTGGGCAAATTTGGAGTACAAATGGTATTTATTTAAAGTTACTATAGTAGATAATTTGACATAACCTTTGAGATTCAGAACGTCAAAATATACGTTCGGAACGTCAAAATATACGTTCAGAACGTCAAAATATACGTTCGGAACGTCAAATTATACGTTCGGAACGTCAAAATATA
>PDWI01003208.1_pt1 | contig 23509 bp, 23 predicted proteins | sample 1430891 | NCBI WGS metagenome assembly PDWI01 (sample SAMN01162508, study PRJNA174530) | Oral metagenome, whole genome shotgun sequencing project. | biome: Marine environment; feature: Marine mammal; material: Swab sample of the gingival sulcus; isolation source: swab sample of gingival sulcus... | reverse complement strand
CATCCACCTTTTCAGATGCCGGATAATATGATCTATTTCGTTGTACACAACGGCAACTTCACCGGTATAGGATTCAAAGGGATGTTTGTTCAGGTCGGACTTCAGTGCATCCAGAAGTGGCTCTTCACAAGCCTGCAGGCCCCTGCGCAGAGTGCGCAGCTGATGCAGACGGAACTCCAGACTGCGGGTGGCTCCTGTTTGAAAATATGATTTTTGCCTGGCAACGCATTCATTGACGATTTTTTTGTATTGCGCTCTCTGATCCACTTTATATCTCCCTTGAAGGCGGATTCCAGCGGGCCTCGGTATGGGCAACTCCGGCCGGAGCGGGCCGCTGTTTATCAGACAGCCTCCGGAAACAGCGGACAGGCCCTCTCAAAAACCGCCCCGGAACTACCGCGCAGGCCGCCGCGCAGACCGGGCGCGGCGCGAAAAAACAGCGGGCAGCCGCAAAAACGCCGGCCCTCGCGGACAGCCCGCCCCGGAACTACCGCGCCGGCTGCTTCTCCATACGCCGCACCTCCTCCGGCCGCCGGTCAACGAGGGCAGACAGCCGCGCAAACCGCCGGTCAACGAGGGCAGACAGCCGCGCAGGCCGCCGCTCAACGAGGGCAGACAGGCCGGAGCAGACAAAAACCGCCGCGCCCCTTCCGGAGAAAATTTCAAAACCGCTTGCCATTCTTTTTCTCCGGTGGCAATCTCATTATGTGAAGAATTTCAGACTCCTGCAATTACTGCGCTCTGCCGGAGCAGCAGTGTTTTTACTTTTAAGCTGCCTTCTTGTTTTTTCCTGTGCAGGCGGACCGGCCCGCGGAAAGAATGCCGTTCACAGTCCGGAAGAGGTTCAGGGAACTTCCGAAAAGCCGGCCGCGGAGATACCCGGCCCCTCACTCCGGGAAAGCGCCCTGGTCCGTCTTGTGGAAGCCCCCCTTCTTCCTGAATTCAGAACAGTGGCTTTGCGGATTTTCCCGCAGAACGCCCGGGTTCTGGCAGCAGCTCCGGACGGCTCCGGAGGCACTGTAGAACTGCTGCCGCAGGAAAGTCACAACGATATAAAATGGTACACCACCAACGCCGCAATGGTCCTTCTGGAGGCGCCCGGCTATCAGCCTCAGACACTGAAGCTGCCTCTTCCAGCCCCCGGCCGGGGCGGACAGACAGCCTCCGGAAACGGCGGGCAGGCCCTCTCAAAAGCCGCCCCCGGAACTGCCGCGCAGACCGCCGCTCAGCCTGCAGACCGGCCGGACAGCCCGCACCCGTATACCGCACCGGCGGCTTCTCCGGCGGCCGACTCTCTGCAGGCCGCCGCTTCTCTCCCCCCTGTGGAAGCAAAACTGGAACGCCAAAGCGGAATACTTTCACACTCAGCAGAAATTGCCACCCCGTGGCAGCCCAAGAGTGTCCGCTTTGCCCCGGACGGGAATTCGGTTTTTACAGCCAACCTGGGCTCCCCCGTGCCCCTCAGCGAGTACCGCATCAATCCTCCGGAAAAACTCCGTAACTTCCAGGTTCCCGAAAACTACCGCTCTGACAAGGGTTTTGTGGAAACAGCCATACTCCCCGAAAGAGAAGAAATCTGGGTTTCCCAAATGACCCGCAACGCTGTTCATGTATGGAACTACAAAAGCGGGCGCTACCTTGGAACAGTACCCCTAAGCGGCAGCTGGCCCAAAGTTCTCCTGCCTGCTCCGGACGAAAAACACATCTACGTATCCTGCTGGCTTTCCAATACCATAGTGGAAATTGACACGGAAAGCCGCCGGGAAACCCGCTCCTTTGCTGTAGGGAACACTCCCAGGGGCATGGTGTTCAGCCCGGACGGTCAGGACATTCTAACGGCCCTGTTTGATTCTTCCACAGTAGAACGCGTCAACGTAAGCTCCGGCACTGTTACAGCCCGCTACAACGCCGCGCCGGGACATGTCTGTGCCATGAGGCACATCGTCTACAATCCCCGGCAGAGAGAGTATTACATTACCGCCATGGGCGCCTCCCGTGTATTCCGTCTGTCGGAAAACGGTGAATGGACAGGCTGGTGGAGAGTGGGAAAGAACCCCAACACCTGCGCCCTCAGCCCCGGCGGCCGCTACCTGTTTGTCTCCTGCCGCGGCCCAAACAATCCCGATACCGGCTACCTGACAAGAGGCTACGAGTACGGAAAAATCTACATAATCAACACAGTAGAAAACAAAGTGGAAGGCTGGATCTGGGGACGCGATCAGTGTACAGGCCTGGATGTATCTCCCAATGGAAGCATTCTGGCTTTCAGCGATTTCCTTTCGGCCAATCTGGAACTCTACGCCATTAAGCCCTCAAACCCTTGACCCTCATCCCGGCCGGCCTTACCTTTAGGATGGAGGATTCATGGAAGAACAGAAAATAACCCCGAGAAAACCTAAAATGCCCAAAATGGGAAACCGGTTTCTCTCTGTCATAGTTTTAGCCGCCCTTATTCTGGGCGCTGTATTCTCCAGTGCTTACACCATTAACGCCAATGAACGGGGTGTTGTTACCCGCTTTGGGCGCTACCACGCCACTGTCAATGACGGTCTGCACTGGAAACTCCCCTTTGGAATTGACATTGTTGCCAAAGTACCCCAGACGGTTCAGGCAAAACAGTTCGGCTTCCGCACACTGCAGGCCGGAGTGGCATCCACCTACGACAAGCAGGACTACTCCCACGAGTCGGAAATGCTTACCGGTGATCTGAACATTGTGGATCTTACCTGGATAATTGAATACCGCATTACCAGCCCCAGAGACTGGCTGTTTAACGTGGACAGCAGCCGGATGGGCCGCAGACGGGAAGACAACCGGGATCAAACACTTCGGGATGTTACTCAATCGGTGGTCAACCAGCTTATCGGCGACCGGGCCATTCTGGACGTCATGAGTACCGAAAGGGTAGCCATTGAGTACGAGGCCAAGGAAAAAATCCAGACGATCCTGGATTTGTACAAGCTGGGCGTCAGCATTACGGAAGTAAAAATGCAGCAGGCCGTACCTCCGAAAGGAGAAGTACAGGATGCCTTTGAAGATGTCAACAAGGCCATTCAGGACCGTAACCGGCTCATCAACGAAGGCGAGCAGGCCTATTACGCCGAGATACCCCGTATTGAAGGGGAAGCCCGCCAGAAAATTGCCGAAGCGGAAGGCTACCGCCAGGCCCGCATTAACAGGGCCCGCGGAGAAGTGGCTTTGTTTAACGCAATCTATAAAGAGTACAAAGAAGCCCCCCGCGTTACCCGGGAACGCCTCTACTACGAAACCATTTCCGAAATACTGGCCGAAAGCGAAAAGACCCAGCTCATCGATAAAAGTCTGGATAATTTCCTTCCCATGAAAAACATGACATCCGGAGAAAAAAAATGAGCAAAAGCAACCGATCTTTAGTTACACTGGCCATTATTGCTGTAATAGTGGCCCTTACCCGCCCCTTCTTCATCCTCCCCGAGGGAGAACAGGCCGTTGTTACCCGCTTTGGAAAAATTGCGAGCATCCACACCGAAGCCGGATTAAAATTCAAACTTCCTGCAGTTGATCTGGTTACCCGCTATTCCAAGAAAATTCTATCCTGGGACGGTGCCCCCCAGCGGCTGCCCACCAGCGAGAACCAGTTTATATGGGTTGATACAACCGCCCGGTGGCGCATTACCGATCTTCCCACCTTTTACCAGCGGGTTACCAACATGGAAAGCGCCTATTCCCGCCTGGATAACGTAATTGAATCTGCTGTACGGACCGTTGTTTCCAAGTACCCCTTAAGCGAGTCGGTCCGTTCATCCGACATTATTCTGGAATCGGAAAATGTAATACTCGATTTTCAGAGCAGCCAGGAAGAAGACGGGAAAAACCAGGCCAAAGACCAGGAAGGCAACGTTATTCCGGAAAACCCGGCGGAAGGAGCCGGCGTTGAAGATCTGCTGAAAGCAGCTTTTGTTCCCATTGAATACGGACGGGAAGAACTCTCTGATGAAATGCTGCGCCGCGCCCAGAGCTCCATGCCCCAGTACGGCATTGAACTGCTGGATGTGGTAATACGGCAAATCCGCTATTCGGACGATCTGACACAGTCAGTGTACGACCGGATGATCAGTGAACGCAAAAAAGTGGCCACTGGATACCGCTCCGACGGAAACGGTCTTAAAGCCGAATGGCTGGGCCGTCTGAACAGGGACCGCGACATTAAACTCTCCGAAGCCGACAGGGAAGCCGCGCTTATCCGGGCTGACGGCGACGCCCAGGCCGCGCGTATCTATGCCAGAGCCTACAACGAATCTCCCGAGTTCTACAGCTTCTGGAAAGCCCTGGAATCCTATAAAAAAACACTGCCGGGTCAGGAAAAAATACTCAGCACCGATATGGACTTTTTCCGATACCTGTACAAAACCGAATAGCATTCTGAACCTGAGCCCTGATCCGCGGCCGGCACATCCGCCGGCCCGGATTGTCCGGGCATAAAACGACTATGGATAATCACACCCAGAAACAGCTTGATCTGGCCTCCCGTTCCACAATGTTTATCTACGCGCTTACCTCGGTGGCCCTGCCGGTCAGTCTGCTGGATATTACCCGGGAACTGAACCTCAGTCTGACACAGGCAGGAGCCCTGAGTTTTGCCGGATCCATAATGCAGTTTGCAGGTCTTCTGGCGGCCATCCCCATAGCGGGACTGATTGGAAAAATCCGTCCTCTCCGCTGGAGTCTGTGGGTTATGGCTGCCGGAGTAGCCGCATTCACACGGGCCCATTCCTTTACCGCTGCCCTGGCCGCTGTTCTGGTGGTTGTTTCCGGAGAAGCCATTATTGAAGGTCTTATTACTCCGCTGGTGGAAGACATTCATCCCGGCGATGACGGTTCCAGGCAGGCTTTGCTCCACGCGTTCTGGCCTGCCGGCATTATATGCGGCACCCTGGTTATAGGAGAGCTGCTCTCCCGGGGCGTTTCCTGGCGGGTAATATTTCTGGGACTGGCCGCTGCCGGAGCGTCAGTGAGCATTATTTATCCCCGCAGGAACCGGGCCAGCCTGCCCCGCTCCCGGGCCGATTTTTCCCATGCCGGTGAAATTTTTACCCGGCCGCTGTTCTGGCTGATGACGCTGGGACTTTTTCTGGCCGGCGGAGCGGAGGGCGGTATTACCTACTGGAGCGCCAGCTACATCCGGCTGGAATTTTCTTCGCAGCCCCGGGCGGGAGGAATGGGCACCGCCTTTTTTGCCGCGGGAATGGCGGCCGGGCGCATTCTGACCAGCCGGCTGGCCCCCCGCACCGGACTCAGACCCATTCTGCTTACCGGCAGCGGACTGGGCATACTCTCCGGACTGGGACTGGCCGCGGTACATAATTTAACCTTTCTGTATTTTCTGCTCTTCCTGACGGGATTTTCACTGGCCCCCCTGTGGCCCACCCTCCAGACCCATTCAGTCAGGCGGCTCAATGCCGATCCCACCATGGTTATGGTTTTCCTCTCCTGTACCGGCGTTCTGGGCTTCAGCGGCATTAATCTTATTATGGGAATAATTGGCGATGCCGCCGGTCTGCGCGCCAGTTTTTTTGCGGCTCCCGGGATGCTGCTCCTCCTGCTTTGTATTCTGATTGTTGAAAAAAAGCTGTGAATGAACTCTCATTTTTTCCTTGACAGCTGAATTAAGCGGCCTGATAATGAGAGGTGATTCAGTTCTTATACAGATACTGTTCATAACTCATAAGGAGGAATAAATGAAAAAATGGTTTATCGTCCTGTTTGTTCTGGCTTCAGCCTTTACGCTGATGGCCAACGGATCCGATGAAGGCGGCGCCGAACCCATTAAACTTGGCGGAGTCTGGCCCCTTGCCGACATAACCGGAGAACAGGCCAGCAAAGCTGCTCAAATGGCTGTTGAAGAAATCAACGCGGCCGGAGGTGTACTGGGACGCCCTCTGGAACTGACTATTATCGACAGTGAATTCAAACCGGAAAAAGGAGCCGCGGCACTCGAACGCCTGGCAACTGTCAACCAGGTGGATATTTTTGTGGGCGGAATGTCATCAGGTGTTCATCTGGGACAAATCCCCACATTGAAAAAATACAAAAAGCTCACTGTATGGACAGGCGCGGCCAGCCATCTGGCTGAAGAGGCCATGGGGCCAGACGCACCCTGGTATTTCCACCTTCATCCGTGGGACTACAACCAGGGAGCCAGTTATGTAAAAGGCTGGAAGGCACTGGGAACAAAATATCCCCGGATCAAAACAAAAAAATGGTTCCTGGCCTATGAGGACGGTCCCTTCGGAAGTGCTTCTTTTGATGCGTCGCACGCCCTGTTTGCCGATATGGGAGACTTTGACGGCGACTCCTTTACCAGCGCGGCTAAAGGCGGCGGCGACTACACCGCAGTTCTGGAAACAGCCAAAGCCTCCAATCCCGACATTTTCCTCTGGGCCGGTTTTGGTGCGGACGCCCTGCCCCTGATGGAGCAGTCCAAATCCATGGGATTTGCGCCGCCTCTGTATGTTGGAGCCCCTCCGGGATGGCCTTCCGACTTCGGCGAATCCGAACTGGCTGAAGGGGTAACCCTTTACGGTATGTGGGCACCGTCTCTGAATAATATTTCACCTGTCAGCAAGAAATTCTCTGACAACTATGTCAAAAAATACGGAGCAGTCCCGGCCACTTATTTCGCACCGCTGGGCTATACCGTTATTTATGTTGTAGCCGAAGCTATTGAACGGGCCGGCTCTCTGGATACAGAAGCACTGATTGCGGCCATGGAAAAAACCGACTACAAGTCCCCGCTGGGTGAAACAATTTCTTTCTCGCCTTCCAACATTATCCAGCATCAGGGAATCAGGAATCAGAAAATACTGCAGTGGCAGAACGGTCAGCAGGAAGTTATCTGGCCCTTTGAATACCAGACAGCTGAACCGGCTTATCCGTTCCCAGGCTGGGATAAGAGATAAGCGTCATTCTTTTCGGGGCGGGTGAAAAGCCCGCTCCGTTATCCATTAACCGGAGCAAAATATATGAACAAAAAGCTGCGGGTTGCTGCCGTATTATCAGCAGCCGCTCTGCTAATTGCACTTTTTCTGTGGAAACCCACAGTTGTTATTTACGGAATACAGAGAGCCGGGCTCTATGCCTCTGTGGCCATTCCCATGGGACTGATCCTGGGTATTGTCCATATTGTGAACCTGGCCCACGGTGAATTCATGATGGTGTCGGCCTATCTGACGTATTTTCTGGCAACACGTCTCGGCATAGATCCCCTGATTGCCCTAATTCCGGCCGCGCTGATACTTTTTATTTCAGGTATGGTGATATACAAAATCACAATTCATCACACACTGAAAGCACCTGAATTAAACCAGCTCATACTGACATTCGGCATTGCCATTGTTCTTGTACAGGCCATTAATCTTCTGGCCACCAGCCAGCCCCGCAAGCTGAGCCTGAACTATGTTACGGCGTCCATGCAGATGGGCGATGTCCATTTTGGAATATACGATTTTGTCTTTGTCATCCTGGCTGTTGCAATACTTGCAGGACTTCAGCTCTTCCTGAAAAAAACCAAAACCGGAAAAGCCGCACTGGCTGTGGGACAAAACCCTAACGGCGCCCGGCTGGTAGGTATTAATGTTGACCGTGTTTACATGCTTATCTTCGGAATTGCGACAGCTCTTGTCGGCGTTGTAGGCGGTTTCTTTCTGACAAAGCAGTCCATATTTCCTGCTGTGGGCGGAGCTTTTACCATGAAAAGTTTTGCGCTTGTCGCCATGGCGGGTATAGGCAACCTGCCCACCATCCTCTACGCGGCAGCAGCTCTGGGCATAGCAGAGGCTTTTATATCGTCTTTTCAGGGATACAGCGGCTGGAGCCACATTGTATTCTTTGCCCTTATTATGACTGTCATTCTGGTGCGCTCCTACAGGGGAGGGCGCCGATGAAACGCATTGCAGGAATTATTATTCTTATTCTGGCTGTACTGTTTCCCCTCTACGCGGGTCCGTATCCCCAGTCCATAATGCGTACAGTTTTTATTTACATGACTCTGGCTCTTTCGTGGGACATTCTTCTCCGTTCAGGGCAGCTGTCCTTTGGGCTGGCGGGTTTCTTCGGTCTGGGAGCCTACGCCTCTGTTCTCTCTGCCATTAATCTGCCAATCAGCGGCTTTCTGAGCATATTTTTTGCAGCCGCTTTTACAGCTTTAGCGGCCTTTCTGCTGGGAAGCGTTATTCTCCGGCTCAGGGGTATGTACTTTGCCATTACCACTCTGGCCGCCGGAGAAATTTTCCGGGTTATCATAAGAAACTGGAAGAATTTTGCCGGAGGGCCGGAAGGAAGAATTCTTCCCGCTGTCATTTTTGACGGAGCTCCATGGCCGTCCTACCTGCTGGCTCTCGGCCTTGCACTGACTGTTATAGCTGTTTCAGAACTGGTTGAGCACAGCCGGTTTCATTTTGCCCTTACAGCCATCAGGAACAACGAAATTGTTGCCATGAGCCGCGGAATAAATATAACAAGTTCCCTGAACAAGGCTTTTGTCATTTCTTCCGCTCTTATGGGAGCCGCGGGGGCTGTTTTTGCGCAGCTCTACGGCTTTGTTACTCCCGAAAACAGCTTCTCAGGCGATTTCACTCTCCTGCCTCTGGCCATGGCCCTTCTGGGAGGAATTTACGGTACATGGGGTTCTGTTGCCGGTGCCGTTGTTCTGGGAGTAATAGCAGAGTATCTGAAACTGTTTATTCCTTACGGGCATCTGATTGTTTACGGCATTATCATCATACTGGTTATTCTGTTCATGCCCCAGGGCTTTGTTGGACTGTTCCACCGCATAACCTCCCCGAAAAAGAAGGAGGCCGCAGCATGAAAGGACTGGAAACACGGGGACTGACAAGACAATTCGGCGGATTAACAGCCGTCAATTCTGTAGACTTTGTCCTTACTCCCGGTGAAATTGTGGGTATTATCGGACCCAACGGCGCCGGAAAAACAACCTTTATTCACCTTATTTCGGGAGTGTATCTGCCCACTGAAGGAACAGTACACCTGAACGGGAAAGATATAACCTTTTTACCGGCCCACGAAAGAAGCCGGCTTGGACTGAGCCGGACATTTCAGATTATTCATCCTCTGGAAAATCTTAACCTGACTGAGAATGTTATGGTCGGTTATCTTTTTGCCTGCGGCCTCTCCAGAAAACAGGCCAGGGAAAAAGCGCAGACTCTCTGCCGGGAACTGGGTCTTGACAACCTGGAACGGCCAGTAGACGAACTGACCGTTCTGGAAATAAAAAAGATGGAAATTGCCCAGGCTCTGGCAACCGATCCTTCCATTCTTTTTCTGGATGAAATAATGGCCGGCCTGACCAGCCAGGAGTCGTTTGCGCTGATCGATTTTATCCGGAAAATAGCCGCAGACCGAAACCTGGGAATTGGTGTTGTCGAACATGTTATGGGAGTAATAAAAGAACTCACCCACAGTGTAATGGTACTGGATGCCGGAGAAGTAATAGCCCGCGGCCCCTATGAAGAAGTGGCCAGAGAACGGAAAGTAATTGATGCCTATCTGGGTGGAGGTGCCTGATGCTGAAAATTAAGAATATGAACTGCGGCTACGGGCGCATACAAATCATCCGGGATCTGAACATGGAAATCGGCAATGAATCTGTAGGTCTTTTCGGCCCGAACGGTGCCGGAAAAACAACGCTGATCAATGCCGTTATGGGCATAATAAAACCGACATCCGGCAGTATCAGTTTTCAGGACCGGGACATTACGGGCATAGAAACTCACAATGCCGCAAAAATGGGTATTTCCCTGGTACCGCAGGAACGGGAACTTTTTCCTTTTCTGAGTGTGCAGGACAATCTGGAACTGGGCTGTCTCTACATCCCGGGCAAGTCAGAGGGAATGTCTGAACGGCTGGATTTTGTTTTTAAACTGTTTCCCATTTTGAAAGAACGTCTTAAACAACTGGCGGGCACAATGAGCGGCGGCCAGCAGAGACAGCTGGCAATAGCCAGAGCTCTTATGGCCCGTCCCAAACTGCTTATTCTGGATGAGCCGTCTCTTGGACTGCAGCCCAGCATTGTTTCCGAACTCTACGAAATTCTTGCGGAAATGAAAAAAGAAGTTTCCATCCTTGTTACCGAACAGAACGTCCGGGAGTCTCTTCATGCTGTAGACCGGGGCTTTGTACTGGAAAATGGAAGCATAGCCATAAGCGGGAGCGCTGAAGAACTCGAAAAAAATCCCCACGTTGTTAAAGTATATCTGGGACTGTAAAAGGAGTAGAAATGAACACAGAACAACATAATGTAATAGGCATTGCCGGCTGGGGAATCTATACTCCCAAAAAATTCATGGATGCCGCCGAAATTGCCGCGGCAGCCCATATTCCGGAAAAAGTAATAAGAGAGAAATTCGGTGTCGACCGCAAACCAATACCGGGTCCGGAAGATACAACAGCGGCAATGGGACTGGCTGCAGCAAGAAAAGCTCTGGAAATGTCAAACGTCCGTCCCGAAGAAATTGACATAGTTATATGGAACGGAGCTCAGCACAAAGATTTTCCCTGCTGGCTGGCCGGACTGGACATTGCTCATGAACTGGGAGCGGTCAATGCCTGGTCTTTTGACATGGAAGCCATGTGCGGCTCCATGATGGCCGGAATGGAAACCGCCCGCTCCCTTATGCTGGCCAACAAACAATACAACAATGTTCTTTTGATCAGCGGTTACCGCAACGCCGACCTTATAGATTTCAACACACCGGAAACCAGTTTTATGTTCGACCTTGGAGCCGGAGGAGCCGCTCTTCTGCTGCAGAAAGGTTATCCCGGAAACCACATACTCGGAACGGCTTTCCGGGGAGACGGATCGTTCAGCCGGATGTGTACCGTTAAGGTTGGCGGAAGCCGGAAATGGCCCATGGAGCCCGCCGATATTCCCGGGTTTCATTTTACCATTGATGATCCAGAAACTTTTAAGGCAAAGCTGGGCGAGAAAACCCTGCCGAACTTCTTTGCCGTTATTGACGAAGCTCTGACAAAAGGAAATCTAACCCGGAAAAATCTGGATTACCTGGCCATCCTGCATTTCAAGAAATCTACTCACGACTACATTATTAAAGAGCTGGAACTCAGTGAAGAGCAGACAACCTACCTGAATCAGTACGGTCATGTAGGACAAAATGACCAGATTATATCTCTTGTGGAAGGTCTGGCTGCCGGAAAGATAAAAGACGGACATAACATTGTTATGGTCGGCGCGGGGCTGGGCTTTGTCTGGGCAGCCGCGGCAATTCGATGGGGTAAAGCTGACTAACAACAGATTTATACTGTAGAATGAGATGTATCAGGAAAAGAGGATAAAAAATGAAATGGAAAAGTGAATACATAAAAAAAACAGTTTCTTTTGAAGAAGCAGTACAGCGCCTTCCCAAAACAGGTGTTGTCATTGTGGGTATGGCAACAATGGCTCCTCCGGGATTCATGTCCCGGATTCATGAATTTGCTGAGCATTTCAACTTTCTGAGAATTGTCAGCTGTCTGAACATGGGTAGTTTTCCTTTCTGCGAAGACAAAAAATATGAAGGGAAATTCTTCAATGAAAACTGGTTTTACGGTCCTTCAACCCGAACAATTGCCTCCCGGGGGTACAACCTTGTTTCCTTTATTCCCAACAACCTGCACCAGGCCGGAAGAGACCGGCTCAAGGCCCTGAAGGATGAAGGCATTCCCATAACCTACTGGGGCCCGGCAACGCCCATGCAGGAAAAAAGCGGATTTTTCAGTATAGGATTATCCAGTACCTACGAAATGGAAGTTATAGAAGCTGCCGACCATGTTGTTCTGGAAGTAAACCGGCACGTTCCCTGGACGCACGGCGATACCCATGTACACATCAATCAGGTGGACTGCATGGTGGAATACGACAGTGAACTGCCTGTCATTCCCTTGCTGGAACCAGGCGAAACAGAACAAAAAATTGCCGGCCATATAGCGGAACTCGTTCCTGACGGGGCCACTGTCCAAATTGGCATTGGGGGAATTCCCAACGCAGTGGCGGCTCTCCTGGACAGCAGGAAAGACCTGGGCGTTCATACCGAAATGTTCACCGAAAGCATGATTGAACTATTTGAAAAAGGTGTTATCAATAACAGTAAAAAAACCCTGTGGCCCGGGAAGTTCATCTGCACCTTTGCCCTGGGTTCACAAAAAATGTACGACTGGATCGATAACAATCCATCCGTACTTATACTCCGCGGCAGCTACGTGAATAAACCGGAAATACTGGGCCGGAACCACCTGATGACCAGCATCAATACGGCTATTTCTGTTGACCTTACCGGACAGGTTTCATCTGAATCAATTGGTCATGTTCAGTATTCAGGAACCGGGGGACAACTGGACACACACCGCGGAGCTCAAATGTCGCCAGGCGGAAAGGGTATTATTGCGCTGAAATCCACAGCAAAGAAGGGAAGTCTGTCCACCATTGTTCCAATGCTGCCCCAGGGAACAAATATAACCGTACCCAGACAGGATCTTGACTGGGTTGCTACCGAATACGGAGCCGTACAGCTGAAAGGAAGAACCGTTGCCGAACGTGCCCGGCTGCTTATTTCCATTGCTCATCCGGACTTCCGGGAAAATCTGGAAAAAGAAGCCCAGGCCATGGGGCTGCTGTTCTAAACGGGGACAAACAGGAGCGGGGAGGAAGAAAAATGCAGGAAAAGAAAATATCCCTCAGCGGGGGTGAGCTTTGTTACAGGGAATCGGGAAACGAAAAAGATCCGGTTATACTTTTCATTCATGGAAATCTGGCAAGCTCCCTGTGGTACAAAGATGTTATGGACATTCCCGGTTTCCGGTGTATTGCCGTCGACCTCCCCAACTGCGGCAGCTCTTTCCACACAAATAATTTTTCCATGGAGTTCTACGCGGCCAGCGTTGAAGAATTTCTCAAAGCACTGAGGATTGAAAACTGCAGCATTGTGGGACACAGCCTGGGCGGAGTGGTTGCCATGGAACTGGCCTCCCGGGACAGGACGTCCATTTCCCGAATGGTACTGGTATCGCCCGGCCCGGTAGAAGGCCTGCAGGTTCCCAAAGAGCATTACCCCATTATTGAACAATATAAAACAAACAGGGAACTGCTTAAACAGGCCCTGCATGGGGTTATGCCCGGCTTGAAGAACATGGACACGCTGGAACGGTTAACAGATACAGCAGGGAAGATGAACCCAAAGGCCTACACCTGCCACGCGGACGAAATAGGAAAGACCGATTATACCAAACGGCTTGGCAGACTGCCCTTCCCGTCTCTGCTTATACGCGGAGACGCTGATATTTTAATTACAGACCAAATGGCCAGAAACAACGCAGATTTTCTGGGAGCACAGTACATGGAACTTGCAGGCAGCGGTCATTCACCCATGGTGGAAAACCCAAAGGAATTTCTCAAAATAATTAAGGATTTCATGGAAAAATAAGTGCCTTCTACCACCTGTGACAAGCTGATGAACTCAGCCGTACTTCTCTTCAGCCGGTACTGGTATGAAACTGTTTCCGTGGCGGAGATATGCCGCCAGGCAGGCTTGTCCAATGGAGTGTTCTACCGCTATTTTCCGGACAAGAACAAACTTTTTGCCGAGATCAACAAAAACCTGCTTAACCGCTTTACGCAGGATCTGTCCATAGTAGGCCGCTACGAAGATCCTGTCAAAAACCTGCATGATTTCATCCATATAACCGTGGGACTTGCACACCGCTACGGCCCTGAAGTAAGCATTTTCCGGGAAGGACAGTACCGCTACATGGAGCAGGAAAAACACCTTCGCCTGCTCTACATTGACGCCCTTTCAAGGGTGTTCCGGCGAACTTTATCGGAAGCGGAATATCTCTATGCCATTTCAGGGATCCGGTTTCTGGCCACGCGGAACATCTATAACCAGATTGAAGTGGACGAAAAACATCTGGCCGATCTCATTCTTAACGGCGTTTTCCCGGGCGGTAAAATTCCGGAACTGCCCGAAGAAGACACCCCGGCCACACCTCTTTTCTTCAACAGCACCCCCCCCACCAGGAAAAAAATTGCAACTGAAGGAATCCGGCTTTTCGGTGAGAAAGGCTACCACGCCGCCGGGGTTTCGGAGATTTGTCTCAATGCAGGAGTTTCCGTTGGAACATTCTATCAGCACTTTAATTCCAAGGAAGAATTTCTTCAGTACATTATTGAACTTATAGGACATTCGGCGCGCCGTTTTCTGACCAGGGAAACAAAAAATGTTTCAGATTTGCTCTCAAGGGAACTGCTGGGAATGAAATACTTTCTTCATTATTTTTCCAAACATCCTGAATTCTACACCATTGTCCGTCAGGCCGAATTTGTCTGTAATGAGTGGGTAGGCAAGTATTACAACCTTTTCGAGAAGGGCTATCGAAAAAACCTGAAAATTGCCGATCCAGGAAAAGCCGGAACAACAGCCAATTTTCTTATGGGTCTTTCTCATTATCTGGGTATTGAAGTTATCTTCTCCGACAGAGTCGATGATACCAGAACGCTTATTTACACTTTGGGCAAGTATCTTCAGAACGGACTGAATTTAGGAGGTTCATTATGAGAATAATCGGAACAGGAATTTACGCGCCCGGACCGGCTTTGTCCCATCAGGATGTCATGGACAAAACAGGACTCAGCTTTGACGGGAATAGAATCAGCGAAAAACTCGGCATAAATACACGGCACATTGCCCACCTTTCCGGACTGAATGAAACAACTGCCGACTTTGCGGAAAAAGCCGCCAGAGCCGCTCTGGAAGACGCAGGCGTTAATGCCGAAGATATTGGATTGTTCATTGTTGCAACCGATACACCCGAATACATCTCTCCTGCCACATCCATGCTTGTGCAGGGGCGTCTTCAAAAAGGGCAGATGTTCAGCGGATGCTATGATCTGGGTGCCAGCTGCTCCAGCTTTGTCAGCGCGCTGCAGTCAGGCTCCAATGCCCTTTTAGCCGATCCCTCCATAAAATACGCCATGGTTATTGGTGTTTATAATATGCCGGCATACTTCCGGCCTGATGACGTATTCGGGTATTCCATATTTGCCGATGGTGCAGGTGCCTGGCTTTTAGGTCCGGACAGCCAAGGAAGCCGCCTTGACGCGGCACAAATGCTCAGTGACGGAACCCAGTGGGATTACATCGGCGTATACTCCGGAGGAACACGCCAGCCTGTAACCGCAAAGCGCCTGGAAGACGGTGAATACGGACTTCAGCTTCTTAAACAGCTTCCCGGCGACCGCAACATAAACCTCTGGCCCCATGTTCTTAAAACCCTCATGGCCAAAGCAGGCAAGAAGATCGATCAAGCCGATCACTATATTTTCACACAAATTAACCGTTCCGTTATTGAAGAAGTTATGCAGATAGTCGGCCGCTCCATGGATAACACCACCTGCATAATGGACCGCTTCGGCTACACCGGCTCCGCCTGTATTCCCATGGCGTTTGACCATGCTGTAAAAAACGGTCATGTTAAACGGGGCGATCAGGTTGCTGTTATAGCATCCGGTTCCGGTTTGGCTGTCAGTTCAGCCCTGTTTACTTATTAGAAGGATCCAGCATCAGCACGCAGACCGGAGTACCGGTTTGCAGCCCGGATTCCCACGAGCCGGCATCCTTACCGCTTTGGGCATTAAAACTGCGGCAGCTGACATTGTGGGAATCCTGGTTGGCAATAAACAGAGTGCTGCCGGAAGAGTCAAATTCAATGTCGCGCGGAGCTTTTCCCCCGCAGGGGAAGCGCCCGGAAAGTTCCAGGCGCGGCCCGGCATCCCCGCTGCCGGCCGGCCGCCGTACATCAAACACGGCAACCGTATCATCAAAACGGTTGGAAACCGCCAGAGTACGTCCCGACGGGTGCATTTTAAGCGCGGCCGGCGCCGCTATGTCAAAACCGGACGCTTCAACTGTATCTTCTTCCTGAATAATTTCCATCTTTCCGGAGGCTGAATCCACCCGGGCCACCAGAATTTTGGGCACCAGCTCGCACAGAACATACGCAGCAGGCAGAACGGGATCAAAGAGCAAATGCCGCGGCCCGAAGCCTGCGGGAACAGTCAGAGAGCGGCCCCGGCCTGCACCCGCGCGCCCGCCGCTGTTTTCCAGATCTTCCGGTTTATGCAGCCAGACGCAGTCGCTGCCCAAATCACATACATATAAAAACCCGCCGGGCCCCATAACTGCCTGATGCGCGTGAGAGCTCTCCTGCCGGACAGTATCCGCTCCGCTTCCCGTATAGCGCACAGCACCGATCAGCCGGTCCGGAATACCGCCGCTTGTTCCAAAAACATTCAGCGAACCGTCTCCATAGGAAGCCGTGTAAATACGGCAGGCCTCCGGCACAACTGTCAAATGACATGAAGAGGCGTTTTTACCGCCGGCCTCACCCAGAAAATCCAGCCGGCCGTGAACGTCCACACCAAAGGCCGCAACGCCCGTATTCTTCCCCGGGAATTCAGAAACAGCATACAAAATACGCTTTTCCGGCAGCCACGCCAGATAAGTGGGATTCCGCAAATCTCCATAAGAATCCACCACACGCAAATTCCCGGAATTCCCGTCCCGTTCAACTATACTCACACCGCTGCCGCGGGCGTCCAGAGAAGAATGATGCGTATAAGAACCAACAGCCAGCAAATCCATAAGCTCTAATCCAGAATAATTATTTCGACACGGCGGTTTTCCTCATCCGTGCCCCTGGGCTCTCTGGACCCCATTCCCCGGACATACAGTTTACCTGCACCTCCCCGTTTCCCGCCGGGAAACAGAACTTCCGCCACAGCCATAGCCCGCTCCAGAGACAGTTTCCGCCGCCCTTCCTCGCTGCCGAAATGCGCCGTATGCCCGGAAATAAGAATATCCCTGTCATCAAAATTCCTCAAAACCCGTGCCAGACGTTTCAGGCGGACAAGTTCACGGGAAGATATTTCCGCCGATTCGGGCGTAAACAGAATATTATCCGATTCATCAATACGCAGCAGAACACCGTCGTCCGTCATTTCCACCTGAATACCGCCGTAGGAGAGGGGGTTGTCCTTTGCAGAATCCGGCGCGCCCTGAGCACTCTGCACCCCCGGCGCCGTTTCTCTGCCTGACGTGCTTCCGGCCCTTTTACCCGGCACCATTATGACACCCGGCGCACCCTGAACACCCTGCGAGCTCTGAGCACCCTGCGCAGCCCTTTTACCCTGCGAGCTCTGTGCACCTGGCGCGGCCCTTTTACCCGGCGCATTCCGGGTACCTTCAACGTTTCCGGGCTTTACACCCAGCGGGTTTTCTGCACCCGGCAGGTTCCCGTTAAGTGCTGTTCTCTCTGCCTCTCTGCCGGAAACTTTATCTCTGTTATTATCCCGCTCCTCCGCCGGAACAGGATTCAGCGGGTTTTCTGTATACGGCACGCGGGCGGAATCCGGCGTGCTCTGAATACCTGGCGTGCTCTGAGTACCAGAGGCTGCCCTCTCATCCAGGACAGTACCGGAACCTCGCGCGCTCCGGGAGCCCGGCAGGTTCCCGGTACCCGGCGCCGTTTCTCTGCCTGACGTGCTTCCGGCCCTTTCACCCGGCACCATTATGACACCCGGCGCGCTCTGAGCACCCGGACCGGCTCCTTCACCCGGCTCCCCTTCCTGTCCAAATTCCTTTCTCAGCGATTCCATTACCGCTTTCCGATCCAGCCGGACAGAGCGGCGGTACATAACTTCCTGAGCTCCTGTGAACTCCTGAGTTTGTCCATTATTCATAACCATCAGAAAGTTGAAATTTTCATTTTTCCGCCACGGCTGACCTGCTTCAATATCCCAGAAGAGAATCTGTGAAGACTCACCGCTTACCGAACGTATAGGCTGACCGGGTTCTTTCACAGGAATGTGCATACTGTACTCAATACGGATCCGGGCCAGACGTATTCCATCCTGAATCTCTTCCCCTTCATACAGGTAAGAAACCATAATTTTCCCGCGGTAAGGGCCAAAAAGATGACCGGCAATACGGAACACATGCACCTCTTCGGCCGGTGCCGACCAGCGGCTTCCCGGCTGCACTGAATCCGCAGGAAAAGCAGGGATATTCCGCAGAACCGGACGCATGGCATCCGCCGGAACTTCCATAAAACCATCCGCATTCCGGACAAACTCTACCGTCTCGGAACTGACCCATTCCCGTATACCCGGACGGCCGCCCATCCATTCATCAGTACGGAACTCCGCCTGAATACGGGCTGAATTATCATCCATCACTTCTATAACACGGCTTACCGAAGTTTCAGTAATCTCAGCGTCATGAGAATAAACCCCGTCAATCAGAACCGACTCTTTAACCAGCGCGTCCGCATGATAAACATCACCCGCCTTCTGGCGGTAACGCAGAACAACACCCGTCTCTTCTGCCGCAGCAAAGGCGGCACAGCACAGCAGCAGTACCAATGCCGTCAATATCCGCGCCCGGTACTTTGTCCCTGTCATTACTGGAGTTTGCAGCTTCATATACCCATCATCGGCTAAAAACGCATTCCCGGGTAGACGGAATGCCGTAAATTTCCAAAGATTTTTTTACAAAACAAACTGCATACCATACCTGTTCTTTTGTTTTTGGGCGCACCCGACCACTAAAGGGGCCACTAAAGGCCACTAAAGGGCCTACTAAATTGCAACAAAAAGTACCAATTTAGCAGCCTTTAGCGGTCGGGCCAGGCTGCTGCGGGCTGCGCTTACGCTCCGGCCTCCTCGGGGCCCGCCTGCTGCCCGCCGGACCGGCCCCTGCGGGGTCCGCCTGCGGCGCCCTGCGCATCCTTTGCGCGCTCCGCGCATAGTCACAATCATCCTTCAATGATACACTCTGCAGCATGATAGATTTACGTTCCGACACAGTTACAAAACCGTCACCGGCCATGCGCCGCGCCATGGCTGAAGCAGAAGTAGGCGACGATGTCCTCCAGGAAGATCCCACCATTATAAAACTGCAGGAAAAAGCGGCGGAACTTACCGGCAAAGAAGCCGCCCTCTTCACACCCTCCGGAACCTTTGCCAATCAGCTGGCCATTCTGACATGGTGCCCCCCGGGAGGCGAAGTATACTTAAGTGAAACAACGCACATCGTAGAACATGAAGCCGGTGCTGCCGCTCTTATTTCAGCGGCATTTATGCGTGCCTTCACACCCGCCTCCGCGCCATGGGCGGAATGGGAAGACATTGCCCCCCGAATCCGCGGAGAAAAAAACATCCATTTCCCGCCGTCTTCACTGATCTGTCTGGAAAACGCTCTGTCCACCGGAACAGCTCAGCCGGTATCATCCATGGCCCGCATTAAAGCAGAAGCCGCCAGGATCGGTTTACCCGTTCATACCGACGGGGCACGGCTTTTCAACGCCGCCGCCGCGTTAAACGAAAAGCCCTCAGATATAGCCGCGCAGACAGATTCAGTTATGTTCTGCCTCTCCAAAGGACTCGGCGCCCCTGTGGGCAGCATGCTCTGCGGTCCATCTGATTTTATTGAAGAAGCCCGGTTCAACCGCAAAAAAATGGGCGGCGGCATGCGGCAGGCCGGTATACTGGCCGCCGCCGGACTGACGGCACTGGAAGAACAGCTGCCCCGTCTTTCCGAAGATCATCAGAAAGCCCAGCTTCTTGCCGGCGCATTCAGGGAATACGAAGAAAGGTTTGAAGTTATTACGCCCGAACCGGCCATCAACATGGTTTTTCTGAAACTGCGCGGCAACAGCCCTGAAAAAGACACGCGCTTTCATCAACAGCTGCAGGAGAAAGGAATTTTAACCTACGGCCCGGAAGGCGGAGTATTCCGCTTTGTTACGCATAAAGACGTTTCGCTGGAAGATATAAAACACGTCATTTCCCTCATTCCCGGAATGAACACTGAAACAGCCTGACAGAGTGAAACACGTGCCGGTCAATCAGTATCAGCTCTTTGTCGATCTGGACGGCGTTCTGGCCGATTTTGATCTGGGCGTACGCCGGGCCTGCGGCAGGGAACCGTCAGAAATGGAACCCCGGCGCATGTGGCCCGTACTGGCCCGCACCCCGGGTTTCTACGCCCGTCTGGAATGGATGAACGGCGGCCGGCAGCTCTGGAACGCGCTGCGTCCCTTCGCGCCGGTCATTCTGACCGGCATGCCCATGGGCAAATGGGCCGAGCCCCAGAAAAGAAAGTGGTGCAGCGAAAAGCTCGGGAACCACATTCCCGTACTGACCGGACTTTCCAGACACAAACCCGAACTGGCCCGCCAGTGGATGGAAGAACACAATCAAAGCGGAAAAATCCCCCTGCTGATTGACGACAGACTGAAACAGAAAGGCCCCTGGGAAGACGCCGGGGGAGTGTTCATTCTGCATCTGAGTACAGAAAATTCATTTAAAGCGCTTAGGGAACTGGGGTTTAAGCTGCAGGAAATATTTTAATAAGACAAGTATCCGCCGGAGCAGTGCTCCGGCGGTAATAAAACTAGATTCCGAAACTGGTCTTCAGACCCATGCTGAGAACACCGCCGTTACGGATAGAGCCAAGGCTATCTTTCGCCGCATTCGAAGCCAGCCAGTCAATATAAAGTCCCATGGAGGAAAAGAAGGTTTCTTTCTTTGTAAAGAAATCATATCCAACACCCAGACCAAAACCCAGATGATTATTCATATCACCTACATAAAAGGCAGCTTTGACATTATCAGCCGGCATCACACCGATATTGACAAAGGCAATATCATTAGTGCCGAAATCTGCAAAACTGAAGCCGGCCGAAAACATATCGTTAAAATAAAACTGAACACCAAACGGTATCATAACATCTATTTCTTCGCTAGCAAAATCGTAGTAAGGCATTGCGCCGACACCGAATGTAAAGTAATCCGGAGACGCGGCCGCGGCATCCTGTGCCATTACTCCCGTTAAAGCCACACAGGCCAAAAGCAGAACACCAAGTATCAATTTCTTCATAAGAAACTCCTGTAAAAAATAATATTCTTTACTCCCGCAACACGGAAGTTTTTCCTCATATTCAGCACCTTCAGGCACCTGAAACAGCCTTCTTCCAGCCAGGAATTTACCGAAGCTCCCCGCGGCCGCTTCTCTAATTATTACAAGAACAAATTCAATAACCTCTGTCAATAAAGTATATCGCTGTTCATGGAAAAATCTTCAAATAAAATAATAAAATTTGACCAGAAAAGAGACATGCCCCCCGCCGCCCGGTACTCTTTGGGCTTTACCAGCATTATTACCGCGAAGCAGCGTAATAAGTTTTTATTGAATACAGGTAAGCCCTATCCAAAGCACAGGATGGAAGAATAAAACACCTAAAAACATCTTACTGCTGCGAGCAGTTTTCTTTGTGCCAGAGCCTTGAGATTTCTGATTTTTATCAAGTAAACAACTCTGAATTCCGCTCTCAAAACTTGCATTTCCAGGTGTTACTCACCCCCGATGAGTTTTTTGACAGGACGGGCTTTGGCAGACTAGGTTCAACCCTCCCTATTAAGAAATAGAATGAAGACAAAAACAATGAACACTACGTATATCAGAAGCGGTATAGTCCTGACAATTTTGTCTCCGATCAAGTTCTTAGGATCCTTAAGGAATGGAACTAAACTAATCAGAAACAGGGCTGAGAGAAACAGAGAAAACAGGATGGCCAGTCCAACCGAAACCGGCATTCCATATACATGAATCATTTCTTTAGAAAGGATTTTCATCTGGCAGACATTCTCCTGTGATGCCGATTGTCAGAAAATGTTCCGACCACCACCAATGTGGCCAGCTAACGGGCGTCGTCCCCTCGCCCCTCTCCGCCAAACAGCCGCGCTGTGGGCTTTCACTTTGTGTCATCCTGCGGAAGCTCGGGAATATCCATGCAAGCATGGCTGCTCCACTCGCCTTCCTTGACTGTCCGTTTGTTCGCAATTTGGCGTTGCCAAACCGCTGTGTAGTTCGCAACGTTCCTCGGGGCATAGCCCCTTGTCGGGATCGTTCCTCACTTCGCTCCGGTACGACCCTTATTGCGGTACGTCGCTGTTTTCAATTGCTGCCGCGTTCCATCCTGTTTTATTGTACTCTGTAAAGCTCCAACTGACCATGGGCGATTGAATTATCGTTCATCCAAGACAGGTTAACGATGGTTAAATTTTTAAAAACTAAGTACTTTATCTACTCCCCAATAGGGGTAATAACAATTATATATTCTTTTTGATCTGTCCGAATACGATTTATTTGAACATTTTTTCCTTTCCCTAAATGAAAATAGTCTTTCGAACCAGAAGAGAAATAAACTTTCGGATATTTATCAGGATCTGCACTTTGGAACTCTTTTAGGATAATTTCTTTATCTTTGAGAATGATAATAGTTCTCTCAATATCGATATATTCGTTGAAATCAGCGCCTGTTATTGAGCAAATTCGTTTAGCCTTATAGTTTGGAGGAAAAGCATAAAGGTCAGTCCAACCAGAAGGAAGAATTTCATCTAGTGTTCCAACCTCCGTTTCTAAACTAAGAGCGTTTATTTCTTTTTCAATTTGTCCGTAATTACTACAGGAAACAGAAAAAATAACTAAAATGAATAGTGCTATTTTACTCATCGACAGAATCTGGCTCTTCGTCAATCTAGAACTCCTCTATCTTTGGTTGCTCAAAACCATTTTAATCAAGTTCATCTAAACGCTCCAAACCCTCTATTAATTGCTCCGTTGAGATCCTCACTCGCTCTATTGCATATGTCCCATCTTCATCTTCAACGGCCTCAAATAACCCATATTGATATACCAGTTCATCCCTTCCCTGGCCGGGTCTTCACTTGTAAACCGTCCCAGAACCGGGTCGTACCAGCAGGCATTGAAGTAGTAGAGGCCCGTCTCATCATCCATATCCTTGCCCGTGTACTTTACCTGCGCTTCAATGGAGCCGTCTCCGGTCGTTCTGTCTCCAAAGGGTGAAGCATCCCCCTTCCAGACTGTAGCGCCATCTTCATCGGTAATCACCACAGTGCACCCTAAATGCTCAGTGCCATAAAAGAAGGAACCTTCACTATTCACCTTGGCCAGATACTTGTTCTTGCTGAAAACATAGCGGGTTAAAACGCCGCCAGTATGCTCCTCAATAACATTACCGCCCAACGTTCACTTCCAACAAAGAAAGGTATTAGTGTTTTTCCTTCAATGTACGGATAACCTCAGAAGACAGGCCGGTATATTTCGATATAGCATCAATACTGATTTTATCTTTCAGCATATTCAAGGCTGTCTGCTTTGCGGATTTACCCCAGGCATCTTCCCAGGCTTCTTGTCTCTGTACCGCCATATCTGCGGCATAATCGTATTCGGCTATCAGCATATTCATTACCTCCCGGGTCTTTCTCCCAAGATACTCTTTTAGTATACCATTTTTTACACATTCTTCTATGGCTTTCTTAAAACCTGTGTCTTTATCAGCTGCCACATGCCTTCGTACTATCTCCACAAACCGGCTGTAC
>PDWI01003187.1_pt1 | contig 23510 bp, 23 predicted proteins | sample 1430891 | NCBI WGS metagenome assembly PDWI01 (sample SAMN01162508, study PRJNA174530) | Oral metagenome, whole genome shotgun sequencing project. | biome: Marine environment; feature: Marine mammal; material: Swab sample of the gingival sulcus; isolation source: swab sample of gingival sulcus... | reverse complement strand
CTTCTCCGCCATGGAATGGAGGGGTGTAGCTCAGTTGGTAGAGCAGTGGTCTCCAAAACCACGTGTCGTGGGTTCAAGTCCTGTCACCCCTGCCATTTTTGAAATAACATTTGCTATATTGGGGCCTTTAGCTCAGTTGGTTAGAGCATCCGGCTCATAACCGGCAGGTCCGGGGTTCAAGTCCCTGAAGGCCCACCATTAGCCCAGATAGCTCAGTCGGTAGAGCAGAGGACTGAAAATCCTCGTGTCGGTGGTTCGATTCCGCCTCTGGGCACCATGCCTCTTTTAAAGAGGCTTTTTTATAATAATGCGCCCGTAGCTCAGCTGGATAGAGTGCATGACTACGAATCATGAGGTCGGGGGTTCGACTCCCTCCGGGCGCGCCAGATAAAACTTTAGATATCAACGTTTTTTTTGTTGATGTTTTTTCTTTTTTTTTATATTTTCGTTTTGGTGCTTAAAAAAATACCTACATAATTATCTAGGTATTTTAATCCATAAATCTCAATATTTCATTTAATTCTTTTCTTTTAGGCGGAGCTGGTATTTTTTCTGGATAGCCATATGTTATTAGAACGCCAACTTCTTCATCTTTAGGAATAGATAGGATTTCCTTGAGTTTGTTTTTATCTATAACCCCCATAATACACGTACCTATACCTTTTTCATAAGCTGCAAGACAAAATGTTTGACAAGCTATTCCAACATCAAAGCTTTCCCAGTATTTTTCTTCTTCCTTTGAATAATCAATTCCGTATTTTTCAACTTTTCCACTTATGTTTTTTATATAGGAAATGATAAGTATACCTGCTGCGTTTTTTATTGTTTTTATATTAAAATTAAAATTGTGCATTGCCGTATTAGAAATAGTACTTATTATTTCAGGACTATCTACAATATTGTATCTGCATATTTGAGAATTGGTCCATGATGGGGAGTATTTAACTGTATTTATAATGTCTTCAACTATAGACCTCTCAACTTTTTTATCTTTGTACTTTCGTACACTTCTTCTGCCTAAAATCATTTCAACTGCATTCATAATATCCTCTAACATCAAATAACTATTTTGGATTTGTTTTTTCTCTTTTTTTCTAATCGACTATCTATCATATGACTTAAAACACTATAGATAACACTTGTAACTGGAACAGCGAAGAATAAGCCGAGAAGACCAAATAGTGCGCCAGCGACTGAAATAACAATCAGAATTAGAATAGGTGGGGTACCAAGCCTTGAACCAACAAGTCTTGGATATATAAAGTTTATATCAAACTGTACTGTGGCTATGATAAGAGGTATAAACAAAAGAATTTTTCCTGGGGCTGAAATGGCTAACACTAGTATTCCAAAAGCCGGTCCTATATAAGTTCCAAAAAGAGGGATAAGTGCTGAAACACCAAGAATAAATGCGATTATAACGGCTTGAGGTATTGCGAAAATTGTCATTATAAAATAGCTCAAAAAACCTACAGAAAGGGCATCTAAAAACTGTCCTGTAAAGAAATTTGAAAACGCATCTTCTGTTATATTTAGTAGATATGTTATTCTATCAGCAGTTCTCTCTGAGAAAAATGCATAGAAAAATCTTTCTATAAATGATATTATACTTTCTCTTTTCATAAGAAAATAAAAAGAAAATATAAATCCTAAGAAGAAGGTGAAACTCACTTTCAGTATGTTAGTGGTGAAAGATATTGTTGTAGAGAGCGCACTAGGTAAACTCGTTTGTAAAAAGGATAAAGCTGAGTTAAGTAGATTATCAATATCTATATTTGAGGTTTCTACCCAGCGTTTTAACATATCATTATTATTTATAGCTTCCATTAAATTTTTTTCTAAATTATTTATTATTCTAGGCATAGATCTTGACAATTCAGACACAGATTCAAATACTTTTGGTATGATTACTACCAATATCAATGCTATAACTCCAATGAATAAAAGATATGAAATAATTACACTAATTAGGCGCCTATACTTATTATATATTTTGTTTTTTCTCTCTTTGAAAATAGTCTTTTCAAACATCTTTACAAAGACTCCAAGTATTAGTGTAAGTATAATTCCGATGATTACAGGAGATAGGATAGAAGTAGTAAATTTAAAAGCTGAATAGATCAATTCTAAATTATTGATTGCCCAATAAAAAGAAATTCCAATTAATATATTAGCTATTATTATTTGATTTTTTCCTTTGAATATATTCATTAATCCTCCAAGTTAATTTTATTTTTCCAATCATTTAAAGCAGTAAAATCGGTTCTGACAATACTAAGAGGAGATATCGAAATAAATCCCTCTTTGGCTGCCATTACATCGGTGTTTCTATTTTGAATTTTTTCAACCCAATCACCTTCTTGCCAGTATTTACCATTATCATGTCTGAATTTTGCACTGAAAACACGTTCACCTTGATTGGTAAATTTAATACCTTTTGATTCCTCGTTATTGTTGAGTGGAAAATTAACATTTACAATTGTTTTGGGCGATATAATATTGTTGTTTAATATAAAACGAATCGTATCCTCCAGTTCTCTTTCAACAATTTCGTAGTATCCATAATCGGTTGAAAAGGCTATACTTGGTATGTTGAAGACACAAGCTTCACTAGCAGCACCTACTGTTCCGGAGTAGAGGATATCCGTTCCAAGGTTAGGTCCATCATTAACTCCAGATAGTACTAAATCAATATCAAATCTAAGGTACTCAAGAGCAACTTTCACACAGTCAGCGGGTTTGGCACTAACTGAATATGAAGCTTTCACGTCTTCAAAAAGATTGTTTTCCTTATTTATTTGTATGGGTTCATGTATAGTAAGTCCTTGACCTACGGCCGATTGCTGATTTTTAGGAGCCACAACATACACGTCACCAAAAAATTTTGCTTTTTCTATGAGTAATGCAATTCCCTTTGAAGAAATTCCATCATCATTTGTTACTAGTATATTCATTAATTTTTCTCCTTAAAATAGAAAGAATGTTGTCAATAATATTATATCAAATATCATATAAAATAATCATATATTTTTTAATATATCTTCTATTATCCACTGAACAGCTAAAATTCCAGCAGTATTTGGTACTAGACAAGAGCTTGAAATAAAATTACTATCAGGTGTTGAAGGAATTTCATCTGAAAAGATTACTGGAAAATCCGGTATATTTTTTTGCCTTGCAAGCTTTCTTATTATCTTTGCCAGAGGACAAACATTCGTTTTATAAATAGAACTTATCCTAAGTTTTGTTATATCCCTTTTATTTCCAGTTCCAAGAGAACTGATTATTTTTATCTTTCGTTTTGAGGCTTCTTCTATTAGTAAAATCTTATCATTTACAGAGTCAATTGCATCAATTATGTAGTCAAACTTATTTTTCTCTAGGATATTCTTTGTTTCATTATTAAATTTAATATCGTAATAACGGAAGTTATTTTCGATTGATATATCATCTACGATTCTTTTTAAAGCTTCGGTTTTATTCATTCCTATTGTTGAAATAAATGCTTGATTTTGTCTGTTCAGGTTAGTTTTGTCCACTTTGTCAAAATCCATAAATGATATGTTTTTAAAGCCACTTCTGACTAAAGAGATTGAAGCAGAAGAACCAACTCCTCCAAGGCCAACTACTAATACATTTACGTTTTTAAAAGCTTCAAAAGCTTTATCGCCATAAAGAGCCTTTGTTCTTTCAAAATTCATTTGTACCTCCATGCTAGATATATTATACTATAAAAGAGGTAATATGGAAGAAGAGAGAATTCAAAAAAGTATAATAAAAAAATATAGAAGAACTTTATGGACACCTTTTATAAGAGCGATAAAAAAATATGAATTAATAAAACCTGGTGACAAAATAGCTGTTGCGATATCAGGAGGTAAAGATTCTATGATGCTTGCCGTCTTATTACAAGAACTCAAGCGCAACGGTATTGATAATTTTGAACTAGGATATGTATCAATAGATCCAGGATACAATACAAATAATTTGCTTAGAGTAAAAGAAAATTCAAAAAAACTCAATATTCCTGTGAAAATATACAATAAAAAAATATTTGAAGTAGCATCGCGGGCCGATAAAAAAGCCTGTTATATGTGTGCGAAAATGAGAAGGGGTACTCTATACAGTTTGGCTAGGGATTTAGGATATAATAAGATAGCGCTTGGTCATCACTATGATGATGTTATAGAGACAGTACTTATGAATGTACTAGTAACAGGAATATATATGACTATGATGCCAAAGATAAAGTCTTCAAATTATGAAGGTCTTGAGATTATTAGGCCATTATACTTTATAAGAGAAAGCGACATAATAAAATGGAAAGAATATTTAGGTCTAGAGTTTTTAGACTGTGCGTGTAGTATAGGAAAGAGTGAAGAAGATTCCGTTAGAATTAAAATAAAAGAACTGATAAGAGATTTAAAAGAAGAATTTCCTAATGTTGAGTCTTCGATATTTGCATCTTCAAACAATGTACATACTAAAGCCGTATTATCTGAAGTTATAAATGGTAAAAGAAAGTCTTTTTTAGAGGAATATTAGAGAGGAATATTATGAAAAAAATGTTGATAATAGACGGAAACAGCCTTGTTAATAGGGCCTTCTATGCACTTAAGTATCTAAGGACCAAGAGTGGAGTTCCCACAGGTGGAGTACATGGATTTTTGAGTATGTTAAAGACTATCATCGAAAAACAAAAACCTGATTATCTTATAACGGTATTCGATACGAGGGAAAAGACATTTCGACATAAAAAGTATGACTTTTATAAGGCAAACAGAACAGGGATGCCAGAAGAGTTAGTTCCTCAGATTCCCATTTTAAAGAGCATACTCGAAGGTTTTAACATAAAAATACTAGAATTGCCCGGATATGAGGCGGACGATGTAATTGGAACAATCTCCAAGAGGTATTCGAAAGAAAATATATTTGTGACTATCCTATCTGGTGATAAAGATATGCTTCAGTTAGTAGATCAAAATATAAATGTTGCATACCCTAAAAAGGGAGTTAGTTCAATGTTCTATTACGACGCAGCTCTAGTAGAAGAAGATTTAGAAATAAGACCTGACCAAGTAATCGACTACAAAGCTCTTGTTGGTGACACCTCAGATAATATTCCAGGAGTTAACAAGATAGGCAAGAAAACAGCAGTTAATTTACTCAAAGACTATGAGACCCTAGATAACATATATCATTCCATTGATAATATTGAGGGATCTAAACACAAGTATTTAACGGAAGGAAAGGAAAGTGCTTATATTTCTAAAGAGCTCGCGACCATATGTCTTGAAGCTCCTATCGATGTGAATTTAGAAGATTGTTTGTTTGAAGGTTTTATCGATGATAGAGGAATATCAAAAGCTAAAGAATATGAGTTAAATAGCTTTGTGAGTGGACTTGAGAGAAAAGAAAAGATCGAAAATAGAAAAGATTATGATTATTCACTAGAAATTCCTAAATTAGGAAAAGGTGAAATATATCTGTATTTTTTCGAATACGATAAAGAAAAGTACTTTGCTATTAGACAAGAAAAAATACATATTTTGGATTCCGATCGTTTTGAAAAGATAAAAAATGATATTGAGAAAAGAAAAGGTGTAGTTACATTCTATGTTAAAGAATTTTATGAAAGAAATATACTTCAATTAAAAGATCCAAGAGATGTAATGATAGAGCATTATATTGTATATCCTGATAGAAATTCTGAAGATTATGAAAAACTTCTTTTAAATAAAGGGATTACTTTAGAAAGATTAAAAGAGATAAAGAAGAAAAAACTAGAAGGAGATGAACTTAAACAAACACTTTATCAATATGCTTCTATTTGTGTTAGTGAACTTGAAAAACTTCATATTGAACTAACTGATGGAATAAAAGAAGATGGATTAGAAAAAATTTATGAGGAAATAGAACTTCCTCTTGTGACAATATTAGCAGATATACACAGTAATGGATTTTCAATTGATTTGGAAAAAATGAAAGAACTTGAAGATTTCACCAATAAATCAATTGAAAAACTGACAAATGAAATATATGATTTAGCCGGAGAAGAGTTTTTAATAACTTCTCCTACTCAGGTTTCAAAAATATTATTTGATAAACTGGCTCTTCCTACAAAGAGGAAGACAAAGACCGGATATTCAACCGATAAGTCTGTTTTAGAAAAATTAATAGACAAACACCCGATAATAGAGAAGATATTGGATTATAGAATTGTATCTAAAATTAAATCTACATACATAGATGGTCTTAAGAAGGTTGTAGCCCCAGATGGCAAAATACACACTTCACTTAGACAGACAGTAGCAGCAACTGGAAGACTTAGCTCTAAGGAGCCAAATTTACAAAATATACCAATAAGAAGAGAAGAAGGACGAAAAATCAGAAAAGCATTTATTGCTACCGGAGATAATGTGTTAGTATCGGCGGATTATTCGCAAATTGAACTCAGACTGCTTGCACATATGAGCGGTGATAAAAAAATGATTGAATCTTTTAAAAGGGAAGATGACATACATTCAATAACAGCTTCTAGTGTATTCGGAATTGATCTTAAAGAGGTTACAAAAGATCAGAGAAGAAGTGCCAAAGCGGTTAACTTTGGAATAATATACGGTATAAGTGGTTTTGGACTTTCTGAAAATATTGACATACCAGTTTATGAGGCAAAGAAATATATAGATAGGTATTTTAGTGTTTATCCAGATATAAAGACATTCCTAGACTCACAAGTAGATAACTGTATGGAGAAGGGTTATGTTGAGACCCTTTTAGGAAGAAAGAGAGAAATACCAGATATAAATTCTAAAAATTTTCAGAGGCGTTCATTTGCAAAGAGAATGGCTATGAATACTCCTATACAAGGTACAGCTGCCGATATAATAAAACTTGCAATGATTGACGTGAGCAGAGAACTTAAAAAGAAAAAGCTTAATAGTAAAATGATTTTACAAGTACATGATGAGCTTATTTTTGATGTTCCAACTAGTGAAATTGAAACTGTTAAAAAACTAGTAAGGAACTGTATGGAAAATGTTATGGAACTAAGTGTTCCGCTTGTTGTAAATATTTCTCAGGGGAAGACGTGGTATGAATTATAAAATAGGAATTACTGGAGATATAGCATCTGGAAAAAGTACGGTCAGTGATTATCTGAAATCAAAAGGCTTTAAAATAATAGATGCAGACAAAATAGCAAGGGAAGTAGTTGACATACCTGAAATAGCAATTAAAATAAACGAGACTTTTCCTGGAGTCTATGAGTACGGTAAATTGGATAGAAAAAAACTCGGAAAAATCGTTTTCTCCGATAAAAAGAAAATGAAAAAACTTGAAGATATAACGCATCCACAGATAAGAAATATAATTTTAGAGGAACTATATTCTTCTGATGACACAGTTTTCTTAGATGCCCCCTTGCTGTATGAAGGAGGATATGAGAACTATCTCGATGTAGTCATATATATATTAAGTGATGAAAAAATAAGACTTGATAGGATTGTCAAAAGAGATAATATTTCTTTAGAAGAGGCAAAAAACAGGATAAGAGCATTTACTTATAACAGAGAAGAAAAAATATCAAAGTCATATGTTATAGAGAATAATTCCGTTAAGGGAAATTTAATAAAATCGGTCGATGAATTTTTGAAAAAGTATGATCTATTTGCTACATAAATCATGTTATAATAGATAAAAACAAGTAAAAAAGGAGAAAAAAATGGAATTATTATTTTCGTTTTCAAAGGAAAATGAGGAAATGAAAAAACAAGCAGTAATGACTTCACAGATTTTGTTTGTTTTACAACTTATAGGAGCGATTGCTTTAATTTTGTTAGCGATAATTGCCCTTATAGGAGGAGCATATTTATATGCTTTTTTGGATCGATTTGTAGGATTAGGTGCTCTTGGAAGTATAGGTTCAGCACTTATATTTATAATTGTAATTATAATGATTATTATCACTGTTCTTATAGCTGTTTGGCTTAAGAGGGTGCCCACTAAAATACACAGTGGAGTAGTACCTAGCTTTGTGCTCCCAGCAATTATTTTTGTATTCGGTGTATTGGGACTTTTGTCTTCTGTGTCACAGGGATTTAGTGTTATAGCTTTTTTAATTAGATTGATTTTTTTATTTATCACTTTCCAGCTTACTAGGAGTCTATATTTTCTTCAAGAACAAAAAGCGGGTAAGAGCGAATCATTTAAAGATGAACTTTCAGGAGTAATTGATGAAACGAAAGACATGGGTTCGTATGTAAAGGATAAAATTTCTAAAGACGAGTAAACCATATATACTGATTTAATATTAAAAATATTTAAACATTGTATAGTTTGTTAAAATGGCCTCATGTGAAGTTACCCCCTAAATCCAGAGAAGGATTAAAGGGGGTTTTATCCTTGACCTGTAATAATAATTATTGTAAAATCTGTTTGTGCAAGAGTGGCGGAATCGGCAGACGCGCTACTTTGAGGGGGTAGTGTCCCAAACGGACGTGCGGGTTCAAGTCCCGCCTCTTGCACCACATAAGAGATTGAGAGGAATTTATGGGTTTGTTGAGTTTTTTTGGCGGTGTACATATTGAAGAAAATAAACATTTCACTTCAGAGTTGCCTGTTGTATCTGGACCTGATGCTGAAAGTGTTTTTCTTTCTATGCGTCAACATATTGGTGCACCTGCTAAAGTTTTAGTTAAACCGAATCAAATTGTAAAAAAAGGTGAACTTTTAGGAGAAGCTGTTGGTTTTATTTCTGCAAATGTTCACAGCAGTGTTTCAGGTAAAGTTAAGAAAATTCATCAGATGAGCATATCTGGTTCAAATGTAGAAGTTGTTGAAATTATTAATGATTTTGAGGACGATTGGCATGAAGATATAAAGCCAATAGAATACGACGACTTGGAAGGTTCTGAAATTATAGATCATATTATGAAGTCAGGTATAGTAGGAATGGGAGGAGCAGGATTTCCGCTGCATGCAAAATTAAAAGTTCCAAATGATTTTGAAGTTGATACTATTGTAATAAATGCAGCAGAATGTGAACCCTATCTTACAAATGATCACAGACTTATGCTTGAATCTGGTTCAAATATAATTGCCGGTGCAAAAATATTAATGAAAGCAACTGGTGTAAAGAGAGTTATTATAGGTATCGAGAATAATAAACCAGATGCTATTAAAAAACTTAAAGAACTAACCGCTTATGAAGATTTAATAGATGTAGCTGTTCTCAAGACAAAATATCCACAGGGTGCTGAAAAGCAGCTTATATATGCCTGTACAAAGAGGGAGGTTCCAAGAGGTAAACTCCCAATGCATGTGGGATGTATAGTTGTAAACGTTGCAACTGTGAATGCTACTTATGAATATTTTGAATATGGTTGGCCGCTTGTAGAGAGAATTTGTACCGTTACGGGCAGAGGAATCAATAAGCCGATGAATGTAAAGATAAAAAATGGTACAAAAATTTCTGATATAACCGAATTTGCGGGTGGTTTAAATGAAAATTTTGGCAAACTTGTTGGTGGTGGACCGATGATGGGAAACTCAATATACAATCTTGATATTCCTTCCACTAAGACGACTTCTGGTTTGTTATATATGTCAAAGAAAGAAGCTGAGACATTAAAAGTAGGTCCATGTATAAAATGCTCAAAGTGCGTAAGCGTCTGTCCTATGTTCCTTCAGCCTGTTTATATCTGTAAATATGTGCTTAAGGATAATTTTGAGGAATCATTTAAGTATAATCCTATGGATTGTATTGAATGTGGATCATGTTCTTTTGTCTGTCCTGCGAACAGGCCGCTTCTAGAATCAATAAGAATATCAAAAAGAGCTCTTAGAGAGCAGAATACGAGGGGGTAGATATGGATTTATTAAAAGTAAGTTCTTCTCCTCATGTAAGAACTTCTAAGAGTACATCACAAATAATGCTTGATGTGGTAATAGCACTTATTCCAGCGTGTGCTGCGTCCGTATACTTTTTTGGAATGTCTTCCCTTATAACAATTATGGTGTCTGTAATAAGCGCCGTACTGGCGGAACATGTTTTCTGTCTAATCATAAAAAAGGATACCACAATAAAAGACTATTCTGCGGTAGTTACTGGAATTATATTGGCACTTAACTTGCCATCTGGAACTCCAGTTTGGATCCCGATTATAGGCTCTATATTTGCAATAATTATAGCGAAACAGATATTTGGTGGAATAGGTCAAAACTTTATAAATCCGGCTATGGCAGGAAGAGTATTTCTGGTAATTTCTTATCCAAAAATAATGACTACTTTTGTTGAACCTTTTACAAATGCGGTTTCTTCGGCTACACCATTAAGGCAGCTTTCCACGGGAAATTTCGCCGAACTTCCTGAGATGACAAATACACTTTTTGGAAGTATCTCTGGCTGTATTGGAGAGACAAGTGCAGCCGCACTTATAATTGGAGGTCTGTATCTTGTTATAAGAAAAGTTATTTCACCTCTAATACCTGTTGTTTATATTTCAAGTATTTTTGTGTTAACTATGATTTTTCATAACTTCGGATTATATTTTTCAACATATGCAATTTTAAGTGGAGGGGTTTTACTTGGTGGTATCTTTATGCTAACGGATTACTCTTCTTCTCCAATAAGTAGAAAAGGTAAAATTATATTTGCACTTGGAGCAGGAATTATAACATTTGTGATTAGAGAATTTGGTGCTTATACAGAGGGTGTTATGTTTTCCGTTTTACTTATGAACATAGCTATGCCTCTTATAGAGAATTACACATCACCTAGAGTTTTTGGTACAGGGAGGAAAAAATGAAAGATATATTTAGATTAGGAATTATTCTTCTTATTTTCTGTCTAATATCAGCAACCTCTCTCGCATTTACAAATGAGATTACTAAACCTGAAATTCAGAAATCAAGAGAAGAGGCTAACGAAAAAAATATAAGAGCTGTATTTTCAGATGCGGATAAATTTGTGGAATATGAAAAATTGGAAGAACTAAAAACTAAATATCCTCAGCTGCAAGATCTATTAGTTGCTGATAAAGATGGAGAAAAAGTAGGTTACGTTGCGCGAATTAAATCGACTGGTTTTGGCGGCGATGTAGAGATTATTGTCGGATTTGATTTGGAGAAAAAGATAACCGGTCTTAGGATAGGCAAACATCAGGAAACTCCAGGATTAGGCGATAAGGCAACTCAAGAGCCTTTTTATGGCCAATACGAAGGAATGGATTTAAATAGAAAAATAGTTGTTGACAAACTACAAAAGGGTGATAACCAAATACTGGCTATATCTGCAGCTACAATAACATCTACTGCAGTGACAACTGGAGTAAATGATTTAAGTGAAATAATAAAAGGGTTAGAATAATGAAATTAAGTAATCTTACAAAGGGAATATTGAGAGAGAATCCGATTTTTGTTCAGCTACTAGGGATGTGTCCGACTCTTGCTGTTACTACAAGCATGGAGAATGGATTTGGAATGGGAGCTGCAACACTCGTCGTACTTATTCTCAGCAATACTATCATTTCTCTAATAAGAAAATTTGTTCCTGAGAAAATAAGGATTCCTATTTTTATAGTTATTATAGCAACTTTTGTTACTATTGTTGAGATGTCATTGGAAGCATTTGTCCCAAGTCTATATGCGGCTTTAGGACTGTTCATTCCTCTTATTGTTGTAAACTGTTTGATATTAGCTAGAGCCGAATCATTTGCTTTTTCAAATAATGTTGTTAATTCAATTCTTGACGGCCTTGGAATGGGTTTAGGTTTCACGCTCGCTCTAAGTGTTTTAGGATTTTTTAGAGAACTTTTAGGAACTGGAAAAATCATATTTTTTGGAACAAATTTGATATCTTTACCGATACCGGCAACGATATCTATGATCTTACCACCGGGTGCTTTTCTGGTTCTTGGAATATTACTGGCAATTCTAAATTCGTTAAAGAAAAATAAGGAGGCGTAATGGAAGGGGCAGGAATTTTCACCATAATGGTAAGTGCAATACTTGTAAACAATTTTGTTTTGTCTAGATTCTTAGGGATATGTCCTTTCCTTGGAATGAGCAAAAAGGTAGATACTGCTTTTGGAATGGGAATGGCAGTTACATTTGTTATGACAATGGCGGGTATTTTTACTTATTTTGCAAATAAATATATACTTGTAAGGTTCGATATAACATATTTAAAAATAGTTATGTTTATCCTTATTATAGCTTCTTTGGTTCAGTTTGTTGAGATAGTGCTCAAAAAAATACTTCCATCACTATATCAAGCTCTAGGAGTATTTTTGCCTTTGATAACAACAAACTGCGCTGTACTTGGTGTTGCACTTCTAAATGAGCAGTACAAGTTTAATTTATTAGGTTCCATTGCACATTCTTTTGGAGCTGCGGTTGGATTTACAATAGCGATAGTACTTTTTGCGAGTGTCAGAGAATATATAAGTGATAATGATATTCCAAAGCCGTTTCAGGGATTTCCGATTTCGCTTATAACCGCTAGTCTTATGGCTTATGCATTTTTGGGTTTTCAGGGTATAGTTTAAATAGGAGATATTTATGAATTTTGATATTTTTATAACCCCAATACTTAGTTTAGGAGGACTTGGATTTATATTTGGTGGAGCTCTTGCATATGCATCAAAGAAATTTGAAGTAAAAGTTGATGAAAGAGTTAAACAAATATTAAAAGTACTTCCGGCTGCTAATTGTGGTGCTTGTGGATACCCAGGATGTGCTAATTACGCGGAAGCTGTAGTTGGCGGAGAACAGATTGATAAATGCTCAGTTGGTGGAAGTAGAGTAAAAGAGAATATAGCAGCCATAATGGGTGTTGAAAGCTCAGGTGATGCTGATAAATTTGTTGCCAGAGTTAAATGCGGTGGCGGTACAAACTGCAAGGATGAATTCATATATGAAGGAATTAATTCATGTATAGGACTTTCCAATTTACAAGGTGGGAATAAGAGTTGTAAATTTGGATGCCTAGGTGGTGGAGATTGCTATAGAGCATGTAAATTTGATGCCATAGAATTTAATGAATTTGGTGTTGCTAGAATTATTCGAGAGAAATGTGTTGGTTGTAAGGCATGTGTACTAGCCTGTCCAAAGAACATAATCGAAATGGTTCCATACAAAAAATATGTACATGTAGATTGCATGAATAAAGAACGTGGTGGACATGTTATGAAAAATTGTTCTGCTGCATGTATCGCTTGTAAGAGATGTGAAAAAGAATGTCCTTTTGATGCTATACATGTAGTAAACAACGTTTCGTCTATCGACTATGATAAATGTGTTGGATGCAAGAAATGTGTCAAGGTTTGTCCTACCAATGCAATTTCTGTAGTTGAAAGAGTTAGGAAAAAACCGGTTGAAAAAAGCGCCTAATTAATTGGCGCTTATAAAGTCAATTATTTTTCTAGCATCATTGATTGTGAAGTCATCTAGCTTATCTGCTATTTCAACATAGTCTTCTAAACTCATATTAATACTTATGGAAAAAATTATTTTTTCATCATTACTTATATTTAAAACCAGACTATTTTTGATTTTATCATAGCGATGGTGACTTTTATAGTTTTTATTATGAATTTTAGTTTCAGAAGCAACTGAATCTATTGTTTCTTTTATCTTATTATCTAATCTACCTATAAAGAAGTTCAATACCAATTTGCCTTCATCTAAAATTGAGAAATATTCATTATGGGCTCTAATTTCTGATTCTATTAGGTTGGATTCTATCAAAGAGTCGAATAATAATTCTAGTTTTTTTCTGTTGAATAAATTAGTATTTAATAAGAAAGATATTAAATCACTTTTCTTAGCGCTATAGTCAAATTTTTCTAGTGTATATAGCACAGCTAATCTATCATTTATATTCATATTTTCCTCACATACAAAGTAATAATTATATGTTACTATAACATATAAGAATAAATAATTAAAGGAGAAAATGATGACCATAAATTATTATTTAGTTGGTGTAGTAGTTCTGGTAATAATATTATCTACGATTGAATATACCCTTATACAGATTCTAAATGAATTAAAAACTATTAAAAATAAACTCCCTAAAAAATAAGTTCCAATTTGTAAATTTAATATAACATTTATCTAAGAATAGTAATTATTGTGCTACTATTAGGAAAAACATACATAAGGAGGTAATCATGAGAAGTAATTATACTCAATTGATTATAGGCAGTACAAGTAATGAAGTACTATTCATGGACAAGTTGGAGGTTGAAAGATTTATTGATTACATTAAGATATATTCCAAGAGATTTGGAATAATTCTTGTCGGTTTTTCTTTCGAGAAGGGAAAGTGTCATATCATATTTAAGGATCTAAATTCTAAAGGGAATATCTTTATAGAAGGGATTATTAATTCTTATAAATATTATCTATGTAATATTAGCAGAGATATTAGACTTGCTTACAAGACAAGAGTAATATCAAATAAGTCAGAGCTAATAAATATACTTAGATATATTTGCAAGAACAATAATAGTTCCTTGAGTTACTATAAAGAATATTCTAGATATTTGCAGGATGATTTAGTAAAGTCTGGATATTTGATGCAAGATCTTTATTCAAACGAAAAAAACAGCAAAGCAGTTTTAATAAGAGAGGTTGTTAAGGAACCAGAATACGATTACATCTGCAAAATGAAAAAGTTTGAGATTTTTGAAGTAGATAAGATGACAAAAAGAAGAAAGAGGTCAGAAGAATTTTTGCTCAATTGGCTTAAAAATAAACCCGTTAAAAAAAGTGAGTTATTACTCGAAAAACATAGACAGTTGCTTAAAAATTTAATTAAAGAATACAGGGAGAAAACGGATCTGTCTTATAGAGATATAGGTCATACTTTGGGCATAAGTCACACGAGTGTTATAAGAATATATAATAATAACTGATAATGTCTATATGTTTATCCCATAATATGTTATTATATCTAAAAGGAGACGTTTTTATGAGAGAAAAAGAGATATTGTTTTCAAGTGAACAGATAGAGTCTATAGTGAATGAATTGGCAGAAAAAATAAATAATGATTATAGGGATAAAAATTTACTTATAGTTTGCCTTTTAAAGGGGGCATTTATTTTTACTTCAGATTTAGTTAGAAAACTAGATTTAAATGTTGTTTTAGAATTTATGACAACTTCAAGTTATGGCGATTCTGAAGTTTCTAGTGGTAATGTTAAAGTTCTGCAGGATTTAGCCAGGGACATAACAGAATTTGATGTTCTAATAGTTGATGACATAATAGATACTGGCAATACAATGAAATTTGTTTATAATCTTTTGAAAAGTAGAAACCCTAAAAGTATAAAGACATGTACTCTTCTGGATAAGCCTAGCAGAAGAACAGTTGAGTTTGAATGCGATTATTGTGGAAGAGCCATCGAGGATAAATTCATCGTAGGATATGGTCTAAATTATTATGATCACTATAGAAATGTAGACCATATATTTGTTTTTAAAGACAGTTAGATATTAACTAAAAAACACATAGCTTTTTAAAAGTCATGTGTTTTTCTTTTTAATTAATTTCGTTTATTTTGTCGATAAATATTTTGTAGAAAATATTTAAAATATTTTTGACCCTAAAGTGAGCATGTATTCCACTATCAGAGGATATATCTCTCTTTATATATACAGTTTTTAGATAATTATAATTTTCCACCATATCCACCAAGTTTTTTATGTTTACAGGTTTTGAGAAATCGATGTCGATGACTATTTCTGTAAACTCACTATTTTCATCTATATTTACTATTGAACTTATTCTAACGCTCGGTTTATCAAGTACTTTTGAAATATCGTCAATGACTTGTATCTCATCATCATTGTAGTTTTCATTTTCTTCTAAATTATATTCTTTCAAATCGTCAAAAGCTTTTAATATTAATCTTTTGATGCTAAATTTTTTATCGATTTCACTTATAAACGGAACGACAACTTGAGCTACAATGTGAGGTAGGGATACAATTGTAGATTTATTTTCAAGTTTTATTGGCTCGGTTGAAAGTATTCGCACTGTCGCTTCATTAGAGAACACTCCTCGACAATCAAATATACCCCTAGCTTTATTCTCAAGAGTCAGGATAATATCTTTTGTAGTTTCGTCGTGTTCTAAAAATATAAATATTGTATCCTCTACATTCCCTAAAATATTTTCTTTGAATTTTTTGAGAGGATATTCGTTATTTCTATACTCAACTATTGGGGAGATATCGCTGTGATCAAAAAACTCAATTTCAAAACTCGGATCTAAATATTTATCTGCTACAGATATAAAACTATCCATATGTATATTTTTATTACCAACTATTGCAAGCTTCATATTTTTCTCCTATAATCATATATATAATACCAGAAAATAAAGGGAAATTATACATGTATAACAAATTTTCTACAATTTACGAACAGGAAATGTTAGATTTTGATTATAAATCATATATGGAAACTATACTAGAAAAAGTCGAAATATCAGGGGATGTAGTAGAATTTGGCTGTGGAAGTGGTAACATTAGTAAATATCTAATTTCTAGTTCTAAAAAACTTACTCTTGTCGATTCTTCCTCTGAAATGCTTTCATTAGCTAGAAAGAAATTACCGTCTATAAGTGGTGTAGAGTACATTAGTTCTGATATATCGGAATTTAATACTAATTATAAATATGACTATGCTCTAAGTTGCATAGACGTGATTAATTATATAGTCGATGGAGACGAACTCTTAAAGTCACTTAAAAATATATATAATCTTTTAAAAGGTGGGGGTTCTTATATTTTTGATGCTAAGTCCTATGAATTTTCTCTAGAAGAACTTCACAATAAAACTTTTTTTATAGAAAGAGAAGATTACGATTTGGTGTGGAGTAATTCTTTAGAAGAAGATCTCTTGTATATGGATTTAAATATGTACTTTAAAGAAGATGAATTATATGAAAAAGAAATTGAGTCCCACGTTCTCAGATTATGGGATAGAAAATATCTTAAAGAAATCTTAAAAAAGGCTGGATTTAAAGACATAGAAATCACATCGTATTATGGCAGAGATATATTTATATCAACAAAATGAATTACTTGTTTGTTTGATTTTAGACTTTAAATATGATAGAATTGTCGGGGTAAATATGATTTAAGGAATAAGGTGTAAATCCTTAGCGAATGCGTCACTGTGAAGTATTTTATTACTGTAGCCAGATACTTATCTTATATTTTCTTGTATACTTTACGCATTATGAGTTTACATTTTCGTTTTAGAGTGCTTTGGTATACCAAAGTTTTTTTTAATTTTAAGGGGGAAAAAATGAAAAGATTACTGTCGTTAATTCTTGCAGTACTGCTAATGTTTTCTGTTGTAGCTTGCTCTAAGCCAGCTGAAAAAACAGACGCGGCTGCTGAGACTGCTGCTGAAGAAACTGTAAAAGCAGAGGATACTGAACAAGAAACACCACAGGATACTGAGAAGGAAGAAGCTGATAGTGCTTATCCTGTAACTATTAAAAACTATGATGATAGCGAGCTAGTTTTAGACAAAAAACCAGAAAAAATTGTTTCACTTGTGCTTGGAACAGATGAATTATTACTCGGTTTAGTTGATCAAAATAGAATTGTTGGATTATCAGGCCAAATAGGCACTTCAAAGAGTGTTTCACTAGCTGCTAAAGATGGTGAGAAGTTTGCAAAAATCAATAATAATTTTGAAGAAATTCTAAGACAAGAACCAGATTTGATCATAGGATCAAGTTGGATAAAAAAAGAGTTATTAGCCCAAATAAATGATAGCAATATCAAATATTACGGATATAAATCTCCTAATACAATTGAGGAACAGATGAATGTAATATTAGACTTTTCAAAAGTATTAGGTGAACCGAAAAAAGGGGAAGAGATCGTTAATGATACTAAACAAAGAGTAGAAGCTATTAAAGAGAAAGCAGCTTCTATAAAAGAGGAAGATAAACTTTCTGTTTTACCTTACAACATGCATGGCAAGACAAATGCAAAAGGCACTATTGTAGATGAGATTATTTATTTGATAGGTGCTAAAAATGCAGCTACAGAAGCTGGACTTGAAAAGAGAGCTGAGATATCAAAAGAAGCAATCATAGAGATGAATCCAGACGTTATACTTTTAATGGCATGGGGTAAAGACGATCTAGAAGAATTCAACAAATACGTTGAAGAAATGAAAAATGATCCTAGTCTACAAGATGTAGAAGCAATAAAAAATGATAGAGTTATTGTAGAAACAGGAAGATACATGACAATTGTTACTCAACATCTAATTGATGGTATTGAGTTTGTAGCTGAGAGTGTATACCCTGAAGTTTATGGTAAATAATAAACGTAAAGACCAATTGATGCTAATATCTTTTTCAGTATTATTAGCGTTGGTTGGTCTTTTAGCTATTTTTATAGGAACGGTTAATATTCCTATACCTGAAGTTATAAAAGTTATTTTTAATGCTTCCGATAAATCAAATATGTATACCAGCATAATCTTTCATGTTAGATTGCCAAGAGTTATAGTGGCAATGCTCGTTGGAATGAATTTATCTGCAGCTGGTGTCAGTGCGCAAGCAATTTTTAGAAATCCCATGGCTAGTCCAGGAGTTATTGGGATATCAAGTGGTGCCAGTTTTGGCGCTCTAATATGTATTGCTCTTGGCCTGAGTACAAGGAGTTTATATTCCATACCCATCTTTGCAACCTTATTTGCATTAATTAGTGTAATTATTATATATAGACTTTCTACTAAGAAAATGGGGAATCATGTAATTAAATTAATTCTTGTTGGAATAGCAATAAATATGTTGGTTCGTGCGATAAACAATATGGTTATAAGTGTAATGCAAGACCAACAAATATCGGAATATGTTTTTTGGAGCATGGGCTCGTTAATGGATAGAAGATGGGAACACGTCTTTATACTGTTGTTACCTTCCATTCTTTCTATAATGGCTTTTATTTATTACTCAAAAGATTTAAATGTATTATTACTTGGCGATGAGCAAGCCAATGTTATCGGTTGTAATGTAAAAAAAAGCAAAAAGATTTTTATAACTTTAATTAGTATATCAACTGCCATTTCAGTTAGTGTCAGTGGTATGATTACATTTGTTGGGCTTGTTATTCCTCATATCATGAGGTTGGTAGTAGGACCTGATAATAGAAAACTTATGAAGATATCTATAGTTGCCGGGGGGATTTTTTTAATATTATGTGATCTAATATCTAGAACTATTATATCTCCTTCTGAAGTAAGTGTTGGAATTATTACATCGTTAATTGGAGCACCTCTGTTGCTCTACTTAATAGAAAAAAAGATGGGAAATTAAAAGTGATAAAAATAGAACATTTAAATTTCAGCTTTTTAGACAAAAGGATTCTTAATAACATAAATATAAGCTTCTCAAAAGGTGAAATTGTTGGAATAATTGGTCCGAACGGATCTGGAAAAACAACACTTTTAAAATGTATAGCAGGAATCTATAATACAGATAAACAAATTCGTATTGATGATAAATTTGTTGAAGAGTATGACTATAAGAAAAAGGCAAAGCTTATTACAATGATGAATCAAAACAATTCCATGATATTTGATTTTAACTGCTATGATATTGTTTCAATGGCTAGGTATTCATACTTAGATGGATTTAGCAAATTGTCTGAGAATGATCATAAAATTATAGAGACTCAAATGGAGTTTACTAAAACGCTAAGGTATAAGAATAGAACTTTTACGAAACTATCTGGTGGTGAAAAACAGAGGGTTATGTTTGCAAAAACTTTAGCACAACAATCCGAATACATGCTATTTGATGAACCGACAAGTGCACAAGATATAAAAAACGAGAATTTTGTTTTTCGAAAATTAAATGAATTGTCAAAACAATTTTGCGTGGTTGTAAGTGTTCACAATCTAAGACTAGCAATAAAATACTGTGATAGACTAATTCTTTTATCCAATGGCGAGGTTATAGCTAATGGGCCTGTTAAAGATGTTATAACACAGAAAAATCTAAAGAGTGCTTATGGGGTTGATAACTCAGTTTATTTTAATAGTAAAACAAATATGATAGATTACTTCGTAACATAATAGACGGGAGTTTTATAATATTTACTTGATATTTTGGAGTTTAAGTTATATAATTACTTTGCTTTGATAAGGAAGAGTAGTTTGATATATATTTTTAGAGAGGAGCTATTTGGTGAAAAGCTCTAATGTAATCAATACGAAAACTAACCTTTAGCTCTGACTGAGTACAAATTGGAAATGTCAGCGGGAAGACCCGTTACAGTCAAATAAGAGTTTTTACGTTAGGTGGAACCGTGCGATAGCACCCTATATTTAGGGTGTTTTTTCTTTTAGGAGGAAGAAATGCTAGATATTAGATTACCAGATGGAAGTATAAAAAAATATGAAAGAGGAACTCTGTTTTCAGAAGTTGCAAAAGACATATCTATGGGTCTTTTTAGAAATTCACTTGGATGCGTTTTTAACGGAGTTACCAGAGGACTTCAAGAGAAAATAGAAGAAAGCGGAGATATTAAATTTGTGAATTTTTCGGATAAGGAGGGAAAGGCTATATTTTGGCACACAAGCGCTCATTTAATGGCATATGCTGTTGAAAAATTATGGCCAGATGTTAAGTTTGCAATCGGTCCAGCAATCGAAAATGGTTTTTACTATGATTTTGAAACTGAACATAGATTCACCCCTGAAGATCTGGAAAAAATTGAAAATGAAATGAAAAAAATTATAAAAGAAGGCCATGAACTCGAAAGATTTGTTATGGATAGAGAAGAAGCCATTGAAAAATTTAAGAGTGAGGGTGAAGTTTATAAAGTAGACTTAATCGAAGGTTTTGATAAGGATGAAGAAATATCATTTTATAAGTTAGGCGAGTTTGTAGATCTATGTAGGGGACCTCATCTTCTAAATGTAAAGAAAATAAAAGCGATTAAGCTGCTGTCAATTGCGGGAGCATATTGGAGAGGAGATGAAAATAATATAATGCTTCAGAGAATATATGCTATTACATTTGAGAAGCAGAAAGAATTAACTGAATATTTAGAATTCCTTGAAGATGCTAAGCAGAGAGATCACAGAAAAATAGGTAAAGAGATGGATCTATTTATGATAAATCCAGAAGTGGGCTCTGGACTTCCGTTTTGGCTTCCAAACGGTTCGACTATAAGAAGGATTATAGAGAGATATATAGTAGACAAGGAAATTGAACTGGGATATGACCATGTCTATACTCCTGTTCTTGCAGATGTATCGCTTTATAAGACATCAGGGCACTGGGATCATTATCACGATGATATGTTTCCACCAATGGATATAGGAGATGGTGAGCTATTAGTTCTGCGACCGATGAACTGCCCTCATCATATGGAGATATACAAGAGGGATATACACTCCTATAGGGAACTGCCTATAAGGATAGCTGAACTAGGTCAAATGCATAGATATGAAAAGAGAGGCGCACTCACAGGACTCTCAAGAGTGAGAGAAATGACACTTAATGATGCACACATATTTGTAAGACCCGACCAAATACAAGAAGAATTTCTAAGAGTATTAAGACTAATAGAGGAAATGTATAAGGATTTTAATATATCAGATTATTCTCTAAGACTATCTCTTAGAGATCCTGAAAACAAAGAGAAATATTTTGATGATGATGAAATGTGGAACACTGCAGAAGATATGCTAAGAGAGGCTATGAAAGCTACAGGTTACGAGTACACTACAGCTTATGGGGACGCAGCCTTTTATGGTCCAAAATTAGATGTACAAGTTAAAACAGCTCTTGGAAACGAAGAAACACTTTCTACAATACAATTGGACTTTTTACTTCCAGAACGTTTTGAACTAACCTATGTTGGAGAAGACGGCGAAAATAATAAAAGACCGGTTGTTATACACAGAGGTGTTCTATCGACTATGGAAAGGCTTGTTGCCTACTTAATAGAACAATACAAAGGAAAGTTTCCATTATGGCTTGCTCCTGAACAGATAAGACTAATAGCAATTGCAGATAGACATGTGGAGTACTCAAATAATCTTATGGAAGAGCTTAAAAAAGAAGGATTTAGAGTTTCTGTTGATTCGAGAAGTGAAAAAGTAGGATATAAAATAAGACAAGCAGAGATACAGAAAGTTCCATATATGCTCGTTATAGGAGACAGAGAACTTGAAAGTGGTGAATTTATGGTTAGACACTTTATCATTGAAAAACAAGAAAAGATGTCTAAAAATGATTTTATAGAGAAACTCAAAAAAGAAATTTGTGAAAAATCTCACTTCGATGTTGATTGAAAAATATAATCTGTTGTTATAAAATCAAAACGAGAAAGAATCGTTCAGATCTTTCTTCCAAAAATAATTTAAGGAGATTTATATGATTGATAAGAGTATGCTAAAAAAATTCAAGGATAAGTTTAATGAAGATTCAAATAGCATGGCTGTATCTGGCGCTATTGCCAAGATAGGCATTAACGATGCATCGTTAAACAATGAAGTTATAAGAAGACATAACCACATGTTTTCTGTTAAAACCAAAAGAGGTGACATAACATCGCAAAAGAGCAGTGGTAGATGTTGGATGTTTGCTGCCCTCAATAAAGCCAGAGTGGATGTTATGAAAAAATACAATCTCAAGACATTTGAATTTTCTCAGAATTACACTTTATTTTGGGATAAGCTTGAGAGGTCAAATTATGTTCTAGATACCATGATAGAGACTATTGAAGAACCACTAGATTCAAGAGTTGTAGCTTTTGTTTTAAACGAACCACTAGGAGATGGCGGTCAGTGGGATATGTTTAAGAATATTTTGAAAAAATACGGTGCTGTTCCAAAAGATCATATGCCAGAAACCTATCATTCATCAAACACAGGTGTTATGAATAGGTATCTTACAAGCATGCTTAGGTTTTTTACTTCAGAGCTTAGAGATGAATTTTCAAAGTCTGGAGATGTTGAAAAACTAAAGAGCATGAAGGAAGAAATGCTATATAAAATATATAATATTTTGGTGAAATCACTTGGAAATCCTCCTGAGAAGGTTAACTTTGAATATGAAGATAAGGATGAGAAATATAATAGACTTCCAGAAATGACTCCTCAGGAATTTTTTAATGAAGTTGTTTGCTGGAACTTAGATGACAAAGTTTCTATTATCAACGTCCCTACAAAGGACAAGCCTTATGGAAAGCTATATACTGTTAAATTCTTAGGTAATATTTCCGAGGGAGAAAAAGTTAGGCATTTAAATGTTCCTACTGAGATTATGAAAAATGCAGCGATTGACTCTATGAAAGACGGAAATCCTGTTTGGTTTGGATGCGATGTAGGAAAACTCAGCGAGAGAACAAACGGAATTTTGGATAATGACACATTTAACTATGAGCTGACAATGGGATATTATCCAGCTTGGAATAAAGAAAAGAGACTTGACTATTATGAGAGCTTACTTACC
>PDWI01003186.1_pt1 | contig 23513 bp, 21 predicted proteins | sample 1430891 | NCBI WGS metagenome assembly PDWI01 (sample SAMN01162508, study PRJNA174530) | Oral metagenome, whole genome shotgun sequencing project. | biome: Marine environment; feature: Marine mammal; material: Swab sample of the gingival sulcus; isolation source: swab sample of gingival sulcus... | reverse complement strand
TGGTAGGCACTTCTTTTTGAGCCCATAAACCCAAACAAGCAATAATAAGTAGCGATATTAAAAATAATCTTTTCATCTGTTTAAAATTTTGTGTGTTGTGTGTTATCTGTTGTGTGTTATTGGTCATAGGTTGTTGGTTGTTGGTTGGAACTTGCATCCTTTAACCCCAAAAAAACACCGTCACCCCGAACTTGATTCGGGGACTCCTATTTATTGGGGATGCTGAATCAAGTTCAGCATGACCGCAACTTTCAAGCTAAAACCTTACAACTTTCCAACCTTAAAACCTTGCAATCCATTTATAATTCATCACTCATAATTTATAATTCCATTCATTTACTAACAGGAAAATACAATGGGTGTTTTTTATTATATCGTTTAATAAAAGAAACAGCCAATTGCTTCCGTTTACGCCTTTTTAAAGCAGTATATTCTTGAAATAAAGCGTCATCTTGACTTAATAGTATGGCAACATTCTTATAATGATAAGGGTATATCACTCCATCTGAAAAATTTAGCAAAAACTGTTTCAGTTCATTGGTTTTGTAATGTTCGTTGTACCTACCAACCGGGCTATATCCCCAAGGGTCTAAACCGGAATTGATGTATTCAACCTCAATACTTGCTATAAAAAAAGTAATAGAGCCTATCGAGGTTAAGCGAAAAAAATGATTGTCTATGTTGATGTACAAAATTCCATTTCTCGCATATCCCCAAACATCTTTAATCTTGGTGCTTTGTTTTTTGCCATTATCGTAGTAGCTGATAAATCTCTGATTAGTAACCTTATCGATAAAATCAACATCATTAGGGTGAGCATTTGTAATAATACAATTAAAAGGCGTTGGATTATTTTGTTTAACTTGTTCAAAACTCCAAAAGAAGCCATTATTAAACCGAAAGTCTAATGAATAGGGAACTTTTAAGCTGTTAGGTTGAGCATTAACAAGGCTTGCCAACCCCAAAAACACGACTATAATAATATATTTTAAACGCAATGAAATAAAAATTTATAATATTGACTCCACAAATTTACCGATAATTTGTTTATTTTGGGTTCAAAATAAGACTCAGCTATGAATATTATTCGTCCTTTTATAAAACTTTTGTGCGACTATTTCCATATTTCGTGTAGCGAAGGCAATCGTTATGTTTTTAATCTTGTTATTTTACTGTCCATTACAACGGTCGGATCTTTAGCATTTGTTATTGAATCTATTTGGTTTAACAACCCTGTCTTAATCTTGTTTTTTTCATTGATGCTGTTGGTTAATTTTATCAGCTTTGCATTAGTCAGATTGAAGCAATATTTCAATTTAGCTATTTATGTTTACTTAATAAGTTACAATTTTGGAGTTGGGTATCTTATTTTAAACGGAGGAGAAAACAGTTTAATATATATGTGTCTGCTCACCGTTCCTGTTTTAAACGTTTCCTTGTTAGAAATAAGGAAAGCAACTATTTTTAATTCCATTTTCGCGATAGTGCTTTTAGTTGTTTTTCAATTTCCGGACATCTTTTGGGGTTTCCCTTTAGATTATTCTAGCAGGCTTAACATGCTGTTATATTTTGTTTTATTGTCTGGGTTTTTATTGGGTAAAGAGTTTATAAGTGCCTATTTTAGACAAAAGTCCCAAGATGAAGAGCAGGGTTTAGCTTCTTTTTTGGAATTGAACAACAACTTACTCAATCAGGTTTCGGATCAGATAAAACATATGAGCCGTCATATCTCCAAGGACTCTAAGAGATTGAAAAAAGAAACTTCTAGGACTGAGATGTTAAAAATTATTGGCGGCATTCAAGAGTCGTCAGCTTTTCTGATTAATATGTCAAACAGCCTTGTTGAGCATACCGGACGTAATAAAATTATGTTTGAACATAAAAAAACCTTTTCGTTGTACGAGAAATTAAGCAAGATACTAAAATTAGTAGGGGCTTTAGGTGAAAAAATAGAGTTGAGGATGGATGAGTCATTACCGGCTAATATTCACTCTAACTTGTTTGTTTTGGGGCAGGTTTTGTTTGGGATAATTTATAAGCAAACCTTTGAAAACAAAGAACCTTTGGGTGCGTTAAAAGTGCTTGTTAAAAAAGGGAAGGAAACCTCAAACAGTTTGGAGATAAAGTATTTATTGGTTAAATACATTGGAGATGATCGTTCTACGTATGAGGAGATAAATTTGCAACGCTTAGGCAATTACGATGAGGCAACGTTAAGACAAATAGGCGTGTCTAATTTAGCAGTGCTTGTAGGCTTTCTGGATGGAGAAATGTTTTACGATAAAACCGACAACCACGATGTTATAGGGTTTAGCCAAGTTCTTCCTAAAGACAAAAACTTCGATGAACAAATAGTACAGGATTTCTCTTACGAATTTGCGACCTTTAATAGGGGGAATTTAGATCAATCTTCTTTCGATAAACAAATTCGTAAGAAGCTTAAAAATATGAGAGTCCTTGTAATGGAAAATAATATGATTACACAAAAAGCGGTCGTTTCTACTTTGAGAAAAATTGTTAGAGATATTGATGTTGCTTTCGATGGAAAAGAGGGGTTTGATATGTTTCTTCGAAAAAAGTACGATTTGGTTTTGGTAGATGTTAATATGCCTATATCTAGCGGCAAAGAAGTAGTTTCTCGTATCCGAAATATAGAGGAAGGTACAACAACAAGGGTTCCTATAATTGCGTTAACCTTAGAGTATCAGCCGTCAACAGCGCAGGATGTTTTAAATGCAGGTGCTGATGGTTGGATAACAAAGCCCTTTATTATCAAGGAGTTCTTCGTTAAAATGGATCAGATTTTTTTCAATCTAGATAAACAAAATCGTACTGTGTAATGGCTTCAGAAAACCGATTGATTGCAATAATAGGACCTACGGCTTCGGGCAAAACAAAAGTAGCTGTCGATTTAGCTTTAAAAATCAACTCACAAATTATTTCCGGAGATTCTCGTCAGGTGTATAGAGGAATGGATATTGGTACCGGTAAGGATATTGAAGAATATACTGTCGAGGGCAAAACGATTCCTTATCACCTTATCGACATTGTTGATGCCGGATATAAGTACAATATTCACGAATTTCAAAAGGATTTCTTCGAGGCTTATCAGCTGGCAAGGGAAACAACAGATTATCCTATTCTTTGTGGAGGCTCGGGCTTGTATGTTGAGTCCGTTACCAGAGGTTATAATTTGTTATCTGTGCCTCCAAATCCGGACTTGCAAGAAGAGTTAAATAACAAAACATTGGAAGAGTTGAAAGCAATTTTATCTTCTCTTCGTCCCCTTCACAATACTTCTGATACAGAAACCAAAAGGCGTGCTATTCGGGCGATAGAAATAGCCGAGTACCAAAACAAACACCCGCAGCAAAAACACGATTATCCCACATTAAAGACCTTATTTATAGGAGTCGATATCGAAAGAGAGCTTCGCCGAGAGAATATTTCGAGAAGATTGGAAGAGCGCTTGCAAAATGGAATGTTAGAAGAAGTTCAGGGGCTGTTGGAGAGGCTTAAGCCTGAGGATTTAATTTATTATGGGTTAGAATATAAATTTACCACATTGTACCTTACCGGACAAATAACCTACGAGGCTATGAAAACGCAATTAGAAATAGCCATTCATCAGTTTGCAAAAAGGCAAATGACTTGGTACAGAGGTATGGAAAGAAGAGGAATTGAAATCAATTGGATTAGTTCAAAATTAACACCGGAAGAGAAAAACAACCGTATTTTACATCTAATGGACAAAAGTAAATTTGTGTAAATTAACAAGACTTAACATATATCAATAATTAAATATGTTTTTCATTAAAAATAATTCATATTTTTGTCCTTTCCTAGAGTTTAAAAATCGATGCAAGATAATAAGAAATTAACCCCCATATCAGATTTAGGCGAGTTTGGCTTAATAGATAGACTTACCAAAGATTTTTCTCCTAAGCAAGACTCAACTTTAAAGGGTGTTGGAGATGATGCCGCTGTATTATCTCACCCTGATGAAACATTAATATCTACCGATATCTTAGCAGAAGGTATTCATTTCGATTTAGCATATACTCCTCTCAAACACTTGGGATATAAGGCTGCGGTGGTAAACATATCGGATATTGTAGCAATGAATGCTAAGCCAACGCAGTTGTTAGTAAGCGTAGCTTTGTCAGCAAGAACAAGTGTGGAAAGTATGGATGCTTTGTACGAAGGTATTCAAGAAGCTTGTAAGCAATACAATGTTGATTTGGTAGGGGGCGATACGACTTCGTCGAGAAGTGGCTTGGTTATTAGTGTTACTTCCATAGGAGAAGCTCCAAAAGATAAAATTGTTTACCGTTCGGGAGCGAAGCCAAACGATTTGATATGCGTAACAGGGAATTTGGGAGCAGCCTATATGGGTTTGCAACTGCTTATTCGCGAGAAGAAAGTTTTTGAAATAAATCCAAAGTCTCAGCCCGATTTGTCGAAGTACGAATACATTGTGCAGAGGCAACTCAAGCCGGAAACGCCTATTAATTTGCGTGAAAAGTTAGAAAAGATGGGCGTTCAGCCGACTTCTATGATAGATGTTTCTGATGGATTATCATCGGAGGTTATACACATCTGTAAAAACTCTAAAACAGGCTGTGTTATTTACGAAGATAAACTTCCTATAGATCAGGCGGTTTACGATTTTGGACACGAAATACAATTAGACCCCAGTATTGCGGCTCTGAATGGGGGCGAAGATTACGAAATTTTATTTACCATACCGCTGAAAGATTTTGATAAGATACAACAATACCCCGAAATTAGCGTTATAGGTCATATCCTAGAAGCAGAAAAAGGGTGCAGCCTTGTTGCAAAAGATGGCACAAATATTGAGCTTGAGGCACAAGGGTTTAATCACACTAAAACAAATTAAAATAGAAAAAATATGAAACTAAAAATTGCATTAGGAGTAGCTGTTTTAGCATTGGCTTTATATGGCTTTACGGCTAAAGAAGACGTTCAACAGAAGAAAGTTAACGTTGTAAGAGTGGGAGAAGTTGCTCCGGATATGACTTTGACAAACGTGAATGGAAAAACAATGAAACTATCCGATTTTAAAGGTAAACTTGTTTTGATAGACTTTTGGGCATCTTGGTGTCCTCCTTGTCGAAGAGAAAACCCTCACGTAGTGAAAGCCTATAAACATTATAAAAATAAAAATTTTAAGAACGCTAAAGGCTTTACTGTTTTTGGAGTGTCTTTAGATGGTGGAAGACGAGGCAACGAGCAGACTTGGAAAAAAGCAATTAAAGATGATGGCTTGGTTTGGGAAAGTAACTTTTTGGGGAATTCTACCGTAGCACAGCAGTATAACATACGAACTATTCCAACTAACTTTTTATTGGACGGTAAAGGGGTTGTTATAGCTACTAACTTGAGAGGTGATGACTTAGAAAAAAAGCTTGAAAGTTTATTGAAATAAAAGAAAATATGAGAAAAGTTCAAATCGCAGTATTCTTGCTGTTAGTTGTTTTCCAGTTACAAGCACAGAAAATTGGGCTTGAAGTGGGAAATAAAGCTCCCGATTTAAAAATGAAATCTCCGGAAGGTCGCGAGTATGCGCTTTCAGACTTAAAAGGGAAAGTTGTTTTGATAGACTTTTGGGCATCTTGGTGTGCTCCGTGTAGAATGGAAAATCACAATGTTGTAAAAATTTACAAAAAGTATAGATATCAGGAGTTTAAAAACGGAAATGAGTTTACGGTATATGGTATTTCGTTAGATAGGTCTAAGGAGTCTTGGGAAGAGGCCATTAAAAACGATAATCTGACGTGGGAATATCAAGTAAGCGATTTGAAGCAATGGCGTTCGGAAGCGGCTAAAAAATATCGTGTTAGCGGTATTCCTACTAACTTTCTGATAGATGGAGATGGTATTATTATAGGAAAATCTTTAAGAGGAAAGCGTCTGGAAAGAGCCTTAGAAGATATAGTGCTTAAGCAAAAGTCTGTGGAAGAGTTGGAAGAAGATTTAAAAATAGCTTTCAATCAACTTAAAAAGCAGATGGAAAAGGATATGCGGAAAAATCATAAGAATAAGGGAGCAAGGTACAGAATGTTAAAAAAGAGACTTCAAAAGGTAGAGGGTGCAATGAAGTTGCTTAAAATGTAATAACCTTAGAGTAATAGAATATAAAGAACGTTTAAGCTGAGCCATAAACTAGCTTCGACTTAATATTTTCCTCACACTAATTGTTTTATGCTATGAGTAAAGTTTAAGTCGAAATTGGGTTAAAAGGTTCGGCTTTTGTTTATTTTTGACCTTAGTGAATATCGAAGATAAAATAAAACAACAAGTTGCGAACTTGCCTTTGCAACCCGGTGTTTATCAGTATTTTGATAAAAACGGAGTGATTATTTATGTGGGCAAAGCCAAGAGCTTAAGGAAAAGGGTTGCTTCTTATTTTAACAAAAATCAAGATAGTGCCAAAACACGCATCTTAGTTCGGAAAATAGCAGACATTAAGCACATTATTGTTGATACAGAGACCGATGCCTTATTGTTGGAAAATAGCCTTATCAAACAATATCAACCCCGATACAATGTCTTGCTTAAAGATGACAAAACTTATCCTTGGATATACATTAAAAATGAGCGTTTCCCTCGTGTGGAATACACCCGAAAAATGACCAAGGACGGCAGTTTATACTTTGGCCCTTATACCTCCGTTAAGTTGGTCAAGACTTTGCTTTCGATGATAAAAAAGCTATACCCTTTACGAACTTGCAATCACAACTTATCCGCCGAAAATATTGCTTCGGGCAAAATAAAAGAGTGCCTCGATTACCATATCGGGATTTGTAAAGCTCCTTGCATTGGCTTGCAGGCAGAAGATGAATATAGGTATAATATTCAGCAAGTTAAAAGCATCTTAAAGGGTCATTTGACGGTAGTTAAGGAGGAACTTAAGAATTTGATGATAGAGGCTTCCGAAGCCCTTAACTTCGAACAAGCGCAAGTTTATAAGGATAAGATAGCCATTATCGAAAACTATCAGAGTAAATCGACCGTCGTTAGCAATGTTATTAATAATGTAGATGTTTTTTCCTTGATAGACGATGCTAAGTACGCTTATGTCAATTATTTCAAAATCATAGATGGAGCCATTTTGCAGTCGTATACGATGGAGATTAAAAAAGCGTTGGAAGAGGATTTAGGAGCGATATTGATACAAGCAATTTTGTATATTCGGGAGAAATTCAATTCCGTTTCTAAGGAGGTGGTCGTACCTTTTGAGCCGGAGGGACAGATTCAAGATGTGTTTTTTGTGATTCCAAAGCAGGGCGATAAAAAGAAGCTGTTGGATTTATCGTTTAAAAATTTGAAATATTATCAAAGAGACCGACAAAAACATCGCGAGGGAACAAATCCTGAGCGGTACGCTAATCAAAAACTGATTCAGTTGCAAAAAGATTTGCATTTGAAAAACACTCCGCAACACATCGAGGGCTTTGATAACTCTAATATACAAGGGACGAATCCTGTAGCCTCTTGTGTGGTCTTCAAAAATGGGAAACCGGCTAAACGAGATTATCGTCATTTTAAAGTCAAAACGGTTGAAGGACCCAACGACTTTGCCTCAATGGAAGAAATTATTTATCGGCGTTACAAACGCATGTTGGACGAAGAACAGTCCTTGCCTCAATTAATAGTGATTGATGGCGGAAAAGGACAGTTGAGTGCGGCAGTCAAGAGCCTAAAGGAATTGGGCTTATACGGAGAAGTCGGTATTATTGGAATTGCTAAGAAATTGGAAGAAATTTATTTCCCCGGAGATTCTATACCTTTATATTTAGACAAAAACTCAAGCAGTTTAAAATTGATTCAGCAAGTTAGAAACGAGTCGCATCGTTTTGGATTGCTGTTTCATAGGCAATTACGCTCAAAAAACTTTATTAATACTGAGTTGTCCGATATTAAAGGAGTTGGTGAGAAAACTATTCAAAAACTTATTCAGCATTTTGGCTCGGTCGAACAAATTAAAAAAAGTAGTTACGAAGATATATACCGTTGCTTAGGTAAAGAAAAACAAGCTAAGCAGATTTTTGAACACTTTAGAGAAACCTAAGTCTAAAATTTTATCTTTGTTAAGTATGAAGTTGATAAAAATCATATTATCGTTTTTTTCTATCCTATTAATAGGTATCTACAAATATGCTATTTCTCCGTTTACTCCGGCATCTTGTAGGCATTATCCGACTTGCTCAACCTATGCTTCGGAAGCCATCAAAAAACACGGGTTTGTAGAGGGAAGCCTCCTAGGAATAAGGCGTTTGGGGAAATGTCACCCTTGGGGAACCGAAGGTTACGACCCTGTTCCTGAATATCGGTTTAAAGTTTTTAAGAAAGGTAAACGAAGTGCTTTTAACCTGCATAAATCCTTACAAAAGAAAGACTTTCAGTTAGATTTCTAAAATACAGAGTGCACTTTTTATCTCCGAAATGCAGATTTTGAATAAATAAGTTGTTTAGAATTGATATGTATTTTCGGATAAAAAATTAAATTTGTACAAAATTGTGAGTTTTACTCCAAGTACAATCTAAGTTTAAAAAGATAAAAAAATAAATATTATGCCACAAGTATCTAAAAGAGGGGCAGATATGCCCGAATCACCTATCAGAAAGTTAGTGCCTTATGCAGATGCCGCCAAGAAAAAGGGAAGGAAGGTATATCATTTAAATATAGGTCAACCAGATATTAAAACCCCCGAACAAGCCATTGATGCTGTTAGAAATTGGGATGTGAAGGTTGTTGAATATAGCCATTCTGCAGGTAATGCCTCTTATAGAACAAAGTTGGCAGGTTATTATAGAAGTTTAGGTATCGATATTGATGATAGCGATTTAATCATTACAACTGGAGGGTCGGAAGCTATTTCTTTTGCCTTCCTTTCTTGTTTAAATCCGGGAGATGAAATCATTATTCCGGAGCCTTTTTATGCTAATTACAATGGTTTTGCAACAGCGGTTGGCGTTAAGATAAAACCTATTACGTCGACTATCGAAACTGATTTTGCGTTGCCTCCTATAGAAGAGTTTAGAAAGTTAATTACAGACAAAACAAAAGGAATTTTGATTTGTAATCCTAATAATCCTACGGGCTACTTATTCTCTAAAGAAGAGATGGATAGTTTGCAACAGATTATTAAGGAGTACGATTTATACTTGTTCTCAGATGAGGTTTATCGCGAATTTTCGTACGATGGAGAAAAGCACATCTCCGCAATGGAATTGACAGAAATACAAAATAATGTAATTATGATGGATTCCGTATCTAAGCGTTACAGCGAGTGTGGAATTCGTATAGGGGCGATGGTAACCAAGAATAAGGAAATTATGGCAACCGCGATGAAGTTTGCTCAAGCCCGATTAAGTCCTCCTTCTTACGGGCAAGTGATAGGGGAAGCTTCTTTAGATACGCCTAAATCTTATTTCGACGAAGTTTCTCGCGAGTATGTTGAACGAAGAAACTTTATGGTTAACGCCTTAAATAAAATAGAAGGCGTATTTTCTCCGATGCCTAAAGGTGCTTTTTACACTGTTGTTAAATTACCGATAGATGATTCCGGTAAATTTGCACAATGGTTATTAGAAGAGTTTGAGTACGAAAACCAGACTGTAATGGTTGCACCTGCCGATGGATTTTATTCAACAGAAGGGCTGGGAAAAAACGAAGTTCGTATAGCCTATGTCCTAAAAATAGAAGATTTAAAGAATGCTGTTAAAGTCTTGGAAGAGGCTTTAAAAGTATATCCGGGAAGGCAATAATGGCAATAAATAGTTAAATATTGCCGTTATATATAACGTGAGATATTTATAAAAAAATAATTTTAAGTTATAAACATTTGATATAAAATGTATTAAGTTGATTTTTGATAAGGAAACGCCACTTTTATTAACGAATTATTGTTGATAAAAATTTGTGTGTGAAAAATATTTTTCTTTTCTTTACTCGCTGATTATACATTTATACTTGTAAAAAACATTTTTTGGAAATATGAAAAAACTACTGATTTTAGCAACGTTAGTGAGTCTGGTAGGGATTGGGTATGCTCAACAAGCTCCTCAGTACAGTTTTAATATGTTCAATCATTTGGCTGTAAATCCGGGTTTTGCAGGTGCTAATGGCGGTATCTGTGCCAGAGGTATATTTCACGAACAGTGGATGGGTTTCAGTGATGCTCCAAACACAATGGTTTTGGCTGCAGATATGGAGCTCCAAAGTATTAGTTCCGGAGTGGGTATAAATGTTATACAAGATAATTACGGGTACAACAAAAACTTTTATTTCAACGGAAACTACTCGTATCATTTAAGAGTTGGTGACGATGGTCAGTTAGGCTTAGGATTGTCCTTAGGGCTTGTGCAAAACGCGATTGGCGGAGAGTGGGTTACACCCGATCAATTAAGCAATCCTAATGCTAGTTATAACGACGATGGACTAATTCCGCAACAAGAATCTCATATGAACTTTGATGCGGGATTTGGTGCTTTTTATAATACAACTTTCGACAAATACAATCAAATGTATGCGGGGATCTCTATGACTCATTTAACGCAGCCAAAGTTTGTTACCGATGCCGGTGCTAAGGGAAATTACCTTGGTAGAACGATGTATTTGACAGCCGGGTATTATTATACATTACCAAATGGGCTTATTCAGTTACGCCCTTCAATCTTTTTAAAGTCAGAGTTTACAACGGCTCAATTGGATGTTAATTTAACAGCTTTGTATAATCAAATGTTTTGGGCTGGTCTAACCTACAGGGGTAGTGGAGACCTAGGAATTATAGTTGGTGCAACCTTAAGAAATAACTTGTCATTTGGTTTAGCATACGATTACCATCTAAACAACGAATTAAAGACTTTTGGCTCTATAGATGTAATGCTTAAGTACTGTTTTTCTTTAAGTAAGAAAGGTGGAAAAACAAGTCATAAGAGTGTGAGATTTTTATAATATTTTGATGCAAATAAACTACATATAGGAGGAATTATAATGAGAAAATTATTAATTTTAGGCATACTGGCAGTTTTGCTTTACGGCTGTTCAAGTTCCGGAAGTGGAGATTTGACGGGTGTGCCTAATAGACCTATTTTTTATAACTCCCAACCCTATGGTATGCAATACTGCCGTAGTGGAAGTTACCAGATGGGCCCTAACGACCAAGATGTTACTTGGGCAATGACTTCTGAGCAAAAAACAGTATCTATCAAAAACTTTTGGATAGACCAGACTGAAATAACAAATAACGAATACCGTCAGTTTGTTCATTGGGTAAGAGATTCTATTGCTTTTAAACTTTTAGGAGAAGTGGATGAAGAGTATTATCTTATCACAACCAATGAGTTTGATGAGGATATAGATCCTCCTCTTATTAATTGGGATGAGGCTAGAATACAATGGTATTCCGATGATGAGGAAGTTCGTGAAACTCTTGAGGAGATGTATCTTCCTAAGCATGAGAGGTTTTATCGTTTAAAGCAGATAGATACAAGAAAATTGAATTATGAGTATTTTTGGATAGATTTGAAACAAGCTGCTCGTAAACAGTATTTTGGAGCTGAAAATAGGAGAGCTTGGAATTATGAAACCAAAAAGTATGATGGAGAGGTTGTTGATTACTCAAAAGGAGCAACAAAAGGTCAAAGGATAGACATAAAAGACCGTTCTTCTTTCATTATGAGAGATGTCGTTAATGTTTATCCCGACACTTTGTGTTGGATAAGTGACTTTACTTATTCATATAACGAAGATATGACAAAGGCCTATTTTTGGCATCCTCGTTACGATCATTATCCTGTGGTTGGAGTTAGTTGGCGTCAAGCAAGAGCCTTTACTATTTGGAGAACTCAGCTTAAAAACTCTTTCTTGAGAAAGCAAGGAGAGGTAACAGTACAAGATTATAGATTACCAACGGAATCTGAGTGGGAATATGCTGCTCGAGGAGGTCAAAAGAACTCTATGTACCCTTGGGGTAGCCGTTACGCAACCAACTATAAGGGATGTTATATTGCGAATTTTAAGCCTTTAAGAGGAAATTACCCTGCCGATGGTGATATTTATACTACTATTGTTGCTCATTACGACCCTAATGATTGGGGAATCTATGATATGGCAGGTAATGTAGCTGAATGGACAAGAAACGCTTGGAATCCTGCAGCTTATGCTTTTACAGACGATTTAAATCCAGATTATGAATACGAAACATTACCAACGGATGAGCCTGAGAGAAAGCGTAAGGTTGTAAGAGGAGGCTCTTGGAAAGATGTTGCTTGGTATATGCAATGTGGTACTAGAACTTATGAATATGAAGATACTGCAAAGTCTTATATTGGATTTAGATGTGTAAGAGATCATCTCGGACACGATTTCAATGATGCAGGAACAGGGTCGCAAATTTATTAAAAAATCATACTTTATAATTACTAATTAAATATTTAAAACAATGGGATTTAGTATTACCGAATTGGTTCAGAGTGAAAGGTTTAAAAAGGTTATGGCTTACGTTTACGGTTGGGGAGCAGCCGTGGTATTAATGGGAGCTCTTTTTAAGATACAGCACTGGCCGGGAGCATCTTATATGCTTGTCGCAGGAATGGGAACAGAGGTTTTAATTTTCTTTTTATCAGCGTTTGAGCCGCTTCACGAGGAGTTTGACTGGTCTTTGGTATATCCTCAGTTAGCAGGTATCGAGGATATGGAAGAAGAAGTGCTTGTAGAGCAACACCGTGGTGGTAGTTCATCTGCATTAGAAAAGTTCGATGCTTTATTAGAAGAGGGAGAGTTAAGCCCTGAGTTATTCCAGAACTTGGGTGCCGGTTTAACTAAGTTGAACGATACAGCCGGTAAGTTGTCAGATTTATCGGACGCTTCTGCGGTTACTAATGACTATGTGAATAAAGTAAAAGACGCAACCGGTTCTATGACAGGTTTCGCGGAAACGTATAATGCTTCAGTTGAAAAACTTACTGCTACGAATCAAACGGTTTCAAGTGCAGGTAACGACTTAGCTGCGTCTTATGCTAGATTAGCAGAATCTCTTAACAAAGAGAATGAAGTTGCCCTTGATGGTAACAAAACTTATGGACAGCAGTTAGAGAATATGAACAAGAACTTGGAAGCTCTTAATGCAGTCTATGAAATGCAAATATCTCATTCTAATGAGCAATTAGAGGCTAGCAAGAAAATGTATGGTGGTATCAGCGAAATGTTGTCTAGTTTAGAGGCATCGGTTGAAGATACTAAGAAGTACAAAGACCAAGTTGCTCAACTAGGAAGCAATTTACAAGCATTAAATACTGTATATGGTAATATGCTTGCTGCCATGAATATTAATAACAACTAATCTAAAAAAAGCTTAGATTATGAGTGGTGGTGCAAATTGTCCGGAAACCCCGAGACAGAAAATGATTGGAATGATGTATCTTTTCTTAACGGCAATGTTAGCATTGAACGTTTCGAAAGATATATTGAATGCCTTCGTCGTTGTTAATAAAGGTTTGGAAACAACAAATAACAATTACGTTGGTAAAAATGATGCTACAATGGCGGCTATTAGCTTTGCTTATACTAATGACAAAAAGAAAGTAAAGCCTACTTACGATGCTGCAACTTCTGTTCAAAAACGAGCTAACGAAATGGTAGCTTATATCGAAAATTTGAAAAAAGAGGTTATCAATGTGACAGAGAGGCAAGACGATATTCAATCGGCTTACGGAGATACGGTTCAGTTGATTGATATACAAGCAAAAGATAACTTTGATGCTCCAACCCATTATTTTATGGGAGCTAGTATTACCGATGGTGCAAAAGGTGTAGATGGAGAAGGAGGTAAAGCTCCTGAGTTAAGGGCAGAGTTAGAGAAGTATGTGTCAGACTTAAAATCAGCTATGAAATCGGCAAAAGTAAAAGGTGTCGATGGATTGGGCGATTTAGGTGTTAATACAAAAGATCCTGAGAAAAAGAATATAGATCATCCTGAGGAAAATTATTGGGCAAGTTCTAATTTTTACCATTTACCTTTAGCTGCAACAGTTGCTATCTTGTCTCAGATGGAGAATCAAGTGCGTAATGCTGAGGCTACAACTTTAAATAAGTTATTGGGTAATATTGGTGCTACGGATATGAAGTTCGATAACTTAGAAGCTAGGGTTGTGCCTAAATCTACTTACGTGATTCAAGGTGGTGAGTACGAAGCTGATTTGTTTGTGGCAGCTTGGTCTTCAACTACAAATCCTAAAGTGATTGTAGGTCCTGCCAATGCATTAGACACAAATACGCTTACTTTTAAAACTAACGATACTATTCACGTTCCTGTAGAGGATGGTATTGGTAAGTATAAAGTGAAAGCATCCTCTTTAGGAGAAAAGAGATATGCTTCGGTTATTGAGGTTAAGAATACTTCTACTGGAGAAATAAACAAATATCCATTGCAAGTGGGAGATGATTATTTTACAAGCTATATGGTTGCTAAACCTTCTGCTGTAATTTCTCCAACCAAAATGAATGTTTTTTACATTGGTGTAGATAACCCTGTTTCTATATCTGTACCCGGTTTTGCTGCTGAAAATATTCAGCCTAGCATGACAGGTGGAACGATTAGAGCTAAGAATAAAGCAAAGGGTGAATACATTGTAAAAGTATCGAAAAGAGGTAAGGCAAAGATTCGCGTAAACGCTGTGGATGATAGCGGTAATCGTGTTTCGTTCCCTGCTCAAGAGTTCCGTGTTAAGAAAGTTCCGCCACCGGTAGCTAAGATTGCCGGCCAAAAATCCGGAAAGATAACCAAAAACAAATTGTTGGCAGCCGGAGGTATCAAGGCTGAAATGGAAAACTTTGACTTTGAATTGAGTGCTAAGGTTACCCGTTTTACCGTATCTTTGACTATCAATGGCTTGGAGAAAGATCTACCGGTTAGAGGAAATACCTTTAAAACGATAGAAAAAGATTTAAAGAAACTTAGAAGAGGTACTCGAATTACCATTCTTGACATCAAAGCTAAGGTGGCAGGTAGTGTACAGAAGTTAGCACCGATGTCTTTTAAATTGAAATAATAAAATATTAAATATATACCACTATGAAGAAAGTAATTGTATTAACATTTTTCTTGACACTTGTATCCTTTTTTAATCAAGTTAATGGACAGGATGTAATTCAGGGTATATTTGTAAGAGAACATGTTGTCGCACGTAAGCCGATTCCTTATTATCATTTAAGGGAAGCAGATGCTATGTGGTCGAAAAAAGTGTGGCGTTTGTTGGACTTGCGAGAGAAAATGAACCTTTCTCTGTATTACCCTACCGATCCTATGGATAGCAGGAAGAATTTGTTTCAAATCTTGATGGATGGTATAGAAAACGAAGGTATTACTGTTTATGAGTTCGATGAGTACGAACGTGCTGATGAGTTTTCTACAGCTCCACAAACTTTAGAGCAAATTAATAAGGCTCTAGGAGGAGGTGTCGATACAAGTAATATTGAGGATCTTGAAACGGGAGAAATAAACCAAAAGGTAATTGTTAATGACCCAAAGCCGGAAGAAGTTTTTCGTTTCTTAATGAAAGAAGAATGGGTTTTCGATAAACAAAGATCTAAAATGGAAGTTCGTATTAAGGGACTTGCTCCTTTTAGATGGTATATTAAAGAAGTGGAAGGGCTTGATAATGAAGGAGAGTCTGAGAGGTCTCTTAAAGCTTTATTTTGGGCTTACTTCGATTCATATCGACATCTTTTTGCGTCTAACGAGGTGTTTAACCCTTACAATGATGCAGAACGTAGGACTTTTGAAGACATCTTTTTTAAGAGAAGATTCTCATCTCATATTTATAAGATAACTAATACGCATGATAATAGAGCTATTAAATCTTATAAGAAAGGTGAAGATGCTCTTTTAGAGGCGGAAAGAATTAAACAATGGATGTTTGACTATGAACAAGATCTTTGGGAATTCTAGAAAGTATGATATTTAAATAGAAAAGGTCGATTTATTCGACCTTTTTTTATACTTCATCGTTTATGAAAGCAGCAAGTCCTAGAAAAATCAATATTGCGGTAGCGGTTATTGCAGCAGTATTTCAGCTGTTAATTTTATCTATCGGGTTTTGGGGAGATATTGGCACAGAATGGAAAATGATTGTCATTTCTTCCCTAAGTACTTTTGTAATCATTCTTTGGGTTACTAATTATTTTATCAATAATTTCTTTGTGCAAACCATTAAGCCTATATATAAAATTATCAGAACGGTAAAATCCTCCTCGCAACATATAGAGGAGGATATTGAAGAGTCTAACTTTACGATGAGTTTGGAGAAAGAGGTAGATACTTGGGCAAAAGAAAAAACGAGGCAAATTGCCCAATTGCGACAAATGGAAAAGTATCGTAAAGAATTTATAGGAAATGTTTCGCACGAACTTAAAACACCTATTTTTACCATTCAAGGTTATATTTCTACTTTAATAGATGGCGGTCTGGAAGACCCGGCTATTAACAAAAAATACTTATTGCGTACCGAGAAGAGTATTGATAGAATGATTTCTATAGTGGAAGACTTAATATCTATCAGTAAATTGGAATCCGGAGAGCTGGTGCTTAAGAAAGAAGCTTTCGATATTGTTCAGATGGCGTATGAGATTGTTGATTTAGAGGAGGATAAAGCCAGAAAAAGAAATATATCGCTGAGTTTGAAAGAACCGGATGCACAAACGAGAATGGTAAGGGCGGATAAACATCTTATTTATCAGTTACTTTTGAACTTAATTGTCAATTCTATTCATTACGGTAAGGAAAATGGGCATACTAACATTTCTTTTTACAAGATGGATACGCTTTTGCTGATAGATGTTTCCGACAATGGTATTGGCATTAAAGAGAACGAAATACCAAGAGTGTTTGAGCGTTTTTATAGGGTTGACAAAAGTCGTTCGAAAGAACAAGGCGGAACCGGTTTGGGTCTAGCTATTTGTAAACATATAATCGAGGCGCATCAACAGAAAATAAATGTGAGTAGTAAGTATGGTAAAGGAAGTTCCTTCTCATTTACCCTAGAAATAGCTTAGGAATTTTTATTTTTACCAAAGATAAATTTGTAAATCATGGCAACAAGTAAAATTATTTATAAGGGAGGCTTAAGGACTCAAAATACGCATTTGCAGTCGGGAAGTACGATTGCTACAGATGCTCCAACAGACAATCAAGGAAAGGGAGAAATGTTCTCTCCTACAGATCTTATGGCGACTTCTTTAGGAAATTGTATTTTAACAATTATGGGAATAAAGGCTGAAGAAGCGAATTTTTCTATTGAAGGGGCTACTGCTGAGGTTAATAAAATAATGGCTTCTAATCCTAGACGTATTCAAGAAATACAGGTCATGTTCGATTTTAGTATGTTAAATTTAACAGACGAACAAAAAGATTTGCTTAAGAGGATCCCGGCCATTTCTCCTGCCGCCTTAAGTTTACACCCGAACGTAAAACAAACCATCAATTTAAAATTCTAATGGAAGCATTAAATATAGAACTTGGTATTTTAGGAAAAACAGAGCAGGTTGTTTTAGAGAAAGATACAGCAGCGAAATATGGCTCCGGACTAGTAGAGGTGTTTGCGACCCCGGCAATGATTGCCTTAATGGAAAAAACTTGTTTAGAATCGTTGTTTGAAGATTTGCCGGAGGATTACAGTACGGTAGGCACAAAGGTAAATGTCTCTCATACGAAAGCAACGCCAATGGGTATGAAAGTAACTTGTACGTCGGAGTTGATAGAAATAGACAGACGAAGGTTGGTTTTTAGAGTTGAAGCACACGACGAAGAGGGCTTAATAGGTGAAGGTACGCACGAACGTTTTATAATAGATAAGGCTAAATTTATGGCTAAGTTCGCTAAATAGGAGTGTATCTTTGTTTAAATAAATCTATCTTTGTTCGCTAAATTCGATGCGTTTGACGGATTATATTAGACATATATTTCTTTACAACGAAAACAGTCCATTGGTATTTAATCAATTATACTTTTGGGTGTTTTTTGGATTGGTCTTAGGAGGGTATTCCATCCTCTACAAAAACAAGGCTGTCAGGAATGCTTATTTGTTTGCGGTCAGTTTATTTTTCTACTACAAAACAAGTGGGTTTTTCTTTTTTATTTTGCTGTTTTCCACTCTGGCAGATTTTGTGATAGGTAAACAGATATTTAAATCTAAATCGCGTTTAAAAAAGAAATATTGGCTGAGTTTGAGCGTGTTTATCAACCTATTTTTATTGGGCTATTTTAAATACGCTTATTTTTTGGTGGAAAATGTCAACAATCTGTTGGGGACTGATTTTGTGCCGGTTAACTATTTTGCCGATTTTAGTAATATTCTAATCGGTTCTCATTTTGAGGTTGATAAGATATTGCTTCCTGTGGGAATTTCGTTTTTTACCTTTCAAACTATTTCTTATTCGGTAGATGTTTACCGTGAAAAAATCAAGCCCGTTAGAAATATCTTGGATTTTGGTTTTTACGTCTCGTTTTTTCCGCAGTTGGTAGCAGGACCTATTGTTCGGGCTTCAGATTTTATTCCTCAGCTTTATCAAGAGTATAAATTGAGTCGGCAGGAGTTTGGTCAGGCGCTTTTTTTAATTCTGAACGGCTTGATTAAAAAGATGGTGATTGGCGATTATATTGCGGTTAATTTTATCGACCGCGTATTCGATAACCCCTTATCCTTTTCCGGCTTTGAGAATTTAATGGCGTTGTATGGTTATTCGCTACAAGTGTATGCTGATTTTTCCGGTTATACAGATATTGCTATCGGTGTTGCCTTGCTGATGGGCTTTAAACTGCCTATTAACTTTAATTCTCCGTATAAAGCTCGGAATGTGGGAGAGTTTTGGAAGCGATGGCATATTTCTTTATCAACTTGGTTAAAAGATTATTTGTACATCCCGATGGGTGGAAACCGACAAGGTAGCCTTTTTACCTATATCAGTTTAAGTGTGATTCTTACATTTATAGTTTTGTTATCGGGGCAGATTTACCTAGTTCCTATTTTTGTAGGTGTCGCCGTAGTTGTTTTCTTAATCGCTTATTTTTACCGACCATTCAAAAGGCACTTAGATACCAATATCAACTTAATGACCACAATGTTATTGGGAGGTTTATGGCATGGAGCCAGTTGGCAGTTTGTTATTTGGGGTGGACTGAACGGTGTTGGATTGGTTATTTATAAGTATTGGAAGCGGATTTCTCCGTTTAAAAATTCAGAGGCTTGGTTGGGGCATTTCTTAGGCATTTTTATCACTTTTAACTTTATTACGTTTACCAGAATATGGTTTAGGGGAGAAAGTATGGAAGTTACGACTCAGATTTTGAATCAGATTTCTCAACAATTTTCTTTCCAGATTATAACAGAAGTAATGTGGGGCTTTAAGACTGTCTTTTTGTTGATGTTGATGGGCTATATTATACATTGGTTGCCAAGTCGTATTAAACAAACTTATAAGCATTGGTTTATTAATGCCAATTACGGATTACAAGCTTTGATTGTTATTATAGTTGTTCTGTTGATATATCAAACACGAACAGCTGACATTCATCCATTTATATATTTTCAATTTTAAAAATAAATACTATGATAGATTCTATATTTAGTCACAGAAGTATCCGAAAATACAAAAATCAGAAGATAGACGAGGCATCGTTAAACTTAATATTAGAGGCTGCGAGTAGAGCATCTACCACCGGAAATATGCAGGTTTATAGCGTTGTCGCAACACAAGACGAGGCTTTGAAGGAGCAACTTTGGGAGGCTCATTTTAAGCAAGATATGGTTAAACAAGCCCCTTTAGTATTGACTTTTGTTGCCGATTTTAACCGTTTTAACAAATGGTGCGAAGACCGAAAAGCAGTGCCCGGTTACGATAACTTTTTGTCGTTTTACACAGCTTCCATAGATGCTTTATTGGCGGCTCAGAATGCTGCTCTACAAGCAGAGGACTTGGGCTTAGGTATCTGTTATCTTGGAACGACAACTTATATGGCTAAGCGAATTATTGAGATTCTAAATTTACCTAAAGGCGTAGTTCCCGTAACAACGATTGTGGTTGGACATCCCGATGAAACGCCTGCTTTGACAGACCGTTTGCCTTTGGAAGGGGTGATTCATCACGAAACATATCAAGATTATACTAAAGCGTCCATCGACCGTATTTACGAGGAAAGAGAGCAGTCTGAATTGACACAACAATTGCTGAAAGAGAATCAAAAAGAAACTTTGGCTCAGATTTTTACCGACAACAGATATACTAAAAAAGACAATGTAACGTTCTCGAAGATGTTATTAGAGGTGCTGGAAGAACAAGGATTTATGAATCATACAATGTCATAATTGATGACACAAGCAACCTTAAGTGGGTTTATGTGCGTCTAAGCATCATAAAATAGAGAAAGAATGTCGTTAAATATTTATTCTAATAAGCAAAAGTGGAAACTCTTTTTGCTTGTTTTCGGGGTGTTGATAGGGATTGTTTCCTTGCTTTATACGAACTCCATTGTGAGTGATTTGGAAAAGGAGGAACGTAAAAATGTTCAGCTGTGGGCAGATGGTATGAAGCGTTTGGGCGAGATGGATACCGAAAGTGGTGATATCAGCATTATTTTGGAATTGGTAAAGAAAAACGAAACGGTTCCGATGATTGTCGTTGATGAGGCGGAGCAGATTTTGTTTGTTAAAAATATTGATACGCTCATTCAAAAAGACAGTTCTGCTTTAAGAAAGGTGTTTGAGGAGATGAAAACAGAAAATCCGCCTATTGTTAATCATTTAACCAATACGGAGAAGCAATATGTTTACTATCAAGACTCTATTTTACTAAGGCGTTTGTTGTATTATCCGTACATTCAACTGGCGATTATCTTACTTTTTTTGATGATAGCGTATTATGCCTTTAATTCGACTCGAAAGGCAGAGCAAAATCAGGTTTGGTTGGGAATGTCGAAAGAAACAGCCCATCAGTTGGGAACGCCTATAACTTCCTTGCTGGCATGGTTAGAGCTATTAAAGGATGAGGCTTTATCGAGCCCGAATTTGATAGGGGAGATACAAAAAGATGTCAGCCGTTTGGAGATGATAGCTGAACGGTTTTCTAAGATTGGTTCGGAACCTAAGTTATCTCCGATATTAATTTCCGAGCAAATCAGAAAATCCATCGATTACATTAAGCTGAGAACTTCCGAAAAGGTAGTGTTTAAAGATAATTTAAGTGTTTACGAGGCTTATACACTGTCTATCAATCCGCCTTTGTTTGATTGGGTTATCGAAAATTTATTTAAGAATGCGATAGACGCGATGGAGGGGCAGGGTACTATTTCAGTGGAGTTGATGGATGCTAATCAGTATTTTTATATCGATATTGTAGATACGGGAAAAGGGATTGCCAAGAAGCACTACAAAAATGTATTTAATCCTGGGTATACCACTAAAACAAGAGGTTGGGGTTTAGGACTCTCTTTAGCAAAGCGTATTGTAGAAGGCTATCACAAGGGCAAGATTTTTGTCAAAAAGTCGGAGCCGGGTGTTGGTACGACCTTTAGAATAGCGATTAAAAAATAGCTTTAAATAATGTGAATTTGGGGTGCCCTCTTTTTTGTAAGGTTTTTTCTTAATTGCAGGAGATACTGAATCAAGTTCAGTATGACCGCATTTTTTTATTGATAATTCATAATTTTTAAAGCTTACTGTAAGCTCATTGAAGGGGGCTGTTCTAACAAATACCTAAATTTTCTTATCTTTGTTTTATGAAACAACTTTTATTTTTATTGGCATTTTTGTCTTGCTACTTGGTTTCTAACGCTCAGTTTATAGACGATGAAGAGCCTGAATATCAGGAGGAAGCCCCTTCTTTCAAAGACCGCTTGATATACGGTGGTAATTTGGGATTGGTAGTTGGACGGAATACTTATATCAATGTTTCCCCAATGGTAGGATATAAGGTAACAAACTCTTTTTCTGCCGGAACGGGAATCATTTTTGAGTATATGAACGATAAACGGTATACACCAACTTTTGAGACTTCTATTTTTGGTGGGAAATTCTTCGTGCAACAGACTCTTTTTGATTTCGCAGTATTGTATGGCGAATTTAACTTGTTGAGTTTGGAAACAAAGTATTATCATTGGGAATTATACCCCAAGCAAAAACGCTTTTTGCTTCCTGTACCGTGGGTTGGTGGAGGTATTCATCAAAAAATGGGAAAGGGCGGAGTATCTCTGATGGTCTTGTTTAATTTAAACAGCAGTCAGCATTCTCCTTATCCACCTTACGAAATTAGAGCAGGATTCTTTTTTTAATCAAACATAAAGTATATGAACTTATCGGAAATTCATCCATATTGGTATGTGATAGCGGCATCGCTGATTATTATAGCATCTTATTTTTTTAATCTGATATCGGCGAAAACATCGATTCCAAGTGTTTTAATGCTTATTGCTTTAGGGATAGGTCTGCGTTATGCAACCGGAGTAACTCATATAGATGGTAATTCGCCTATTCTCAATATTTTAGGAACGGTAGGGCTGATAATGATTGTGCTGGAAGCCTCTTTGGATTTGGAACTCAAACGGGAGAAGCTAGGTTTGATTATTCGCTCGTTTAGTGTGGCACTTTTGGCACTTGTGTTAAGTGTTGGGGTAATTGCTTTCGTTCTGCAAACGTTTTTAGAAATAGACCTTTTTACCGCTTTGGTGTATGCTATTCCTCTGTCTATTATGAGTAGTGCCATCATTATTCCAAGCGTGGCGGATTTGCCCGAAGAAAAACGGGAGTTTATGGTTTACGAAAGCACTTTCTCCGACATCTTGGGAATTATGTTTTTTTACTTTTTGTTAGGAAGTGTCAATCACGGAACGCCACAAGAAATCGGTTTGGATATTCTTATTAATATCTCCTTGACCCTTGTAATATCAGTGGTGTTGAGTTATATTATCATTTTTTTATTTCAAAAAATACAATCAGAAGCAAAGCTGTTTTTGCTTATCTCGCTTTTGGTCTTGCTTTATGTAGTGGGGAAAATGCTGCATTTGTCTTCTCTGATTATCATTCTGTTTTTTGGTTTGATATTGCATAATCGAGATTTGTTTTTTAGAGGTAGATTGAAGAACTACATCAACGAGGTGGAGCTCGATAAAGTTTTTAAAGATTTTAAGATGATAACCATAGAAACAGCTTTTGTGGTAAGAACATTTTTCTTTGTTCTCTTTGGTTTGACCATTTCTTTAAGCATCATTTTTCATATCAATGTATTCTTTATCAGCATTATTCTGTTAGGCGTTTTGTACGGAGTTCGTTTTTTAATGCTCCTGCTGTTTGTACGAAAAGATTTTAGTTTGGAGTTGACCATTGCTCCAAGAGGGCTGATTACTGTATTGTTGTTTTTTGCGATTCCTGCGGAGTTTCAAGCCAAAGATTTTGAGCAGGGAATTCTATTGTTTGTTATCATCGCTTCGAGTATT
>PDWI01003185.1_pt1 | contig 23514 bp, 20 predicted proteins | sample 1430891 | NCBI WGS metagenome assembly PDWI01 (sample SAMN01162508, study PRJNA174530) | Oral metagenome, whole genome shotgun sequencing project. | biome: Marine environment; feature: Marine mammal; material: Swab sample of the gingival sulcus; isolation source: swab sample of gingival sulcus... | reverse complement strand
CATACCATCAATAATCCAAATAGGAGCTGTGCTACCTGTTAGCGAATTTGCTCCTCTAATAGAGATACGAGCATCTTCCCCTGGGCGTCCACTTGAGATCGCATATAAACCCGAAACATTACCTTTAAGTACTTGGTCAATAGATTTGATATTCAAGTTCTTTATTTCAGAAGCCTTAATGGTCGCAACAGAACCTGTCATATGCTCTTTCTTAACCTCTTGATAACCTGTTACGACTACCTCACTAAGGATATGCTTATCTTCCTGCAGGATAATAGTCAGTTGCTTAGCCTTAGAGATACGCACTGTCTTGCTCTCCATACCAAGATAAGATACTTTTATGCGAGTGCCTACCTTAACGTCCTTCAAATTAAAGTAGCCATCAACATCTGTCATGACACCTTTCTTAGAGCTAAGGTCTTGCACCGTCGCACCAATAAGGGCTTCATTGTGTTCATCTAAGACACGTCCCTTGATGGTAAAATGACTTTTCTCTTCTTGATTCTTATTCTGAGCATAAGTCATCTCAATAGGGAGGCAACAGAATAAGGATAATAGCAAAGCCTTTAACAAGAGCTTTGACTTGTAAATTGATAGTAATTTTCTGCTCATAAAAAATACGCTTTAGTTTAACTTCTGTAAATAATTTCGATTGTATTTGTACAAATATACGGAAATAATCTCTAAATGTAGTTTTATTTATTGAAAATATGTGAGCAAAAACTTCATTTGTTAATGTTTCATGTGTTTTTTGATTGAAATATACTCTATAAAACAAACCTCTTAACATAGCTGCTAAGAGGTTGAAGGTAATAAATGAATGTGAGGCTTATTGCTTTACTTTAGTACGAAGGATATTACGATAAACCCAACGTAAAAGATTTGTTGGTAGCATACGTAATAACTTACGCCCCTTACTATTTCGATAATATTCCCATTTAGATAAGAAGTTTAAGCGATAGCACTCCTTCATGAATCTCTTTTCTTTTTCTACGTATTCATCTCCTTGACGACGAGCTAATGTCTTTCTATTAAAGCGGAAATTCAGTAAAGGTTCTTGCAAATTATGAAAAATAGCATTTGCCTGTATCAGTCGGACAATTAGATGATAATCCTCAAAATAAGGAAAGTCAACATAAGAGCCAACAGAAAGGACTTTGCTTTTTCTAAATAGAATTGTGCTGTGATTAAGGGGGTTACGAGTCTTGGCGAAGTTAATAATATCTTGATGATGCTCTGGTAGTAAACGTTGATAGGCTGTTTGCCCTTCTTTACTATTAAATTCCCAAATGGAAGTCCCCAAAACATCTGTCTCGGGATTATCCTTAATATAGGTCATTTGCTTTTCGAAGCGATTCGGTAAAGAGATGTCATCACTATCCATGCGAGCAACCCATTCGTTACGGCAATACTGTAAGCCATCATGAAGAGCTAAGCCAAGCCCCTCATTCTTCTCCTTGCGAACAAGCTGTAATATGTCTGGATATTGCTCTTCAAAAGTAGAAATAACAGTCTCTAAGTCTTCTGAAAGCTTTCCATCACAGACCAAGACGAGCTGATCAATGGGGTAAGTTTGCTGAAATACAGAGCTTAGACTATCCTTTAGAAAGGTAGCATCTTCCTGATTATAGACAGACATCAGGACAGATAACTTATATTGCTCATCAACATTACTTGCTGATGCTTTCTTTCCCATTTCGTAACTCTCTACTGTCATTCTATATATTTAGTTTTGTGCTTAAATTTGAGGCATTCGCTCCGCACAGAAGACAAAGGTAAGAAAAATCCCCCTTTAGTCGCAAATTTCAGACACCCTATGTCCTAAAAAGGCTCTTAAATTCTTTTAATGTTTCATAGTAGGCAATTTGCCTATTATGAAACACATTCAGTTTATTAGCTACTGCCCTTATTTAATAGTAATAAGGAAGTAGTTCTTCTTGCCTTTCTGAACTAATAGGTAGCGTTCGGCAATAAGTTCCGCCTTAGTAACGAGCATTTCGCTGTCCGCAACTTTTTCTTTGTTCAGGCTAAGTCCATTTGCCTTGACGAGCTTACGCATTTCGCCCTTAGATGGTAAAATATCTGTTTCGTCTGTCAAGAGGTCAATAAGCTTAAGACCTTCATCAAGTTTTGAGCCTTCAAGTTCAAACTGAGGTACACCTTCAAAGACTGAAGCCACCATCTTAGCCGAAAGCTTCTGCAACTGCTCCTTCGTGCCACGACCAAAGAGTATGTTAGAAGCCTCAACTGCTGCTTCATATTCCTCACGGCTATGCACCATGACAGTAATTTCTTCTGCAAGACGTCTCTGCAGAGGTCTTAAATGAGCTTCTGCCTCTTGTTGTTGGATAAGGTTATCAATCTCAGACTTCTCTAATGTAGTGAAGATTTTGATATACTTAGCCGCATCATCATCACTAACATTCAGCCAGAACTGATAAAAAGCATAAGGTGAAGTACGCTCTGGGTCAAGCCAAACGTTTCCACTCTCCGTCTTGCCGAACTTACCCCCATCAGCCTTAGTAATAAGCGGACAAGTCAAGGCATAAGCCTCGCCAGAGTCCTTACGACGGATTAGCTCTGTACCCGTTGTGATATTTCCCCATTGGTCAGAACCTCCCATTTGTAGCTTACAGCCATAATGACGATATAGATGTAGATAGTCATAGCCCTGTAACAGTTGGTAGCTAAACTCAGTGAAAGACATGCCTTCACGGCTCTCTCCACTAAGGCGTTTCTTTACAGAGTCCTTTGCCATCATATAGTTAACGGTCAAGTGCTTACCAATATCCCGGATAAACTCAAGGAAAGAGAACTCCTTCATCCAGTCGTAGTTGTTTACAAGCACAGCAGCGTTTTCCTTGTCGCTATCAAAGTCAAGGAACTTAGATAGCTGAGCCTTAATAGATTCTTGGTTGTGGCGAAGAGTCTCTTCATCAAGGAGCTTACGCTCTGCCGACTTCATCGATGGGTCGCCTATCATACCTGTTGCACCACCGATAAGGGCGATAGGTCTATGTCCTGCAAGTTGCAGGTGGCGAAGCATCATCACGCCCACAAGGTGTCCGATGTGCAGGGAGTCGGCTGTTGGGTCAATACCGAGATAAGCTGAGACTTTTTCTTTTGCCATCATCTCTTCTGTTCCCGGTATCATATCATGAATCATACCACGCCAACGCAATTCTTCTATAAAGTTCTTTATCATGCTCATTTTTATTTTCTGTTTTTCTACTTCTAAGCAAAGATACGAAAGAATTTAAGAATCTTTAATGTCAAAATCTTTGTCAATTATCAGCTGACTTGAAAGGTATTGATAATTAGCGTTTTATCTTGCCTGTGAATCCTGTGTATGTTAGTTGAAAAAATAACACATATTAAATTTCAAAATGATATATATAACTTTTTCAACTAACATATATAACTTTTTCAAATGATATACGTTATTTTTTTAACAAAGATACTCTGCTTAAAATCAACTAAATAGCAGGGGCGGAAAAGAGGCTTTTTGCAGTCAGATGAATTAAGCTTATCTTTGTTTAGTTAATATGGTATGTCTAATTTGGATAAGATATGAGTACTTACATAATAGATCCTATTGATCCTAATCTTATTAAAGAAGAGCTAAGTAGTAAGTTCTTCCTGCGTAAAACAAATAGAGGAGATAATGAAATCTATGTCTTCAAGGCCTCCGATGCCCCAAATACAATGCAAGAGGTCGGCCGTCTGCGTGAAGAAGCTTTTAGCTATCATGGTGGAGGTACAGGCAAAGCTGTCGATATAGATGAGTTTGACGAGGGCGAGAACTGCTACATGCAGCTCATCGTTTGGGATCCTGAAGAAGAAGCTATCTTGGGGGGCTATCGTTTTATCTATGGCTCAGATGTTCAGATGGACGAGAATGGTCGTCCCCATCTCGCTACTGCCGAGATGTTTAACTTTAGTGAGGAGTTCTTGAGAGACTACCTCCCTTATACAATAGAATTAGGGCGTTCTTTCGTCTCATTACCTTATCAGTCTACGCTCAAAAGCTCTAAGTCAATGTTTGCCTTAGATAACCTTTGGGACGGAATAGGGGCTTTGTCTGTGCTTAACCCCCGTATGAAGTATTTCTATGGTAAGGTAACGATGTATAAGAATTATAATCGTGAAGCTCGCAATCTAATTCTTTACTTCTTAGACATGCACTTTCACGATGACAAAGAATTGGTTACACCGATAGACTCTTTGCCTATTGAGGTTGATAGGCATGAGGTTGCAGAGCTTTTCTCTTCAAAGAATTTCAAGGAGAATTATAGAGCTTTGAGTAAAAAGGTTCGTTCCTTAGGTATCAATATCCCACCGCTGTTTAATGCTTATATGTCCCTTTCGCCTGAGATGTTAGTCTTCGGTACTGCTGTAAATCATGAGTTTGGTCAGGTAGAGGAGACAGGCATCTTGATTGCCATGGATAAGATTTTAGATGACAAGCTGACACGCCACATGCACAGCTTTATCGTCAGCAAGGAAGAACGTATTCGCCTATGGAATCTCATCTTGAAAAAGGTCGGTTTGGCGAAGAAGTAGCCTGTCGTTACCTTGAGGGGCAGTCTTGCTCTATCCTCGAACGTAACTGGCGTTATGGTCATAAGGAGATTGACATCATAGCACAAGAGGGTAGGGAGCTGCTTATCGTAGAGGTTAAGTTGCGTAAGGCAGATAACCTTGGGCGTGCTGTCGAGGCGGTAGATACGAAGAAACAACAGCATTTGATACGAGCTGCAAATGCCTATATCCGTTATAAGAAATTAGAATTGTCAGTCCGCTATGACATCATCGGTATAGAGCTGAAGGCGGATAAGAGCTACACGATAGAGCATATCAAGAATGCTTTCTATCCTCGTATGCGAAACTTTGCTCCTCGCAGCAGGCGTTACTAAAACAAAATAGAATGAAGTTGAGACTATATTATATAGTTGTATTATGCTTAATATCTGTGCAAGGTATCTTGGCACAGGGTTATGAGGTACAAGAGGAGAAGCGTATATCAGATGAGGAGCGTGTCGTAAGAGGCGACAAGCTTAAGGGCTTTCATGTCCTATCTGATATTTCTATTCCTGTTCGTGTAAACGTAAGGGACACTATAACATTGGGGACACATCGCTACATGACGGTAGAGAATAAGTCTCTTGGAGTGGCTTATATGGGTAACTTCAACACGCCCTATCAAAGCAAGGTCTTCTTTGATAGACCATTCAAGGAGCATGACTTCGTTTACTTCTCAGGCTATCAAAACCTGTTAAATACGCCAGACAAGGCAATGTATTATGATACGAAGACAGCCTTTACTTTCATCAATCACAACAAGAACTACGACGGCAACTCGGAGGAGGAAGTCTCCAAGGGGACAATGTCCTTAAACCTTGGCAAGGCTATAAACCTTGGTATGACGATGCACTATACAGGCTCTAAGGGGTTCTATAATGCAAATAAGAGTAAGAGCTTTCGCTATCGCATCTTCGGTAGCTATCAATCAGACCGCTACGACCTATGGTCTTATGTGGCTAATGACTACTATGTAATGTCTGAGAATGGAGGGCTTACAGCACAAGGTCTTGACCAGCTACAGCACCCTGATAAATACTCTTCAGGGCGTATAAAGACTGGTTCGCATGACTTAGAGACAGTGGTGCAGAATGAATCCCTCTTCAACCGTATACGCTCTGGACATGCCTTCCTTAGTCATCGTTATAAGTTTGGCTACTACAAGACGGCAGAGCCACTCAAGGAGAAGGACAAAGGTAGAGGGAAGTTAAGTCAGCTACAAGAACAAAGACTCCCAAATGCTAAGGTCTTTGTCCCTGTAGCCAATATCTCACATCAATTTTATTACAATAAGGCAAGCCGTCGCTTCATCGCTCGTGAGCAAAATGATCAGTGGTCAACGATATTTGGGAAAGCAGATATCATACACAAGATAAAGGATAAAACAGGGAATGAACAATCCTTTGTCCTGCCTAATGATACAACTGAACTTCTATCAATAAAGAATACGCTTGCTCTATCTTTATCCGAAGGTTTCCGCCCTTGGGTTAAGTTTGGTTTGTCTGCTTATGTAAGGGCTGAAAACTACTTCGTCTCTATCCCACAGAAAGATGGCAATGCCTATAAGAATACGGATAAATATTTCTCTGGCTTCGTTGGAGGAGAGCTGACTCGCTATTCAGGGAAAGGACTTAACTTCCGCACAAAGGCAGAGATAGGACTTCTGGGTAAAGACTTGGGAGCATTCCTCGTTGATGGGGATATATCAAGTAGCTTTACACTCTTTAAGAAACACTTTGGTCTGAAGGCGAGTGGTCGCTTTGAGAACTATCGCCCAGCTTACTTCCTCAATCATCAACATGGTACTTATGGCTGGTGGGACGAGGACTTCAACTTTTCTCGTCGCTTAGACCTATCTGCTAAAGTTGACCTGAAATCTTGGGGTACTTGGGGGTCTATTCATTCGTCAAGCTTGCAGAACTATATCTATTGGAATAAGCAAGGTCGCCCAGAGCAATCCTCAAGTATTATACAGGTTGCCATGCTGCGTGTAGGACATAAGTATAAGCTTGGACCTTTAGGTTGGGACTTGGAGGCAGCCTATCAGCAATCATCAAATACTACGGCAGTACCTCTTCCTTTGATTTTGGCAAGAGCAGACCTATACTTAGATTTCTTAGTCGCAAAAGTTATGGAGGTTCAGCTTGGTGTAGAAGGCTATTGGCATAGTGCCTACTATGCTCCAATGTATATGCCTACAAATCAGCAGTTCATAGCTCAGGATAAACTGCAGATAGGAGGAAAAGCTCCTCTTATGAATGCTTATGCCAACTTCCGCTTAAAGGGGATTCGCTTCTATGCTCGTATGTTTAACCTTGGAGAAGCTCTCTTTAAGAGAGATAGGCTCTCTACCTATCTTTACCCATATAATCCTATGCACATGCAGGCTGGTATTGCAGTAGATTTGAATAGATAATGAAAGGGAAACGCTATCTTCTATTAGCTCTTGTCTTTATTGTAGGACTTGTCTTTCTTGCTCTATGGATTGGGCAAGATGATCAAGGACAGTCTGCTCGAAGCTTGCGAGAGTATAAAGAAGTCTTCGAGGGCAGAACGCTTAGGATTCTTTCGCCCTATAGTGCCTGTAGCCGAGAGGGAAAGCAAGAGCAAGAGTTGGAGCAGTTTCTTAACTTTGTCAAAAAGGAAAAAGGACTTAACATAAGCTTAAGGAAGGAGAATGATCATTCAAAAGCTTTTGAATACTTGTTGTCTGGAGGAATTGATCTGATCTGTGAAAAGCTTATCATAACAGCAAGGATTGATACAACGAAGTTTGCCATTATCAATGAAGAGTTTAGCAAACCTATTTACCTTGTTCAGCGAGCAGACTCTTTAGCTATTAAGAGTCATTTTGATTTAGCTTACAAGACCATATGTCTACCCAAAGATAGTGAACTACAGATCTTTGTAGAGCATCTATCCAAAGAGATTGCAGAACCTGTCTATATAGATTTTGATTCCTTATATACAAGTGAGCAGTTGATATTAAAGGTCTTAGATGGGAAGATTGATTATACCTTATGCACATCAGAAGAGGCAAAGTATTACATGAAGGAGTTTGAGGGTTTAGACATTAGTCTACCGATAAGCTTTGGATTACGTTGTGCTTGGCTTGGACGAAAATCTTCGCCTATTCTATGCGATAGTATAGAGCAATGGGTCAAGGAGTCAAAAATTAAGAGATATTAACGATGATTAGCTTAAATAAAGGATTTAGGAAGCTCTTATTGACAGTCTTATTCTGTGGAATAAGTCTTAGCCTCTTTGGGCAGAAAGAAAAAGTTCGCCGACAGCCTTATATGGATTTGAAGCCCTATTACTGGGGCTATAAGCTTGGTATCAACACACAAGACCTACAAATTGAAAATTCTGGCTTTATAGATCCTCAAGGTTTGCCTTATTTTGCCGATGTTTCGTCCTATAAACTGGGCTTCACTGTTGGTGTATTTGCAGCTAAGGTTTTCTATCCAGGCTATGAGCTTAAATTAGGCTTAGATCTTTCTTTCGGGGATAAGACCATAGCCTATACTGATGGACACAAAACTATTCAAAATGTTACGCATCGCCTTAGTCAATTGACCCTTCCCCTTCAGTTTAAGTATTGTGCTATTCGCCTTAATAATATACGTCCTTATATAGCTTTTGGTCCTTATCTAAGCTATCATATAGGTAGTAAGAAGACTGATATTGTTCGCTACAAAGCTTTGGACTATGGCTTAAGCTGTAGTGTCGGCTGTGATTTCTATTTTTCTTTCTTTAAGCTCTCTCCAGAGCTAAGCTTTTCTTATGGTTTGACAGATGTTATTAGACACAATAGACCAGCTCTTGCAGACGATAGGAGGATTTACTTTACAAATGCAATAGCTGGTGGACAAAGTCGCATGATTATGTTATCCTTTAACTTTCAATAATTATATTCAATGAAGAAGTTATCTCAAATACTCTTATTATTGTCGTTTGTTTGCTCCTTGTCAGCTCAAGAGATTAAGCATAAATCTTATCTTGAATTTAACGGAACTAATCAATACTTAAGTATTGAGAAAGACCATGCCTTTAAGCAAATGGAAGAAGGAGATATGACCATCACGCTTTGGTTCAAAGGCGATAGGACTATTACTTATGCAGCGACACAAAGACTGCTGTCATCTCTTGATGAGGCTTTACTGGATAAAGGGAAGGCTAATGCCTACGAAATTTTGACCTTGAAGAATACAAAGAATAACTTCTTGGGCTTGAGAAACAGTAACCTACTTTCCAATAAAGCTAAACTTGTACAGAGAGACTTAAACCTTAGTGAGGCAAAGGACTTAAACGACTGGCATTACTTAGCCTATATTATAGATAGGACAAATAAAAGTCTTAGAGTAGAGCTTGACGGCAAAGAAGAGCTGTCAAGACCTATTGAAGGAAATGAAAAGGGGCTACCTTCAGCAAATAAAATATTTATTGCAGCTGTTAATGGTAAGAATGGTACTTATGCTCACTTTGGCGGTAAGATAGATAATCTTCGTTTCTATAAAAAAGCTCTTAGCAGAAAAGAAGTGCTTAAAGATATGATGCGTTACAAGGTTACCGCTTATACACCTTATCTATTTGCTGGTTTTGACTTCTATAATTATAAGGCAGGCGATAGCATTATTAAAGATGTTACAGGGCATTATACAGCCAAACTGCATAATTTCCCAAAGCATGAAACACATGAGCTAATTAAGTCTTATACACAGCACAGTGTCAATGGAAACTTAATCGGACGAGGTAGGGGACAGGCATTAGGAGTCTTTACTCTCGGCTTAACTTATCCAAATTACATCAATAGCTTAAGTGTAAACTTAACTGGTAACTTTGACAGCAATGACATCAAAGCCCTTCGCCTCTATGCCACAGATAACGGAGATCGCTATGACATGCGTCAGCAAGGAGCATTAGTTGCCGAGACTTATAATATCAAAGAGGGACTTAACACTCTAAAATATAGCCGTGGTTCTGCAAAGGTTGATCGTAATTCTAAACTTTGGCTTGTGGCAGAGGTGTCAAATAACGCAAAAGAAGGACACAAGCTTCAAGCAGAGGTTAAAGAAATCCTATTAGCTACAGCAAACTCAAAAGCTTTCAAGCCTCAAGCTAAGCCTTTTACAAGGCAAGAGATTGTGCTGAGTCGTCAGCTCGTTTGGACACCAAAGGAGAATGGCTCAGCTCACTATCGTATTCCTGCACTAATCTATTTAGATAATGGCTACCTTGTTGCTTCAATAGACAAACGTAAGCATAGCGAATATGACTTGCCAGAAGATATTGATGTAGAAGTGAAAATTAGCAAAGACCTTGGTAAGACATGGTCAAATCCTATTACAGTAGCAAAAGGAGAAGAAGGGCATGGCTTTGGAGATGCAGCTATGGCAACAGATGGAAAGAATATTTATATGGTAATGGTTGCAGGTTCTGGACTATGGTACTACCCTTCACATGCCAAGAAGCCTTTAGAGATGTTCTTCTCCAAGAGTACTGATGGAGGATACACATGGAGCAAACCTCGAGAAATAAGCCAAGAAGTTTATACTGATCGCTATCCAAATGGAGGTTTCTTTGGCTCGGGAAATGGAATTGTCATGAAGAATGGACGTATTGCCTTCGTTGCTGCTATGCGTACCGATAGTAGATGGGGAGGTAATATGGATAATGTTGTTGTTTATTCTGATGACAAAGGGATTACTTGGCAAAGCTCTTCTGTAGTACGACATAATGGAGATGAATCCAAGATAGAAGAACTTGCTGATGGTCGTTTGCTCGTCTCTTGTCGTAACCGCTTGGGCGGAGCTAATGCTCGAACTTTTGTTTTTTCAAATGATGGAGGACAAACTTGGGAAGAACCACAGACTTGGAGAGAGCTAATGGGGAATGCTTGTAATGCTGGTCTGCGTCGCTACACCAAAGGCTACGAACACAAATCTTGGGCAAAGGGAAAAGAACAATGGCTCTTGCATACGCTCCCTTCTGCCGATAGACGTGAGAAACTACGCATTTATCTAAGTCAAGACAATGGTAAAACTTGGTCTATTAGCCAAGAAATCTGTCATGGAGAGGCTGTATATAGTGAGATAACGGTTCTACCTGATGGAACGATTGCTGTTATAGCTGAAGAGAATGACAGACCTGGGTTTGACATTTACTTCACTCGTATAACTATTGATTGGCTACTTAGTGGAGAGAAAGACCACAACTATAAAAATAATTAGAAAGATATGGGACAGGCTCATGAATATAAGCACAGCCACGAACACAATCATGGACACTGCCATGGTCATCACCACCATCATCACGATTCGGAGGGCAATATCAAGGTAGCCTTTTTTCTTAACTTTTTCTTTTCTATAATTGAACTTGTTGGGGGGATTTTTACTGGTAGTGTCGCTATTTTATCCGATGCCTTACACGACTTTGGCGATTCACTCTCTTTGGGCTTAGCTTGGTATCTCCAAAACTTATCAAAGAAAGAGCGAGACAAACATTTTAGTTATGGCTATAAACGTTTTTCTTTGCTCTCTGCCTTACTAATCTCTACAATTCTTCTTATAGGTTCAATTTTTGTTGTTGAGGCATCTATCGAAAGGCTCTTTAACCCAACAGAACCGAATGCTGGTGGTATGTTCCTGTTGTCTATCCTTGGGCTGGCGGTTAATGGCTTTGCTGTTTGGCGAATGGGAGGAAGCAACAGCTTAAGCGATAGATCTCTTCGTCTTCATCTCTTAGAAGATGTCTTAGGTTGGCTCGCTGTTCTTATCGTTAGTATTGTGATGTGTTTTGTAAATGCTCCTTTTCTTGATCCCTTGCTCTCGCTTTGTATCACAGCATGGATTTTGTACAACGTCTATTTTAATATGCGTGATACCTTCAAAATTCTGCTACAAGGCGTTCCAGATGATGTCAATCAAGACAGCTTATGTGAAGAGATTAAAGCCTTAGAACAAGTCATAGATGTGCATGACGTACATATTTGGACGCTCAATGGAGAAGACCATATTGGCTCTTTTCATATCGTTTGTCAGCATGAAAACCTTAAAGACGAGTCTAATTTCCTTGCAATAAAGGACGAAGTTCGCAAGCTTGCCCATGCTTATGGTATCAAACATATCACGATCGAGTTTGACCTTGTCGGCTCGTCCTGTTGCTTGGAGCATTGCTAATATTTATTTTATGAGTATACTTGTTAGAGAAAGTAGATCATTACTGGTAAATATGGAGATGTTGCGGAAGAAATTGTATCTTTGTACGTTAGTTATGGCATAAGTTCTACGTGATATGGCAAAAAATAGGACTTATTGTCATGAAATAATAAGGAAACAGAACTATAATTTATATAATTATGACATTACATAAAGAAGGAAAAAGCTTGCTCATCTGTATAGGACTTGTGCTTTTAATTACTTGTTTGAGCATTTATTTATTAGTAGGAGTGGGTGTAACATTAACCATCGTTGGTATTATTTCGCTAATCCTCTATGGCTTGGTGGTAAATTTCTTCCGCTACGAGGCTCGTAAGCACCCCTTAGCAGCAGAAGATGATGTGGTTGTATGTCCTGCAGATGGAAAGGTTGTGGTTATTGAAGAGGTTGATGAAAAGGAAATCTTGGGCTGTCGTTGCCTACAGGTGTCTATCTTTATGAATATCTTCAACATGCACGTAAACTGGATTCCTGTCAATGGAACGATTGAGCATGTCTCTCATCATAATGGTCGTTTTATGGCAGCTCACTTGCCTAAGAGTAGTACAGAAAATGAACGCTCTGCACTCGTTATTCGTACTGCTGATGGTCATAAAGTCTTGGCTCGTCAGATAGCAGGAGCTGTGGCTCAACGTATCGTTACTTATGCTGAAGTAGGACAAGAAGCTCATATTAACGACAACATGGGCTTTATTAAGTTTGGCTCACGTGTAGACCTATACATGCCTATCGGTACAGAGGTTAAGGTAAAACTTGGACAGAAGGTTCAGGGAAATATTACTGAGATTGCACGCCTTCCTAAGCTATAAACACTAAATATATAGCTGAAATGAATGCTATAAAGAAAGATATACCAAATTTTATAACAGCTCTTAATCTAATATCTGGAGTTGTTGCCATAATCCTTTGCCTAAGCTTTAATAACTTAGAATTGGCGGCTCTCTTTATCTTCTTGGGGGCTATCTTTGATTTTTTTGATGGTTTAGTTGCAAGAGCCTTAAATGTTAGTTCGCCTATCGGTGCTGATTTGGATTCTCTTGCTGATGTTGTGAGCTTTGGTGTTGCTCCATCAATCTTGCTTTTCCAAGGCTTATGGAATATTTCTTGCTGTCCATGGTCTGCTGGAGTTGCCCTTCTTATTGGAGCGTTTGCTGCTCTGCGTTTGGCTAAGTTTAATAACGATACAAGGCAAACAACTTCTTTCATTGGTTTACCTGTACCTGCAAATGCAATTTTTTGGATTGGCTTTGCTCTTTCTTTGCCTATGCTTAAGGAGTTGATGGGCTTATATCCACTTAATATCCTAAGTCATATCTTGGTGTTTTTTATTGGTTATTTAATGATTTCGGAAGTACCAATGTTTTCGTTTAAGGTTAAGAAAATTTCTTTCTTTGGACTTCGTTATCAGCTTATTCTAATCTTTATAGCTGTTCTATCCTTTATATTTCTAAAATACTTAGGTTTGTCGTTAACAATCTTGGCATACATTTTGCTCTCAATTGTTCAGAACAAATTAAGTAAATAGAATAATGATACTAACGCTAATAAAATGGATTTTTATAGCCTGTCTGATAGGCTTGTTTCTATTCATATTCTCGGCAGACTTTAGAAACTGGGTTTTGCTAAAGATTGTCGAAAGAGCTACTCGTCGTATGCAAGATCAGATGGGAGGCTTTCGGGAAGAGGGGGATAGAAGACAAAAGACTTCCTCAAGAGCAAAAACACATCATCATGAGAAAGTTCCCCTCGATGATATAGAGGCAAGGCGATTCCAAAAAGGTCAGAATGACGAATATGTAGATTTTGAAGAGCTTCCCTAATTGGGAAGCTCTTTTTTTTATGCTATGCTGTATTGAAGTCTACTGCACATAGAGAATTTGTAAATCTTCAATCATACAAGGCTATCCTTAAAGGCGGTAGGAGATGCCGATAGCAAGATCATAAAGAGAAGAGGGACTGATAAATAGGTAGTCAATAATGCCAAGGTCATTGTCAGGTGAGCTGTCTTTTCTATAGCCAAATGGCTCGCAGGTCTTAACTCCAGCTTCATAAAATAAAAACCAACGCTTGTTTTTGGAGATAGAGTGCATAGCACCAAGTCCTAAGCCGATCCCTGCATAATAAGGTTTGTCGTCAATAGGCGTATAGTCATGAAAGAAACCTGCAACTAACTTAGGCTCAAGATAAAGACTTTTGCCAAAATGTCCTAAAAAGTGCCATTTGAGAGAAGTCTTTAGAGCTGTTGACCTATAGTCAAAGGTGTGTAGATGACTTGTTAATTCGCTATGCCAACTTAGTTTGGGGCTAATGACATACTCAGCTCCAAGGTTAAAACCCAAAAATAGGGTCTGAGGCTTAGTAGTAATAAGCCAAGTCTTTTCTGTCGGATAGGCAGATGCCTTATGCTCCTGAGCTTTTGTACCCAGTATGCTCAGAAGACTTAATGATAAGATTAAAAATACTTTCTTCATATTCTAATTAAATTGGTTCTTCTGCAAAATTATACTTTTTCTCCAAATTCAGTGCGAATCCATACCTTTCCTATAGTTTGCTTAGTTTCTCCGTCGTGATATTGGAGTCTCTCTGTCGTGAGACTATAGTTTCTTCCGTGTGAGACTAAAGTCTCACGACAGAGAGATTCGAAAAGCTCCTTTGATAGAAAATTAAAAGACTGCAAGTGTATTTGTAAAAGAAATTAGGAAAATCGCTTTTGTTTCCGTGAAAATATAAATAAATAGCTTTCGAGACTTATTATCCTGATAGAGGGCTATTTATTAGAGGAACAAAAAACGAGCAAATTTCAAGGCTAAGTGTTGAATTTCTTGCACAGATGCCTTTTATATGTAAAGGAGGCTTATATTTTTCTTATCTTTGTTGTACTTAAATAGGCTATTTTTATTGTATAAATAAAATAAGTGATGAAGCAAGGGAATCCTCTCAAGAGGGTGTGGCGATTTTACGTTGATGGATTTAAGGGGTTAAGCAAGAGTTCTAAGACACTTTGGCTTATTATCTTCTTGAAACTATTTGTGATGTTCGCAATTCTTAAAGTTTTCTTTTTCCCTAACTACTCCAAAGAAAAAGCCAAGGAGCTTAATATGGGGAGTAAAGAAGAATTTGTACAATATGACCTTATTGAGCGTGGTATCACGCCCTCAGATACATTAGGAAAATTAGATTAAAGATAATAACGGTTATTAACTTAAACACAATTAGATTATGGATTTTGAATCTTTGATGTTTTGGTCGCGAGCTCAGTTTGCTCTTACGGCAATTTATCACTGGCTCTTTGTGCCACTTACGCTTGGTTTGGGGATTATTATGTCCCTTGCCGAAACGCAGTATTACCGTACAAATGACGACTTTTGGAAGAAGAGTGCTAAGTACTGGCAGAAGCTCTTTGGTATTAACTTCGCTATTGGTGTAGCGACAGGTATTATCTTGGAGTTTGAGTTCGGTACTAACTGGTCAAACTACAGTACTTTCGTAGGAGATATCTTTGGAGCTCCACTGGCTATCGAAGGGATTTTGGCATTCTTCATGGAGTCTACCTTTATTGCTGTGATGTTCTTCGGTTGGGGTAAGGTAAGCAAAGGCTTCCACCTTGCATCTTCTTGGCTAACAATTATAGGTGCTACTATTTCAGCAATTTGGATTCTTGTAGCAAACTCTTGGATGCAGCACCCAACAGGTATGACACTAAACCCTGAGACGATGCGTAGTGAGATGACAGATTTCTTTGCTGTTGCCTTGTCTTCTACGGCCATCAATAAGTTCTTCCACACAGTAACATCAAGTTGGGCTTTAGGTTCTGCTTTTGCTGTAGGTATCTGTGCTATCTATGCTTTGAAGAAGAAAAATACAGAGTTTGTAAGCCGTAACCTAAAGCTTATTGCTCCTTTCGGTCTGCTTGCTGTTATCCTGACAGGTATGACAGGACACTCTTCAACTGTTGATATTGCTAAGCATCAACCAATGAAGATGGCTGCTATGGAGGCCCTATTTGAGGCAGGAACAAATGACCCTAAGACGCTTGACTGTGCTGATGGAGAAGGTCTTGGTCTTAGTGCTGCAGGTATGCTTAATCCAAGCTTTGAATTTTCTACACAGCAGGATAATCCTACAGAAGAGAGTGCAAGCCCATACCTATTTAATATAGAAGTTCCTCGCATGCTTTCATTCTTGCTTGCAAATCAAGGTAATGCTTATACTCCAGGTATCAACAATATCTTGAAAGGAGACTATTACTATAAGAATGATAAGGGCGAAATCGTTAAAGCATTGTCTGTCGATGAGAAGATGATGCGAGGTCGTAAGGCTATTGCAGCATTGAAGGGCTTCCGTGATGCACGTAAGTCAGGCGACAGAGCAAAAGCAACTGCAGATAGTTTAGTCTTTAGAGAAAACTTTGATTACTTTGGTTATGGTTATTTCGAAGACAAGAGCGAAGTCGTGCCTAACATTCCATTGAACTACTACTCTTTCCGTGCTATGGTTGGTGTTGGTTCATTCTTTATGTTAGTTTTTGCCTTGCTTACTTTCTTTGCCTTCCGTAGCAAGACTTCTGGTATCGAAAAGAAATGGCTTATGTACTTGGCATTTATCTCTATGCCACTTGCTTGGGTAGCTTCGGAAGCTGGTTGGGTTGTTGCCGAAATGGGTCGTCAGCCATGGGCTATTCAAAACTTGTTGCCAATTAAGGCTGCTGTATCTAAGCTTGAGGCATCGTCTGTAATTATTACATTCGTGCTGTTTGCAGTCTTGTTTACAGCAATGCTTATTGCAGAATTAAGTATTATGAAGAAAGCTATTAAGGCTGGTCCTGATAGTCATTAACAAACGCATCATAGCAACTAAAATAAATTAGTATTATGACTTACGAATTTTTTCAAAACTATTGGTGGCTGCTCGTTTCAGTCTTAGGAGCTTTACTTGTCTTCTTGCTTTTTGTTCAAGGAGGACAGTCGCTATTTTTCACTCTTGGTAAGGACACTTCAGATCGCAAGATGCTTGTAAACTCTGTGGGACGTAAGTGGGAGTTTACCTTCACTATGCTTGTAGTATTTGGTGGTGCATTCTTTGCTTCATTCCCATATTTCTACTCTACGAGCTTCGGCGGTGCGTATTGGGTGTGGATGGCAGTACTTTTCTGCTTCATCATTCAGGCGGTGTCCTACGAATATCAGAATAAGCATGGTAACATCTGGGGGAGTAAGACCTATCAAGTATGTCTTTTCCTGAATGGCTTACTTGTTCCAATTTTGCTTGGTGCTGCAGTTTCTACCTTCTTCTATGGGGCAAACTACATGATCAACAAGGATAACATTCTTAATACTCAGGAAGCCGTATCACAATGGAATACCTTCAAGGTTTTTGGTACAGAACTTCAGCTACACGGCTTGGAGGCTGTACTTCAACCATGGAATGTCGTCTTTGGTATCGCAATTCTTTTCTTGAGTCGTACGACTGCTCTCCTCTATTTCATCAACAATATTGATGACGAACAGGTAGATAAGACTTCACGCCGTCGCTTAGCATGGAATGCTGCAGCTTTCTTGCTGTTCTTCTTGCCTTACCTTGGAGCATTGCTTTTCAAAGAAGGTTTTGCCGTGAACCCAGAGACAAGTGAGGTATTTATGCAACCTTATAAGTACTTCTACAATCTGATTGAAATGCCTATTGTACTTGCTGTGTTCTTAATAGGAGTAGTTTTAGTGCTTACTGGAATTGCACTTACTCTTCTTAAGCCAAACTTTAAGAAGGGTATCTGGTATGAAGGAACAGGTGTTGTCTTGACTGCTCTTGCTATCTTCTTGATTGCTGGTTGGAATAATACTTCATTCTACCCAACACTTGCAGAAGGACACTTGCAGGAGTCTTTGACTATCCGCAACGCTTCTTCAAGTCCATTTACGCTTAAGGCAATGAGTATCGTTTCGCTTCTTGTACCTTTCGTAATGGCTTATATGGTTTACGCTTGGCGAGCCTTAGACTTAGTCAAGATTACTAAGAAAGAAATGGAAGACCCAGAAGGGCATAACTATTAGTCCTTTCGTTTAACATGAAAATAGGCTGTGTCATTGCGACACAGCCTATTTTCATGTTGTACTTTCTAAGAAAAAGACTTAGAAGCGGTAAGAAAGATTAGCCATTAGGTTGCGAGCCTGCATGTTATAGCCATCTACATAAGTATAGTTTTCATTGAAGATATTATTTGCCTTCAAGCTAAGAACAAGTCCCCTATATAAATTGTACGATATAGCTGCATCGAAGATCATAAACTTAGGCTGTTTCAGAAGAGCAAGCTTAGCATTCTCTGGTTGAGATTTTACTAACAAGGCAGCAAGTCCCTTACGAACATCAGGATACCAAGTGTAGAAGTTATTCTCTATACGGCTACCGATGTAACGAGCAGAAAGTCTAAAGTGTAGCGGCTTAATCGGAGCGATGTCTAAGCCAAAGTTCATCTGCTTGTCGCTTACGCCAATCATGTCTCTCCACTCTTCCTGTCCCTTTTCTAATACTTTTGTCTTTAGCATGAATGTGCCATTAAAGAAGAACTTAACAGAATGCTCATAGTCCCAGATGTGACCAAGGTCATAAGATGCCATAACTTCTATACCTTCCATCTCTGCCTTATTAGCATTCTTAAAACTCTTGTAGATCTTTCCGTTCTCGTCCTTTAGGTTGTTGTCATTGATGATGAAGTCCTTGTGGTTTGAGTGGAAGTAAGTTACGTCGAAGTCAAGACCACAGTCTCTATTAGAGTAGGCAAGACCGACATCGAAAGTATTAGAGCTTTCGCCAAGTAGGTCTGGGTTACCCTTTGTTGTCATAGCCCATTGTCCTACAGTTGTGTATTCTCCAGCTTTCTGTAGGGCAGTCGGAGCGATGAACGCCTGACCATAGCTTGCGTGTACGAAAGTGTTTTTGAGGACTTCGTACTTAAGACCGAAGTTTGGCGATAGCTTGCTATAAACCTCAGCCTTTTCCTGATTCTTAAGAAAGTCATTAGCCTCAAGCGTTAGCTTAATCAAGTCGTAGCGAAGACCAGCAGAAAGGTTTAATCTACCATCTAAGAACTTAAGGTTAGCCTGTGTGAAAGCTCCTATTGTGTTATTGTAGTAGTTCGGATTGTATGGAGCTTGCTCAGTGCCGTCCTTAGGACTGAAGCTGAAGACCTCTGAGTATGTGTTCAGATTATCAAAGCCTACAGTTAACTTATGAGTCCCAAAGCTCATGATGTCTGAAAAAGATACACCAGCCGTCTTCGTTACAGACTCAGAAGTCTTGAAGCCTTCCTTAAGGCTATTATCTTTTTGTTTCGTTAGCCCAGTATAGTCATTCGTGTCGTAACTAAAGTGTGGCACTAACTTAAGCAAGTGATTGCTTACACGACCTTGGACTTCCATGCGTGTGTTGTAATAAAGCAGGTTTTTCTTACTCTGTCCATAAGATCCCCAGAAGCTACCATTAGTAAGTACATCGACAGCAGCAAACATTGAGCCGTAAAGGTTAACGCTCCAGTTTGGATTGAAGTCATAGCCTAAGCGAAGACCTCCGCCCCAGTTCTTAAACGTTGAGTTATCCATCTTAGCTCCAAAAGTTTCCTTACTAAGGATAGCTTTCTCTGTAGGATTAAGCTGGAAGAAGTTAGAGGCTCCGATCATGTAGTCCTTCTTTCTTTCGCCATAGAAAGCATTAAGATCAAATGATAAGCCTTTGAAGATTTTACCGCCAAGAGCCAAAGATCCCTTCATCATCTTAGCACTACCGTAGCTAAAACCCGCATGACCTGTTAGCTTAGCCTTATTCTTCACTGGCACTACATTGACCAAGCCACCCATTGCAGCCGAACCATAGAGCGAAGAGAATGGACCTTTCAAGACCTCTACTCGCTCTACACCACTAAGCATAAGCGTAGATAGGTTAGTCGTACCAGCAGGTACACCATCTACCAATAGGTTTACATACCTTGTCGATAGCCCAGGTGCAAAGCCTCGCATACCGATGCTTGAAAGGAAACCGGGGTATTGAACAAGGTCAACACCAGTATTAGCCTTTAGCAGTTCGCCAAGATTATTGGCTGATGATAGACTAATGTCTGTCTTCGTGATAATCTCAACTTTGTTAGGCAATTCGCTGAGTTTAGCCTCTGTTCGAGAGGCTGATACCACGACTTCGTCAAGGTTACGCACCTTGCCGTCATTACTCTTCTGTGCATGAGCCGAAGCCATCACTAAGAGCGATGAAAAAAAGATAATTGTCTTTTTCATAATCATTCTTTTTGTTAAACTTATATTAAATATGATTTATATTTCTGCCTTACTTCTTAGCAAGAGGCACAGCTCTTTGATAGAATCTATGCTATGTCTTTCCTCTCCTTGAGCAAGCCTCCACTGCCCCTTGTCAATCTTGATGCAAAGCTCTGCCTTGTGCTTATCTTCTACGACAGCAAAGCCCTCACGTTCCACAGCTCTCTTAGTCCAAAGCTTAGTCATCTCTTCGCCTTCTATATAGACTGCCTTTTGGCTGTCTCGCTTTATCTTAAAGCTTGCCGACATGGGGTCGAAATGGAATAAGTTCGAGTTAAAAACTGTTGCAAAGGAATTGTTTAGAACTAAGTCTTCTGGAGAACCTTGCTTTATAGAACCATCTTTGTCCATCAACCAAATAGTGTCGCACCATTGTAGGGCAAGGTCAAGTTCATGTGTAGAGAGGAGAATAGCTTTATTTGTCTGCTTGGCTAAGTCTCGCAGTAAGTTCATCAGGGCAACCCTATTCGCTAAGTCCAGATGTGCCGTTGCCTCGTCAAGCATCATCAGTGGCGTATCCTGTGCTAAGGCACGAGCCAGCATAACGCGTTGCTGTTCGCCGTCGCTTAGCTCCGCATAAGCCCTATGACGATAGCCCTCAAGCTGACAAAGTTTAAGGCAGTTTTGCACAATCTTCTTATCCTCCTTCGATAGAATCCCCATACTTCCAATATGAGGATAACGTCCAATGCCAATAATATCCTCAACAAGGAGATAAGGCGATAATATCTTATCTGTCAAGACAAGGCTAAGCAGTCGTGCCTTTGCCTTGTTACTAAGAGTTTTGGTGTCTATGCCATTGATGAAGATTTGCCCTGTCAAAGCTTCCTGTAGCCCAGCCATTGTCCTAAGTAGCGTTGACTTGCCACAGCCATTAGTTCCTAAGAGGGCAACGAACTCGCCCTTAGATAGGCTAAGGTCGAGAGAGGAAGAAACGGTCTTCGTCCCTAACTTTTCCCTATAGCCTGTTGATAGCTGTTCCAAGCGTACTATTTCCTCTGTCTGACTGCTCATGATTTTCATTTTTAGCTTAGAAGATGCTCCGCTGTCGCTTATTTTTTATTATAATCATAATGACGATAGGAGCTCCAATAATTGCCGTTACAGAGTTTATCGGCAGGGTACTATTCATCGAAGGCAGCTGGGAGATAATATCACAGCATAGCATTAGCCAAATACCTATCAGCATAGTTGCAGGTATAAGGATATGATGATTTGCCGTACGAAAAACGAGCCGTGCAATATGTGGAACTGCAATCCCAATGAAAGCAATAGGACCAACAAAAGCCGTTAGTGTACCAATGATAATACCTGTTAAGATGATTAAGCTAAGACGTGTTGTCTTGATGTTTATACCAAGGCTTTGAGCATAATGTTCGCCCAAAAGAAGTGCATTCATACTTTTGGGTAGGAACAATGAGCCGACGAGAGCAAGCCCTACAATAGGCATCATAAAGTATAACTGTTTCCATGTTACACCTGATAGACTACCGAATGTCCAAGTGATAAAGCTTTGTAAAGCCTCTGGATCACTGAAGTATTGTAAGACTGAAATGAGGGAGGCTGTTATAAAGCCAAGCATAATGCCAACGATAAGTAGTGAAATCATATCACGTAAATAGGAGGCAATGAAGGTAATTAAGCTAAGGACTGTAAATGCTCCCACAATAGAAGCTGAGATAAGCCCCCAGTAATTATGGTAAAGGCTATTAGGTATTATGTCTGGTAATAGGAAGGGTAGGAGGACAAAGCAGGCGACTCCAAAGCTTGCTCCATGTCCTATCCCTAAGATAGAGGTGTCCGCCAACGGATTGCGAAAGAGTGTCTGCATTTGTAATCCTGTGGTAGCAATACCTGCTCCGACAAAGCATGCCGTTATTGCTTTTGGTAGGCGAAACTCCCGTAGGATATAGTCCCATGAGGCGTTAGTACTCTTATTTTCTAGAGCATCTATGATAGCATCTATCGGTATCTGTACATTGCCAAGCATGAGGTCTAAGGCAAAGGTCAGTATGATAGCTATAAATATCAGTATAAAGAGCAAGCCTGTTCTCTTAATCATACTATTCTAAATGTTGCCAGTAGGTCGTCTCATAGTTCGGTAAAAGCTCTGGGTGTATAAGCTTAACCATGTCTTTTAGTAATAAATCAGGGCGACAAGTTCCACTTTCCCAATAATCATTACCCCCAGTAGGCTTTTCTCGTTTATTATTGCTGTATACTTGTCTTTTCTGTGCTGCACGAAAATCTAAATAGCGTTCATTTGAAGAAATAAAATCCTTATAAGTCTGAACCTTACCCTGTGTCGTTAGCCAAATATCGGCATCATTAAATAAAGCATATATTTCTTCAAAACTTTTCGGAATACTACTATTCCCTTCGCCTGCTGTCTTGAAATCTGCCCCTGCATCACGAAGTGTCTGAGCTACATAAGTCTCACTTTGAGGTAAGTACCACGTACCTCTATAGTCGTAGCCATACATAACTTTGGGTTTGTCCTTTGATTTCTGTGCAATAGCCTTAATTTCGATATAGTTCTGTTCAATCTCATTAAAAAGGCTGTCTGCCTTAGCTTCACGACAGAAGAAGAGGGCTGTTAGCTTAAGCCACTCTGCTCGTGCTAATAGGTTTGCCTCCTTAAATTCATTGTTATAGAGCTTTGTTACTCCTAAGTTAGAGAGCGTGCCGTCTATGTCTACTTTATCCATAAAGTTTTGCATCAAGAGGCTGGGTCTTAGTTCTACTATCTTCTCTATGTTGAGGTTCATGCCTTGCCCAAGGTCTTGGATTAAGCCTTGTTCAATCCTTTGTTGATAGCTCTTACTCCATATGTTTTTGCTATTTGAGCAGCCAATAAGTTTTTCGGGAATGCCAAGTAGCTCAAGGGCTGTTATCTGAGTGGTAGAAAGGCAAGCGATGGACTTTGCTGGTACTTGCACGACTTTTGCCGAAGACCTAAGACTGTCAGGTACTAAGTCTAGGGATAGAGCTGTAACATAAGTTGCCATGATGCCTCCACTTAGTGGGTGTTTTATACGAATGATTTTATAGCCTTTATGCTCTTCTACGCTGAAGCCTTTGGCATATTTTAGCGTCGTTGGGTAGGAAAAGTTTAGGCTATCGGTCTTTGTTAATTGTAAAAATGAATCTGTCTGCTCTTTTGTCTTAGAAGAGCAGGCGACAAATAGACTTAGGCAGAGTAGTAGGCTTAGTTGCTTAAATAATCTTCTCTTAAACATATTTATAGTCCAAAAACAATCCCAACATAAGGGACAAAGGGACTGCTTAGAATTGAGGTCTCTTCTTTATAAAGGACATTGTACTCAGCCCCAAGATGTAGATAAACATTGCCACCCAAAGCTTGTAGATAACCAGCTCCGAGGTTTAACGCACCCTCT
>PDWI01003184.1_pt1 | contig 23515 bp, 14 predicted proteins | sample 1430891 | NCBI WGS metagenome assembly PDWI01 (sample SAMN01162508, study PRJNA174530) | Oral metagenome, whole genome shotgun sequencing project. | biome: Marine environment; feature: Marine mammal; material: Swab sample of the gingival sulcus; isolation source: swab sample of gingival sulcus... | reverse complement strand
AATATCCGCACCGCATTCTACAAGATAGCGAACGCCTTCTTTTGTCGCCACATTACCTGCAATCAGACAAATCCCAGGGAACGCTTTTTTAATCTCTTTTACCGTCTCACCGACATTCATGCTGTGTCCATGAGCCGAATCCACTGTAAGCACGTCAACACCCGCTTTTACAAGCGCTTTTACACGTTGCATATAATCACCCGTAATACCAACGGCCGCACCAGCAAGAAGTCTTCCCATCGCATCAGTCGCGCGATTCGGATACACAATTTTCTTTTCAATATCTTTTATGGTAATAAGACCTTTCAGCACATTGTTTTTATCCACAAGCGGCAGTTTCTCAATCTTATACTTTCTGAGAATCTCTCCAGCCTCTTCAAAATCAATATCTGGCGAAGCTGTCACCAAATTATCTTTGGTCATGACATCTTCAATCAGTGCTTCCATGTCAGTTTCAAAGCGAATATCGCGGTTGGTGATAATCCCAACAAGCACACGATTTTCATCCACAATTGGAACACCCGAAATACGATAACGACTCATCAATTCTTCGGCGTCTCCGACCTTGTGCTTTGGCGAAAGTGAAAACGGATCGACAATAACCCCGTGCTCACAGCGCTTTACCTTATCCACTTCAAGCGCCTGATCCTCAATCGTCATATTTTTGTGAATAATGCCAATCCCGCCCTCACGTGCAATCGCAATCGCTAAACGAGAATCAGTAACCGTATCCATCCCCGCACTAATAATCGGCACATTCAGCGTAATACCATTACAAAGTTCTGTTTTCACACTCACTTCATTTGGCAAAATCTCAGATTTCTTTGGCACTAACAGCACATCATCATATGAAAGTCCTTCTCTTAAAACCATAATCCCTCTCTTTTTTATTAACTTTATTCCTTTAGAAACTTCTATATTTTTAGTGACTTTCGCTAATTTTCAATCACAACCCCTTGCAACCAATATCTATAAAACCAGCAATTTAAACAACCTAAAAGTTTCTTTTTCTATATACTTTGTAAAGAACATTATAACATATTTCAACAGTTTACATCAAGTCAACTACGCGCATATACTCATCCAAAATTTACAGCGTCATAATACCAGCCAAACTCATCAAAATCAAAATATAACCATATATCTTTCTAAATGTTTTGGCAGAATGGCTAAGTGCCAGCCTAGAGCCAAAATAATTGGTCATAAAATAAGAAATAAACATAATGAGCACCCCAGTCCACATAATAGCGCCCTCAGCGCTGTACTTCAAAACTGCACCCAGACTCACTGGTGGCATCAAAATCATCATTGACAGCGTCCGCGCATCATCTTTACTCATCGCAAAAAATGTGATAAATAACGGTGTCATCAGCACCCCCGCACCAATACCAAAAAATCCACCGACAATCCCAATAAATACACCAATCAGCGCACAAGAAAAAAGCGTCAATTTGTGACTCGAGTTTCCACCATCCATCCTCTTGGGATTTTGTTTATGATGATTTTTTAGATTTTTTGATATTTCTAGATTTTTCCCCTCGACGTTTACATGCTCTTCCTTCTGAATTTTCTCTAATCGATCAACGGCAAATTCAGCTTCCTCTCCGCTCTCCTCAGCTTCTATATACTTCTCCACCGCGAAGTTCTTGCCGCCTCGTCTCTCCTGCCACTTTTGAAGCAGACCAAACGACTCATTAATTCCAAGCAAAAAAATAAATGCTGAAAAAATAATTTTAAGCCAGTAATTATCGACCATAAACGCAAACGAAGCGCCCACGTATGAGAACACTGCATAGGAAATCACACCGACAGTCGCAAATTTCAAAAGTGGCTTCACTCGTTCCTTCACCGCCAAAATGCCCAGCAAAGTCATAGGTCCAAGCATAACTGCAATAACCGTTCCCTGCGCCACATGCTGTGAGACACCCAAGAAGAACGTCATAAAGACAATCAAAAACGGTGCGCCACCAATTCCAGCATATCCACCGATAAATCCAACAATCAAGCCAAACAAACTAAGTATTATATAATCCGTCATTACACATCCTCTATTATTTTCCACCCCATTATACCAGAGAACTTCCCTTTATTATAATTATTAATTCCCCTTTATTCGAATTTCAAATAAAAATTAGCATTTTTTTCGAATTTCTAAAAGTAATTTGTAGGCTATATCTTTATATGCTCTGGCTTTACTCGCTACGCCCCTGCAAAATAAAGATTTTAGTAACCACAGGCTACCTCAGCATATCTAAGACGTACGCTAGTACGAAAAGTTTCACGATGGGGCATGCTAAGCAGCACGTGAGAGATTCAAAATTTGTTCATTTATTCGCATTTATTTCTGTTTTAAATAAGCAATACTAGGATCAATACCTATTATTCTCAAATGAAAAATCCCTGCCGTGAAGCACACTGCAAGGATTTTTATTTAACTTAACTCAATTTATTTTTGAATTTCTCTACGTTTAATCTAGTGAATCGCTCTCTCGAGTGCCCCTTTCGCTCTCACAAAATCAATATCTCCACTTCCAGTCTGACTGAGTTCTAGTCTCAGCACGTTTCTTTTCTTCAAGCGACAAGGCATCGATTTACAATACACTTCTGCCCTCTTCAACATTTCATACCACTCTTAAATTAAAATGAGATTAGTATTACATACAGCATTTTTAATTGAGAATAGCATTAAAGCTCACTAAGAGCAATTAGCACCCTAGCAAATACTGCACAAGCCTGCGCTCTAGTAAGCGGTTCATGTGGCATAAAGTAACCTTCTGAGTTTCCTGTCATAATGCCATGCTCATAGGCAAGCGCAACATACTTTTTCATATCGTCTGAAATTTGATTTAAATCTTTATAATCCGCTATTAGCGATAAATTAGCCTCCTCAGGATTAAGTCCCAATAAAGTAACCAACGCTACCGCAACATCCTCACGCTCCGACGGATTGTTCGGACGATAGGTCTTCGAACCATCTGATTCGCTGTAATAGTTTATCGCCTCAATCTGCTCTGCTGCCATAACATACGTATAGAACCAATCATTTGACGTTACATCGGCATAAACCACATCACTTCCCTCATACGGATCCAATCCATACGAAAGACTGAGAAGTTTCGCAAACGCCGCCCTAGAGAATGTGCCATTTGGTCTAAAGGTGCCATCTGGATATCCACTGATAATTCCAAGTGCGTTCATAAGCTGCACGTATTCATAAGCCCAGTGATCTTTTGAAAGGTCTGAGAAATGAAGGTCTGGAAGAACCACTGTCTGAACCTTATCCACCAACGGATTATCATTCTTCGCTCTGCCACTTGACAGGTCATTCTTTGCCCTGCCAGTACCTTGATTTTGATTATTTTGGTTACTTTGGTTATTCTGACCAGCTCCATCTCGGTAGAATGTACCTAGTTTTTGCATGGTACTGCTGTTTTCGTTATTATAATAAAACTCAAACGAATTGTGGTCACTTGCCATCACAAGCTCCATATCACCTCTACCACCGTTTCTATTCCATGTACCAACTATGGTGTTGCCTGAAATATCTCCCATCAACAAACCACTCTCACCCTCATGATTATAGTGCACCTTAATATAATGACCATCTGCAGCAGAATTTCTCTCCTCTATTTCAAAATACCTGCTACCGTCCTCTTTAATCCACACACCATTCCATATACCATCGGAAGCGTTAGAATTTGAAGAATGATTCGAACCAATCTCATGTCCATAAGCATCAATCTGTGGCGCTGCTACCGCATAATCGCGGTACGCTGTTCCAAGGTACATATGGTCGTACTCTTCGCCGTCCAACGACTCAAAATAGAAATCAAAACTGGTACCATCGCTTCCCATCTCAAAGGTTATATCACCTTCCGATCCTGTCTCAAAGAATTTTCCAGTCATCTTATTTCCATTAATCAGTCCATAGAATAATCCCTCAGTCTCATCTGGATTCATATAATTACATTTAATGGTGCTATCCTCCTGAATAATTGGAAAATGAACAACATCGCCCTCTAAATCCATATACCAATCACCTGCCCACGAATAATCTCCGAGATTTTGCGTACCATTTGTAATTTTATTGAGATTGATAATTCTTCCTGCTTCCTTATCTACCGAACCGTATAAAGTTCCTTCTGATATATTTAATGTCGGATAGAATTTTGCAAATATAAAATTAGTTGGCCGCTCAATCCAATCATTTCCTTGAAAAATAAACTCCTTGGTCTGAAAATTATAATTTCCATCAAAATAATATTTCCCGTGCCCAGAAGAGTCACTTGGTGTATTAAATTCGGCGATACCTGATACCTGACCAGTTTGCCCATTGACACTGGTAACCTCTATTATAATATTTCGATTGACAGGCACTTTATTACTGTCCTGACCTACATACGCACCAGACCATATTCCCATCAAATATTCAACATCAGATGCTGCATAACTATTCTTGCTGAGCGCACCACTCATCACGCCAAATACCAGCGCAAGCGCCAATACCAAACTCATGATTCGTCTACTTTTTCTCATACTTTCCTCCTTATCTACTCAGTACTATTTTCAATTTAAAATTAAGGTTTTCTAATGAATTTCTAAAAAAGTTCTCATAAGCGACTTTGCTCACTACACTTTCTGCAGAATGGTTAATTTTCTACAAAAAAACCAATTGCGTGAAAAATTTCACGAACAACCCATCAAAGAGACTCCTGAGAATTTCAAAATTATTTTAAAAATTCAATCATACTCTTGTATACCTAAATTTCAAAATAAGATTAGTACAAGTATAAATTTTTACCTGTATTAACTAAAATTTATAGATTGGTTTATAAACACCAACCTAAGTCCTATTTAGTATCTACACACTATTATAATGTCACAAAAAAATCGAAAAGTATATATGACAAATGTCATGTTTTTGTTCACAAATTCATTTTTTTAAGTAACATAACAGCTTGCACTCGATTTTTAACGTGTAATTTGCGATAAATATTACTGATATGATTACGACAAGTACCCTCTGAAATAAAACTCATTTTACTAATTTCTTTATTGGAATATCCCCCGACAAGAAGCTCTACAATTTCTTGTTCTCGTTTCGTCAATTTCACCTGAAGGATTGAAATCTCATATTCTTCTTGTTCAGCCATACTTTTTTCAAGAATGCTTGGACTAAATGCGCTGACAACTTCTCTTAAAAGAGTATCATCAACAGAACTCTCAGCTTCAAGGTAAAGCGCTGCCAGCATAATATTATTAATAAATAGGGGCATTACATAAACATAATCGCCAGCATCCCTATTATACTGAATTTCCGTAAAGCTCCTCGCCTGCTCCATCTCACTGTTAATTGTATTTTGAGTTCGAAAAACATATCGAACCATCCCCTGGTGAATTTGATTACTGTGATTAATATTCAGTTTTTGACGCTCAAAACTCATCTGCGAAGACGTAACATCATAGTGTATGTAGTAATCGTTATTTTCTTCAAATAAGAGTACTAATCGTTCGGCGGATGAAATTTCAAAAATCGTATCAGCAAGTAATTTAACAGTCTCACTGACGCTAGCCTTTTGTAAAAGCAAAATGTTTTCCGCTATCAAAAAAGAACCACGCTGAGAATCGCTATTCATATTATTTTCAAGCAATCCAATTTCAGATTTCAACCCGAATTCAAACCCGATTTTTTCGGCAATATACTTCGCTCCCCAATGATTGTATAAATCAACCGCCTCTGCCGCATAAAACTTCGCCAAAGGCAGCGCCTCTTTGTGCTTACGTGCTGCCATAAGATTTATCAGCGCCATAAGGGCTTTATTTCCCTCACTCTCTGCCAAGGCAAGTGCTTTATAGTAATCCTCTTCACTGCGCAGACTATTTTCAATTTTTTGGCTATACTCCAAATCAAGCAAAAGCGCTTTTCCCCTATAACTCAAATTATTGTACCCCGCATAACGACCATAAGTTTTTAAATGCTTTTTAATAAGCGATAAATTCCGCTCTTTTTGGTCTTGATTAAAATCTTGATAACACGCTATACGAATCAGCGCTGAGTAAAAATAAAAGGCATCATTCAAAACAAAACCAACATGCCGATTCACTTCCTCTTCAATTCTCTCAGCAAGTTCATATGCACCCTTAAAATCCCCCATAATATACAGTGTTTGTAAATGAAGCATATCGTAATTGAGATACACTGTCTGATAAAATGCCTGTCTGTCATGTGGAATTTCAATGGCAGTGCTTTTACCACTGGTCAACTCTTCAATAGCGGATAAAATAACATAAGCCATATACTTCGTTAAATAATCATCGGTTCCATTACTCTGCTGATAAATCTGAATCGCATTTTTTCGCAAATCAGGTAAATTACCACCACGCAAGAAATCGGTTATCAGCGCAAAAACAATTGCATAATTACTATAAATATACTCATGTTCAATTTTAGCACTCTCAACAGCCTGCTCTAAAAGCGCCAAAGTTTCCTGAGAAGAATGACTAATATGATAAGAGAACGTGCCGATCAAAGCATAAGCTATTGTTTTCAAAACACTTTCCTTGCTAAGCATTTGCAAACAATAATCTTCCAACTTTTGCGCGCTTTCAAAGTCATGAATTACATGATATAGCGTATAAACCGCCAGAGCATACCCTATCCCCGAATAGTCATTCAAAGCGTATTCGGCGGTTATTATTGACATTTTAAGCGCAATTTTTTGAAAAGCGATTTTATCAATTCGATTCGCCGCAGGAAGCATTGTCAGAAGAACAAAAAACAAATCGGTAGTTTCTGTATCCACTTGTTTTTTCTCACATAGATTATCCGCATTTTCCTCCTGATAAAAAACCGCAAAACGCTCTAAATTTTCATCAATCGAAAAATCATCCAACGAGTGCCCCACAGATCTCAAGATTTCCTCCCCTAAACGAAGCACCATTTCCCAATGAGCAGACGATGCAAAACACTTGAGATAGCTGAGATTAAGACGGTTTAAATTTTTGGGATTTGCCTTCCCCTTAATCAAATTGTACTTCTCCTTAGCAGACGAAAACTCCTGTGCCAGATACAGACATTCCATATAATCAATCTCCAGTGCAAACCAGTCATCCTGTGTTTCTACACTTGGCATAATGCTCTCCGCCAACTCAAATAATTTCAATGCCTGATCAAAAGCGGCGATATTCTTTTTGTTGTTTGCCGCCTGATAAATATTAGCAATAATGCGGTTGTCTGTTTTCAAAAGATCAACATTTTTCAGTTGACTGCACAAACTGACAATATCGCTATTGTTCATCTGATTTTCTTCGTTGCTGAGCAAATTGTTGAGCAGACTGACAATCAGTCCATTCTTATCCTCAATTTGTCGATAAATAAAGTCCGTGACAATATCGTGAATAAGAAAAACACCTTCCTCCGTCTGCCTGATAAGACCCGAGTTCGCCACGCCTGCTAAATCAACCTCTACTGCACTATCTGATGCAAAAGTATTTTCAAGCGAAGTAAAGTCGGCTTCCCGTTTTCCCGATGCCACCTGATATTCCGATGCCAAATGATTCGCTAATGCTGCTTCCAAGACACTAAGTGTTGCTTCTCCACCGAAACAAGCCAAACACTCCACCAATCGTCTCTCGCTAAAACTAAGCCGATCTATTTTAGCGCGAATAATCTGCTCAATATTAAAAGTATGCGCCAAATTTCCACCATCAATAACCTGTTGCTTTCGCTGTTCTAACAGTGTGATTTCATCAAGGAATGCACTGAGATAAAAGGGATTGCCATCGGTCAATAAGTGGAGTTGTTCACTCTCTATTGGAAATTCAAAATCACTAGTTTCAGTCTCCCCGTTGTTTGACCACTGCTTATTTTGTTCTTCGTTCTCAAACTCTCCGCCCACTAACAGCTGGACTTTTAACTCTCCTCCACCAGCGCGGTGAGTTTCCATATATTTTTCAAGATATAATTTTGTTTCAGCAAGGGAAAAACACTGCACATCAATTCGCGTAAAACTACCAGACTCTAAGCGTAAGCGACTTAAATCCATCTCATCAACACGAAATGACAACAACACATAAAGTTTTACCTTCTCATCCTCTATCAGCATATTTAACATCTCAAGCGATAAACTATCCATCCACTGAAGATCATCAAAGTGCAAAACCAAAGGATAAAAAATTGTCGCCGACAATTCAATAAATTTAATAAGCGCCTGCTTTGCTTTATTGCTATAAACAAACTGCGACCCACGCTCGCTGACAGAATTAAAAATTTTTCCAGCCTGCGGTGAGATTGCCACAATATACATTAAATCTTTTTGCATCGCATCGCGGTAAATACTGATTACTTTTTGATAATTGCTCTTTGGCAAAATTAAAATCTTAGTGATAATATCATTAACCACTTTAGAGATAGCGGTCACCTGTTCACGTCCATGTTGCACACTCTTAGAATTAATAACCGTCGCATTATTATTATAAAAAAAAGGAACTAGGCTGTGAAATAAATGCGTTTTCCCAATACCAGCGCTACCACTGATCAGACTAATCGCTTTTTCGCCACCCAAAACCTTATCAAATTCATTTACTATCTGTTTTCTATACACTTCTCTCTCTATATAAATGTCAGACATAACAACCTCTCAACCATGGCTTTTTACACCTATTAAACTTCTATCCTTGTGTTTACCACTACTTTCAATTCTAAATATATTAAAATAAGTATAGCATAACAGTATTTTATAGACAAAAAGCTGTGCAGGTTCACCTGCACAGCCATACTATATTCCTCTGAAATTTATTTCAACATCCGTCTTATTCGCTTCGTTTAAATTGTTCTAACCACATAGACAAATTTTGATTAAAATTTAAAACGTGATACCTCTTCTTGCAAGTCACTGGCAATTTGAGCCAATCCATCACTAGCGCTCGAAATGTCATTGATAGAAGAAGTTTGTGTTTCTACACTCGCTGCCGCTTCTTCAGTTGTCGCTGCATTTTCCTCAGCAATGGCACTAAGATTCTCGATAATTCCAGTCACTTCTCTATTTTTCATCTCAATATCTTTCGAATTTTCACTAACTTTTTCAACAATTCGCTCACTCTTTACAAGTGCATCTTCAATATCTCGGAACTTTTCCTGTGTTACAACAGTCTGGTTATCTTGTTCCTGAACAATCTTACCAACTTCCTCCATTCTATTCACTGCACTCTGTGATTTTTCTTTCAGTCCATTAATAATCGCACGAATTTCTTCCGTAAACTTCGTAGAATCCTCAGCAAGTTTCCTTATCTCTTCTGCCACCACGCTAAAACCACGTCCTGCCTCACCTGCCCTCGCTGCTTCTATCGCAGCGTTTAGAGCAAGTAGATTGGTCTGATCTGCAATACTTTGAATCATTTCACTTGCTTGTGCAATCGCCTCGGCGCTGTCATTTGTTTCACGAATAATATCATTGACAAAACGTGCCTCCGTCTTACTCTTTTCGGTCAATTTCGTTAAATCTTCCAGAGCAACTTTTCCTTCTTCCTTTTTATCTTCAATATTTTGCGTTGATTCCTTCAGTTCTTCTAAAACTTCTACCATTTCTAAAAGTTTTCTGCTAATATCGTCAATATTTACAGCTGCTCTCGTAGTATCTTCCGCCTGCGAATTTGCTCCATCTGCAATATTACTCACAGCGCTAGAAACCTCTACTGCACTTTCACTAGTACTTTGAGCAGTCGCCGTAAGCTCTTCAGCTGTCGCCGCTGTATTACTAGCATGCGCTGCAATATTCCCCACAATGTCTTTCAAATTTTGAACCATGTTACGTATCGCTCTTGTAATTGCACCAATTTCATCTTTTGATTTCAAATACCTAGAAAGCGCTTTTCTCTCATCTTCTGTATCCAAATTATAATTTGCCAATTTATTCATTGCACTTTCAATATTTATCAAAGGCTTTGAAACCATCTTTTTAATCATTACAACAATCAATACCGCCACAACAATCAGAATAAAAACAAAAGTAGCAATATTAACATACATACTTTGTTTTGCCTTCTTTAAAACATCCGCTTTAGGAATCGCTACTTGAAAAATCCACGTTTTATCAGAACCTTCTAGATGAATTGGAGCGAATACATACTCCGTCATCTTTCCCGTAGACGATGACACTTGCTCGATACATGATGAGCCTTTCTCCACTGCTTCAGCGTACTTTTCCTTAAATTCAGGATGATTTTCCAATTCATTATGCATAACGTGATCGGGTTTTTTGCCGTGTGCAACGATACTTCCATCATTTGAAACTAATACAAAGTACGATTCGTCATATACGCCTTTTAATTGCTCTAGTTTAGCTTGCTGATTTGTAAGATCCATCTTAATCATTACAACACCAACTTTCTCGCCTGTTCTATCATAAATTGGCGAAAAATAATCTATCAACAAGTATTTTTTACCATCAATTTCTTGATATCGGGGTTCAGAAACACTATACCCTTCTTCCGCCATCGCATCCTTATAAAACGCATTCTTACTCTCATCATCAACACGGTCAGATGCCTTTGTCACTACTTTTCCATTTTCGTCTCGCATAGAATAAAATGCAACACGCCCATTTTTATTTCCATATACACTACCAGCGTATTTAGAGTCCAGCCCATCAAAAGCGTCAGGCTCCATATACACCGCAATCATAAATATCTTTTCATTATGTTTTAGTATATTATTTAAAGCATCTATAAGAATCGTTCGATATCTAGCATCTTTACTCTTCTCCATTTCTTCTTCCACACGCGTCACAAAAGAGGTAATATTACAATACGATTGCAAAGGTGCTTGTTCAATTTTAGCAGCATGCGCCTTTGCTTGATTTGTAATTTGTGAAAGAGCAGTTTTTCGTGAATTTGTAAACTGCATATAGGACGTATAGGTACCATAAACCGATAAAATAACAAACAAAACAGCAATAATAACAATACTCAGTTTTGTCCCAACACTTCTTTGCTTACTAGATTTACCTGTGCTTTGTTTCATACAACCCCCTATAAATTTTTCACCCATTTGATTTATAGTCAAAATACACTAATTTCAGCAATAATATCAACTATTATATACCTCCATATATTTTTCGTCAAATGAAATACTTGGTGTTCCCCTGTTTTAAGTGTATTATAATACTGAAAATATATCTGTGTACTTTAATTTATATTATTGTAAACAAAAAAACCTTCTCTATAACGAACTTACAAAATTGACAAAAAAACTAAAAAATGCTACTTTAAATAAAGAAATCACAAGGGGTGCTACGGCTGAGATTAACCCTCAGACCTGAACTAGGTAATGCTAGCGTAGGGATGTGTTGATAAATTAAGTGAAATCGCTAATTTCATTAATTTCGTTTTATGGTTGGTTTTAGTTATATAAAGAGATAATTTTTTCTGAATCTTCTCAAAATTTTCAGAAGTACTCTACATCGCAAAAGGAAAAGCCCCAAAAGGAGTTTTTATGAAAAATGTAAAATACGTTGTTGAAGCAGGGATTATGATTGCCCTCGCATTTTTATTGTCAAAAATTGATCTCTTCACAATGCCGCAAGGCGGATCCGTATCACCAGCAGCAATGCTTCCTATTATATTCCTAGCATATCGCTGGGGCGCTCCACGCGGAATGTTAGCTGGACTAGTACTTGGAATCCTTAAAATGTTCCTCGGAGGATATGTAGTAAGTCCGATACAAGGAATTTTAGACTACCCACTCGCCTACGCTATGCTAGGTATGGCAGGTCTTGCAAGTTCATCAATGATAAAAAACACAAAAAAGAACAATTTACGGGAAGACACCACGAAGACACTTTCTTGGCACATTATCCTATTTGCAGGACTATGTGCATTACTTGGCGCGTTTTTAAAATATACCTTCCACGTACTATCAGGCATTGTATTTTTTAGAGAATACGCTACAGGCAACGTACTTCTTTACTCCATGGGCTACAACTCATTCGTTGCCGTCGACTTTGTAATATCAATGATTTTATTGGTTTTTATTTGGAAACCTCTCAACAAAATCCTCCCAAAAGCATAATCCCTCCCACAACGTCCGCAGCGACTTATAAATTTTATAATTGCGAATAAAATGACAAATATACAGAGCAGAAGAAATATATTGTTTTGAATGATGCTTATGACCAAGTCCATTCATTAAAGTTTTCTGGCGCAACGCCTTCGCGCCAGAAAAAATTTATAAATAAATCCGCCCGAAGCGCCTGCAACGAATTATAGATTTTATAATTGCTCATAAATTAACAGATTAAAATAACCATCTAAAAAATATCACCTAATTTCGAAACCCTCCCGCGTGGCTCATGCTTCGCCACTCTGTTCGTGATACTTTTCGCGCTATCGCGCTCTGTGTGCTTCACACACGTAGCCTTGGCTACAAAATCTCTATTCTGCAGTGCCGACTATATGGAGGCGCGAAGCCCTAGTTGAGAAATTTTTAGGTGATATTTTTTAGATCAAAATTTAGTCATCTTTATGAACAATTTTAATAATGTATAAAGAGCCTGCATTGCAATTATCACATACAACCTATCTCATATCCTCTATACTAATGTTAGAATAAACGAAAAATAACCATTCAGGAGGAATTATGAATCCATATTTTAATATGAACGAAAAGGTATACGATGTTACAGAAAGACACCCCGTATTAATTGATTTACTTGCAGCACAGGGATTTACACCACTCAAAAACGAAGCGATGAGAAAGAGCATCGGAAAAACGATCACCGTCGGTATGGCTCTAAAGACAAAACAAATTGATCCCGATCAATTTGAAAAAGTAATGGTGGATTGCATTGAAGAGAAAGTCTTTGAATGCAGTGAAAATTCAGATAATCAAAACAATGAAAAAAAAGGAGTACACGCAGCAGGCGTTTTACCTTGCCCCGTTCGAATGCAGCTTCTTGACAAACTCGATAACTGGATTGATACAGAAGATGGTGATGTCAGCTATGATCTAAATGCAGCTAGTATGGGTTTGGGTTGGCTTAGAGATACCGTCTATAACTCAAGTATTGATGAACTGCCGGATGTATTTTTATCAGCAGGATTTAGTCTGTTCTTCGAAAATCAGATGATGCAAAAGTACATGGAAAGCGGAGAACTCTGTTGTCCTGAAGGTTTTAACGAAATGAATAAAGACTTCCAAAACGATTACATTGATCTTAGAGATCCTAAGGGAAGATATGCGATACTCGGCATCGTTCCTGCAGTATTTAGTGTAAATACAAAAGTTCTTGGAGACAAACCAATGCCAAAAAGCTGGAAAGATCTCACAAAACCAGAATACCAAAACACCATTGCACTTCCTATGCAAGACTTGGATTTATTTAACGCGGTGCTATTAGCAATGTACCACAAATACGGAGAAGAAGGTGTTGCAGGACTTGGACGCGCATTAATGTTTAATATGCACCCTGCACAAATGGTAAAAACCACATCGAAATCCGCACCGAGCACACCGCTAATTACGGTAATGCCATATTTCTTTACACAGATGAATAGCCCAGACACTGTTGCAGTATGGCCAGAGGACGGTGCCATCGTAAGTCCAATTTTCTTGATACAAAAAACATCTACCAAAGAAAAATCAAAAGCGCTTACAGAATTCTTTATGTCCAAAGAAATGGGAAAAATCATCTCTGCCGAAGGAAAATTTCCTGCCACTCAAAAGGATATAGACAACGGTTTTAGCAAAGATCAAAAATTTATGTGGCCTTCTTGGGACTATATCTACAGCATCAAAGTGGACGAGGAACTCAAAAAAGCCGAAAAAATATTCTTTGACGCATCTAAGAAAACAAATTTAACTGGATTTTCAATCTAGTCAGTACAAAAACATCCACCAACTAGAATGAATAGCAATTAAATTGACAATTCAAAAATTCAAATTTAAGTCGAAAATACTTGAATTAAATGGATGGTGAAATCCGAGAATAATCTCAAACGACATTTCTATTATTCTCAAAAATAAGGGATAACAAGGGGTAACATATGAATTTAATTATTGTTTCAGGTCCTCCTTCATCAGGAAAGACCGCAGTCATCATAAAGACATCATCAGCTTTTAAACAAAGGGGATTAAAAGTGGGTGTTGTGAAGTTTGACTGTCTTGCAACAGATGATGACATATTATATGAAAAAGCAGGAATACCGGTCAAAAAAGGACTTTCAGGAGCACTTTGCCCCGACCACTTTTTCGCTTCTAACATAGAGGAAGTGGTCGTTTGGGGAAAACAAAACGATTTAGACATTCTTATCACAGAGTCTGCTGGACTTTGTAATCGCTGTTCTCCATACATCAAAGATATAACTGGCGTCTGCGTTATTGATAATCTATCCGGTATTTCTACCCCGAAAAAAATCGGACCGATGCTTAAAACCGCAGATATTGTTGTTATCACAAAAGGGGATATTGTATCACAAGGGGAACGAGAAGTGTTCGCCTCTAGGGTCAGTACCGTCAACCCGAAAGCAATGGTGCTCAATGTAAATGGTTTATCAGGTCAAGGTGCCTATGAACTTAGCACGTTGCTCTATCAAGGAGATATGGGACTTGAAACCGTACAAGGTATGAAACTCAGATTCCCGATGCCTTCTGCGATGTGTTCATACTGTTTGGGTGAAACAAGAATTGGTGAAAGTTATCAAATGGGAAATACCAAAAAAATGGATTGGGGTGAGCCTGCAACCACTCCGGTGGCAAGAACTTGCAACATTGATGTAAACTTCAATGCAAATTAGGGATATTGGAGGATAAGCAAAAATGAGAGAATTAAATTTAAATAGTAAATCAATTTCAGAGATAATTGCAGAGTATCCTTTTGCAGAAGGATTTTTCGATATGAACCGAATCATCATTGAAGGCAAAGAGGAGCTAACACTCGCTGAGATTTTAGATGAATTTTCCGAAGAGGAAATAGAAGATAACGCCTTTGAAGTAGAAACCATCGAAAAAGAACTGGAAGAATACATCAACCAAATGCTCGAGTTTCTAGGAGTGGATGAAAATAAAGTAAACAAACTCACCATTATCAGCGGAACCAATAAAAAGGGAGAACCCGAAGGTTTTGAAAAACTTGAAATTTTTCCTTCTGAAATTATATCCATCGTCGGACCAACCGGAAGCGGGAAAAGCCGTTTGCTTGCAGATATCGAATGGGCAGCAAAGGGTGATACACCGACAGGTAGAAGTATCCTGATTAATGACGCCGAGCCAGATCCAAAATGGCGCTACTCTCCTACCCGAAAACTCGTTTCTCAGCTTTCTCAAAATATGAACTTTGTCATGGACATCAGCGCTGGGGAATTTGTAAAACTTCACGCAGAAAGCAGGATGATTGCAAATCCAGACGATATTTCCGCGCAGATATTAGAAGCCGCCAACAAACTTGCAGGAGAACCTTTTTTAGAGGACACTCCCCTCACCAGTTTAAGTGGTGGACAGTCTCGTGCGCTCATGATCGCTGACACGGCAATTCTAAGTTCCTCTCCCATCGTGCTCATCGACGAAATTGAAAACGCGGGAATCGATCGAAAAAAAGCACTGAATTTGCTTGTTGCACAAGACAAAATCGTCCTAATGGCGACCCACGACCCACTATTATCCCTTATGGCAAACCGTCGCATCGTCATAAAGAACGGCGGCATTTTAAAGGTTATTGACACATCACAAAAAGAGAAAGAAACACTTGAAAAACTTGGAGAATTAGATACTATTTTTCAAGATGCTAGAGCCAAAATACGCGCAGGAGAACACTTAGAGAATTTGATTTGATTTCTAAAAACTAGGATATATTTTATTATAGCTATGTATGCTAATAATCTCGTTTCGAAAAGATACATTATATTTCAAAAAAGTATAGATTATTTGAGACTAATATAAAATAAAATGAAACAGCACCTTATCACAAAGAATTTTGTTGCTGTTTCATTTTTACTGTTTCGCTTTTATCTTGTATAAACTCTATTTTATCATATCTGCAAGTTTTGCTGCAGCAGCATTCATTTCTTCAATCGAAGCATTGATTTCTTCCATATTTCCAGCCTGTGTCTGAACTAGTGTATTAATTTTATCAATTCTACTTACAATATTATCAATAGAATCATCCATCCCACTAAGCCCTGTTGTTATTTTTTCAACAGTTTCCGAACTGCTAATAGCTAGTTTTCGAACTTCTTCCGCAACAATCGCAAAACCTCTACCAGCATCACCAGCTCTCGCCGCTTCAATACTTGCATTTAGAGCCAACAAATTCGTCTGATTTGAAATTTCCATAATATAGTCTGTAATTTTAAGCGTTTCATTTGTTTTTTCTCTACTATCAGCAGCTGCTGCAGACATCTGATCCTGCTCCTGAGAAATCTCCATGGTCTTTTCAGTAGTATCCTGAATTGCAGAAGTAATTTCCTCAATTGCATGTGATAAGTCTCTTAGCATCGAATTTAATCTTTTATCGTACTCTTCTTTTTCTTTTCGAACTGTTATATCCTCAATCGCACCTGCTACCAAAATCGGTGAGCCATCCGCTTTACGAAGTGTTCCACCAACCGCACGGAACCATCTATACGACTCATCCTTCATTCTAAGACGATACTCCAAATCATAAGGTGTTCTACCAGAAAAATCCATCAAATGTTTTGTGAAAGCAGCCAAAGAGCGCTCCTTATCCTCAGGATGTAAGCGATCAGACCAAGAACTTAATACATTTGGAAAATCTCGTTCATCTTTAAATCCTAACAATCTCCTAAATTGATTGGACCACCAAAATTCATTATTAGGATTCGCTGGATCATCACCAACAATTCGCATATTCCAAGAGCCCTCCGTCAAAATCGAATCAATAAGCTCATAACGGCTAAGGGTATAATCAAGCTCCTGCTCTCTATTTACCTTTTCATCAATATTAATAAATACACCAATAATCTCAAGTGGTTTCCCTTCACGATCTCTTATTGTGTGCCCAGCCGCTCTAAACCACTGATATTCACCATTTTTAAGCTGAAGTCTATAATTTACATCGTACCCAGTTTTTCCACTAAAATCAGAAATACATGCTACGAATTGATTGAGTACATCTTCTGAATCCTCTGGATGAAGTCGGTCAGACCAAGAATTTAATTCATTAGGGAAATCGTGTTCGCCTTGAAATCCTACCATTTTTCTAAAATCATCAGACCACAAAACTTCGACAACATTCATGGATTCATCTAATTTCATTTGCCACAAGCCCGATGAAACAGAATCATTAATTACTTTAATTCTTAAATCCTGATACGAATTTACTTCTCTACAGTGATTAATTAAAGCATTAACCGAATCCGCAATCTCTTTCTCAGATGGTGACAATCCTTCAACATCAATTAATTCCAATGTACAACTTGTACCAAAACTATTATTAAAAGCATCAATTCTATCTTTTAATTTGCCAGAATCATTCGCTTTATTTTTCTTACCAAACATAACCCATCCTCCAGAGTAAATTGACATCTAAATTAATCAAATTAATATATTTCACTAAACCGTATATTTCACTACGGTATTAAAATAAATTAACTCAATTAATTATTAAAACATATCGCTTCATTATACACCTTATTTTAATTTATTTCAATATTTAAAATTATTTAGCTATATATATATATATATATTGTAGTAATATTTTAAACAAAATGAGCGATTTTTTATTTAATACTATTCTCAGTTTAATTTGCATATACTAAATTGTTTTTTGGGTTTTTTAAGCAAACCTGACCCAGTGCATTCCAAATTCTCTAAATCCCTTCTGCCCTCTTCAAAGAATTACAAAATCATTCCTCTATCTACCAAAAAATAAACAAGATCGGATAACCGACCTTGTTTATACATCATTTCACTTTATTTCAGCAATACACCACACTAAAACTTAAACTCTGCCACCTCATGTTGAAGTTCCGTTGCAATCCTAGAAAGCCCTTCACTAGCAGTCGCAATATCATTAATAGAATTTGTCTGTGTATCAACACTAGCCGCCGCTTCCTCCGAAGTCGCCGCGTTTTCTTCGGCAATCGCTGATAAGTTTTCAATAATACTGATAACTTCACTATTCTTATGCTCAATATTCTTAGAATTAACACTTACTTTATCCACAATTTCCTTACTTTTAACAAGCGCTTGCTCTATTTGATTAAATTTCTTCTGTGTAATATCTGTTTGATCATTTTGCTCTTTCACAATTTCTCCAACAGCTTCCATTCTCTTGACGGCACTCTGTGATTTTTCTTTTAATCCATCAATAATCACACGAATTTCTTCTGTAAACTTCGTAGAATCCTCAGCAAGCTTCCTGATCTCTTCCGCCACCACGCTAAAACCACGTCCTGCCTCACCGGCTCGTGCTGCTTCAATCGCAGCATTTAGAGCAAGTAGATTGGTTTGGTCGGCAATTTGCTGAATCATTTCGCTGGCATTTGAAATCGCCTCTGCACTCTCATTTGTCTCAATAATAATATCATTTACAAATGATGCCTCTTCCTTACTTTTTTCAGTCAATTTTGTTAAATCAGTAAGCGCCTTCTTACCTTCATCCTTTTTATCATCCATATCTTGTGTCGCATCTTGAAGTTCATCAAGCACACCAACCATCTCTTCAATCAATTGACTAATTTCTTCAATATTCGCTGCGGCGCGAGTCGTATCTTCCGCCTGTGAACTTGCTCCATCTGCGATTCCGCCTACAGCTGATGCCACCTGATCTGCACTGTTCTTTGTACTTTCACATGTTGCCGTTAATTCTTCAGAAGTAGCCGCTGTATTTTGGGCATGTGCATTAATATTACCAACAATGGCTTTTAGATTCTTAACCATCAGACGAATTGCCCGTGCCATATCACCAATCTCATCTTCTTTCTTAATACTCTTAGTAAGCTCTATTCTCTCAGCTTCCGTATCCAAATTATACTCCGCAATCTTATTCATCGCACGCTGAATTGCAACCAACGGTCTTGTCACCATCTTACGAATCATGATAACAATCAACACTGTAACAACAACCAAAATCGTCACATAAGTAACCGCGTTTACAATACCCGCTTTTTTCGCAGGAGCCATAAAGTCTGCTCGTGGCGTAGCCGCTTCAACAAACCAACTAGTATCTGATCCTTTTATTCGAACTGGCGCAAACAGATACTCTGTCATCTTTCCAGTACTAGTAGAAACTTGCTCAGAAATCGACCACCCCTGTGCTAATGCTTCTTCATAATTCTGTTTAAAATCTGGATGACCTTCCAATTCATTGTGCATTATTTTATCTGCCTTCAAGCTATGAGCGATAATTTGCCCACTATCAGCAACAAGAACAAAATAAGTGGAGTCATAAGCGCCTTTAAATGCCTCTAAGGCTGGTTGATGCTCTGCTAAATTCAATGTTACGATAACTACTCCCACTTTCTCTTTCCTTGCATTATAAATTGGCTGATAATAATCTATTAAAAGATATTTTTCTCCACCAAACTCTTCAAATTTTGGATTCGTTACACCAATTTTATCCGATTTAAAGGCATTTGTATAAAAAGCATTGTTAGATGGATCATCAATCCGATCTGACGGTTTACATATAATCGTTCCATCTGGTGCTCTCATCGAGAAAATTGCCACTCTCCCCTTACTATTCCCAAATTCTGTTCCTTTATATTTTTCATCATTTTTATCAAATGCATTTGGCTCCATATAGATACCTGCCAAAAAAATCTCTTCGTCATTTTTAATAACACTCTTAATACAATCCGCAATCATTTCACGACTACGCTTTGACGGTGACAACGTTAATTCATCTTCCACATTACTGACAATGGATGTGATATAGCTATGGGAAGCAACCGGCTCTTGTTCTATTTTTGCCGCAAACATTTGTGCTTGTGTCTTTACTTCAGTAATGGCACTCTCTTTAGTGAATTTAGCTTGGCTAAGTCCAATATACGTCCCATGAGCAGAAAAAATGACAATAAGAGCAAGGCAAATAACCGTGCTCAGCTTCTTTCCTAACCCTCTTCTTTTACCCTTCTTCTCCATTTGAAATCTCCTTCCCAATTAGTATTATTTAAACCGAAAACACCAGACCAAGCATCACGTTTCGGTCTCGCTAAAAGAAAACCTGTATGCGAATGACGATACGCTACTACATAATGTTTAAAAAACTTACACACTGCTACTCGATAATTTTGTGCCAAGTATTCCAATTTTAATCTCCTTATCTTAATATACTAAATTAATATATTTTAGTAATAAATAACGCGATTATAATTTATCATAAGCTTCAATTTTTGTCAACAAAAAACCTTTACTTTATTCACATTTAATAAATATAGTAAATCAAAAAAAAAAAAAGACTCATTTTTATTTATTTTTGTAAATAAAAAACTAGATCCCTCTATATAATACCTATTAACCCCTTATTTCGCTTTAAAAAAGTGCCTCCATAGAGACACTTCCGAAATATTCAACTTTTAAACCTTTATCATGGGAATTTCTAACTAAAATTTACGTAGCATATTCCACTAAGAAATATTTTAACCCCTTATATCATTCGCTTATCAAGACAACTGGCTCAGATTTATAAAAATTTTCCAGACTTTCATCATCCAAACAAACGATAAATTCGATTTTTTGAACACTATTTTTTTCATAACCTTCAAAATAGAAGGGATGTTCTGTGCTCTTACCAGGTTCCACCATCATTGGCGTGTGCTCCCATAATTCTACTGGTTCATCATTGACAAGACCATCGTGAAGATACACGGTAATTCGCTTATTGGTATGGTTATCCACATGCAAATTCATATAGCACGCATCGTCTTCACCCACGTAGAATTCTATCAATTCAACGGAAATTGTATCGTCCTCATAAATCATACCAGCGCTAAAATCACCCGCATTATCGACAACCACAGTTTCATTACTAGAAGCACCACATGCTGAAAGCGTAAATAACAGCAACGCAGATATTATAATAAGCAAAAACTTTTTCATAATTTCTCCCACAATTTAGTTCAACTTTTCAAAACATGAACGCAATAAAGCAAGCACCTAATCCACTAAGTGTTTCAGAAATTCCACGCCCTTATTTAACTAAAATACTCTCCCTTTGAAACATTGTAAAACTTCGTAAATCCTTCGTTTTCAAGATTATTAAGCTGTTTTCCAAGTTTTTTCTTCTTTTGGAATATGCTTGTAATAGCATCCTGACTTTGAGCGAATTTTACAGCATCCAAGTACTCATTCTCACCCTCTACCAAAATTGCAATCTTTTCTTCTGTTTCTCCACCAAGCTCCTCCTCAGAAACAAGGTCACAAATACGTTCAAATCCGATTGAAAAACCAGCAGCAGGAGCGTTTGTACCCGAAATTTTACCAATCATTTTGTCGTAACGACCGCCCCCACCGAGAGCTAGTCCATATTTCGGACTGTAAATTTCAAAAATAGACGCTGTATAATATCCCATTCCACGAACCAAAGTAGGTTCAAATCTCACTGAAATATCACTCATAGCTAACGCCTTCTGTATTGTATTTAGATTCTGAGATGCCTCAGGACTAAATTTCTCAATATTTTCAAAGGTCAGCCCTTCAATACTGTCGAGAAGCTCTGTTCCATCAAAACCTTTCTTCGAAAGTTCTTCGAGAACACCTTCTCTACCTACTTTATCGTACTTATCCAGACTAATACAGATATCGTCTACATGCTCCTCAGGAAGTCCCGAACCCACAATAAGTGCAATCAGCAAACGTCGGTCAGAAACAAGTACTTCAAAATCATTAATTCCGATAGATTTAAGCGCCTTAGTCGCTGCACCAAGTATTTCAATTTCTGCAAGCGGTGTTGGATCACCAATGATATCTACATCACACTGAACAAACGAGCGGTATCTACCTTTCTGAGGGCGCTCCCCACGGTAGACCATTCCCATCTGTATCGCTTTAAATACATTGGGAAGTTCATTTCGATTATTGGAGTAAAAACGCGAAAGCGGAAGCGTAAAATCAAAACGAAGTCCTAGGTCGCTAAGATCATCTTCAGTAAGTTTTTTATCGCCACCAAGCATACCCGAAAGTTTTTCACCGCGCTTCATAATTTTGAAAATAAGTTTGGTGTTCTCACCACCGTCGCCACCTGTCAAATTTTCAATATTTTCAATCGCAGAGGTTTCTATCTCTGTAAAACCACAACTTGTATATGCTCCCTTAATTCTGCTGGCAATCTTATCTCTAAGCGCCTTTTCCTTTGGCAAAAAATCTCGCATGCCTTTCGGCGGAATTGATTTATACATTACTTCCTCCTTACACTATCTTATTTATAGCCAATCTTTTATAATTGACCAGACTATTATTAGCTTTGCCTAAAAGAACTTCCTACAGGTATTTTCACCTTGCTTTCACACTCTAAAATCGCAAATTATAAGCTATAATTTCCAATTTTTCAGCAATCCAGAAGTTCCACAATACTGACACGTTATTCATCAAAGAAAAGTCTACTCCTGCCACTACAAGCCTTCGATGAAATATCAAAAACTCTCTCGTTATTCAAGGCAACTTTTCCGACTAACTAATATTATAACACAGCTGATATATATTTTTACAAAACACTAAATAATTGCCCTTGAAAAATTTTGATTTTCTTTATAGAATATCATACGGAAGAAAAATCACAGATAATATAGAATTTCAAAAATAAGGGGGGAATATGAAAAAAGGAACACTAAGTATTAATAGCGAAAACATTTTTCCAATTATCAAGAAGTGGCTCTATTCAGACCACGACATATTTGCAAGGGAACTGGTTTCCAATGGGGTAGATGCAATCACCAAACTAAAGCAACTCTCTGGTATCGGTGAATTTGACCAGCCTGAAGGAGAAGAATATCGAATTATCATCGTTCAAGACGAAGAAAACAACACCCTAAAATTTATTGACAACGGACTTGGAATGGACGGCGAAGAAATCGAAAAATACATCAACGACATCGCCTTTTCTGGTGCAACTGATTTCTTAGAAAAATACAAAGACAAAAGTGATAACGACCAAATCATCGGTCACTTCGGACTAGGTTTCTACTCCGCCTTTATGGTTTCATCATCGGTCGAAATCGACACGCTCTCTTACAAAGAAGGCGCTAAGGCAGTTCACTGGACAAACGACGGTGGTACAGAATTTACACTAGAAGATTCCGACAGAGCCCTTCGTGGCACAGAAATCACACTACACATCGCAGAGGACTCCACAAAATTCCTATCATTTGAACTTCGAAGTGCAATTGCGAAGTACTGCTCTTATATGCCTGTTCCGATTCACATACTAAGCGCTGAGGAATACAGGGAGTTCCCGAATCCCTTCTTGGCGGAATTAACCCACAAAGAAGAAGAATCAATTGAAGATAAGGATGCCGTAGAATCCAATACAACGGATGAAGCGGTAGATTCTGCTGATGCAAATAA
>PDWI01004894.1_pt1 | contig 23518 bp, 22 predicted proteins | sample 1430891 | NCBI WGS metagenome assembly PDWI01 (sample SAMN01162508, study PRJNA174530) | Oral metagenome, whole genome shotgun sequencing project. | biome: Marine environment; feature: Marine mammal; material: Swab sample of the gingival sulcus; isolation source: swab sample of gingival sulcus... | reverse complement strand
CCTTTAAATCAAATCAAAATAGTCTATCAAGCCTAAAATAGCTAGATGAATTGGGTAAAACCAATATGCAAACCACTTTGGCATTCTGAAAGCTAGGTTTAGGTCTTTTAATGCGTATATTAAGACTACTCCTATTACCGATGATGATTGAAATATATATGGGTTTGGATTTTTTCCAAGAATGTAAGTGTTGACTCCGATGTCTAAGATGGTCAGTCCAACAAAAGCGAGGTATCCTACTTGCATATTCTTATGGAATTTGAAAAATAGCAATATTAATAATAGTCCGTATGTGCCGTAAGAAAAGCGGAGCGAATAGACCCCCTTTATTCCAGGGATTGAGACTTTATTAGCTATTATTGCTAGAACTTCTGGCATTATTAGAAGTGCTGTAAGCATAATGAAATCAACTAGGACCATTGATAAGTGCCCTAGTTTTTTTGCCTGTCTTTCTGTTTTCTCTCTATACTTTTTTATTGAATTTTCCAATCTCTCATATAAGAAGAGGAGGATTATTCCTATGAATAGCAAGAATAATATGTTTAATCTGAGAGGATTGTATCCAGCTTCTCCAGAAGTTATAGATGAAAATACTAGATAAGGGGTTTGTGTTATTAAGGCAAATAATAAGAGCCTGCCTGCATACTTAGTCTTATTAGACGTCCACCTATATCCCATTGCCAAGTGATATGCGAATATGGGGAAGGCTATTCGCCCTATAGCCCTAAATAGCATGGTTTTTGGATAGAAAAAGAAACCTATATGATCTATCAACATTGTGACGATCGCTATAAGTTTCAATACATCGTGTGTCTTATGTTTTTGTTTATTTGCCATTATATATAATATGCTCTATACTATCTTTCCTACGAAAATTGTGAATATTTGATAGAAAACGTAGAATAGTATTATCACTATCGAGTTTGATATTCTGGTTTCTGCAGCGTACTCTGGATATGGTTTAATCCTCCTGTATGGTTCAGTGGTGGGGAGTGCCAAGTCTATTCCAAAAAGAATAATCTGTATCAGCAGTATAGCAACAAATACCTGGTGCACTGAGGCTATAGAATCATTTAATATCGTTTGTAGGAGCTCTGGATCCATTATAACCGTCATTATATCTCCGCCCAGAACAGATCTGACAGCAGAATATAGAACAGCTATAATCATAGCGAACACAAATATCTTAGACCAGAATAAGTATGTCTTTTTTGAAAAATGACCCTTTGAGAAGAATAATTTGAAGAACCAATTAAAGTTTTTTGCTATATCTGTCTTATATTTTTTAACGCTTATCGCTTCAATGTCTTCAGCTTGTATCCTCCAGAGAGAATTGTCGATTTCAAGTATCATTGTATCTAGAGAGTGTTTTGCAAAGTTCAAGTAGCCGTTCTTCTCGCCCTTTGTAATGCCGTCAATGTAAACAGACTCACCGCTCTTAAGGCTTATATTAAGCGTATAAGAGAATTCATCAGCTTCTTTTTCTAGCTGATCGATTATGCTGTTTTTAATGTTCATTCTAGTCCTCCAAGGTCATTTTGTCTAAGATAATTTTTTGCTATCTTTATCGTATTTATTTTAACTAAAAACCCCACGTTTTTATAACGCAAGGTAATTATAGCATTTATAATACTTGATTTCTAGTGTAAAATTGTTGCATTTATAACAGAACAATATTTTGCTTTTTATCGATTTACCTACATGACACTCTTCTTGAATGACTTGTCCTTTGTGGGTATAATTGTTATACAGTATAGCATGGAGGTAGATATTGAAAAAAAAGGTTGTTTTAGGGCTTAGTGGAGGAGTGGACTCGTCTGTTTCTGCTTATTTGTTGAAGGAGCAGGGATATGATGTGACCTGTCTCTTTATGAAAAATTGGGATGAAACCGATGAGTCGGGATTGTGTACAGCGTATCAGGATTCAGAAGATGCTCTCAGAGTGGCAAGGGCTTTGGATATGCCTTTTTATACTGTTAATTTTGAAACGGAGTATTGGGACCGAGTCTTCACATACTTTTTGAGAGAATTAGAAGCTGGCAGGACTCCTAACCCTGATGTTATGTGCAACCAAGAGATTAAGTTTAATGCCTTTTTAGACTTTGCAATGAAGATAGAGGCGGACTTTATTGCTATGGGTCACTACGCTCAAATTGTGAAAGATGGAGATAGGTTCTGTTTAGCTCGTGGAGCGGATCAGTCAAAAGACCAGTCTTATTTCTTGTCTAGGATTGACGAAGCTGCTCTTTCTAAAACCGTATTTCCAATAGGTCACCTAGAGAAGACCGAAGTTAGGCGGATTGCTGAAGAACAAAACCTCTTGACTGCTAAAAAGAAAGATTCTACGGGCATATGCTTTATTGGAGAGAGGAACTTTAACGAATTTATAGACAAATATTTATTATCAAAGCCTGGCGATATAGTAGATGTTGATGGTGGAGTGATTGGGAAACACAATGGGTTAATACACTACACGCTAGGGCAGAGAAGGGGGATAGGTATTGGCGGAGTCAAGACCGGAGAACCGTGGTTTGTAGCTGAAAAAGACCAGAAAAAAAACATTCTCTACGTTTGCCAAGGTGAAGGGCATAAGGCTCTCTATTCGGACTATTTAATATGTGAGGATTTCAGATGGATAGCTGGCGTTCCACCTGAAATTCCCAGAGATTACACTGCAAAGTTTAGGTACAGGCAACCAGATAAAGAGGTTAGGTTGTCATATGAAGCGGGCAAGATAAGGATAGATTTTAAAGAGCCAGTAAAGGCGATTACACCTGGACAAATAGCTGTAGTATATGATGGAGATATATGTTTGGGGGGCGGAATAATAGACAAGAAGGGTTAGAACGCCCACCAAAGTCAATTGCATGCAGACTGCCCTTAAACGCCTTAGTTCTAGGAACTAGAAAAATTTAGGCTCGCAGTGTACTAAAAACGTACATAAGAGACTGAATTTTGCGTATTCCTAAAGAAATCAGGCGTTTATGGGCAGTCTGAGAAAAGAAGGGGGTTTATTAATGACCTATATGGAGAAATACCAAGAATGGCTAAAAGAAGATAATTTTGATGCTGAATTTTTAGAAGAGTTAAAGTCAATTCCAGAAGCTGAACTGGAAGATAGGTTTTACAAGGAACTTGAATTTGGAACTGCGGGAATGCGTGGCATAAACGGCGCTGGTTCCAACCGTATGAATAAGTACATAGTAAGAAGGGCTACACAGGGATATGCGATGTTCTTATCATCTAATTCGGATAATCCTTCTTGTGCCATTGCTTACGATAATAGGTTGTTCTCTAAGTACTTTGCTATGGAAGCGGCTTCAGTTCTAGCTGCTAATGGCGTGAAGACGTATATCTTTGAGGAATTAAGACCTACACCAGAGTTATCTTTTACGATTAGACACTTAGATTGTACTGGTGGAATAGTTTGTACTGCAAGTCACAACCCTCCTGAGTATAGTGGTTACAAGGTTTATGGCGATGATGGATGCCAGTTGAATACAACTACAGCAGCTGAAGTTTCAAGGTTGATAGCAGGTCAAGACGGGTTTTCAGAAATAAAGATTATGGATTTTGAAACTGCAGTAAAAGAGGGCAAAGTAGAGTGGATTGGGGCAAAAGTAGATAGGGCGTTTGTCGATGCTGTTAAGAGCGAATCTATTCATCCGGAGGCATTTGCAGTTGAATATAAGAGTGTTTATACTCCACTTCATGGAGCTGGAGGAAAGATGATGAAGATGCTCTTTGATGATGTAGGACTAAAGGATGTTCATTATTTAGAATCCCAGATGAAGGTAGACCCTTATTTTTCAACTTGTAAGAGTCCAAATCCTGAGGATGAGGCAGCGTTTAAACTGTCGATAGAGAAGGGCAAGGAGATAGGTGCAAAATTATTAGTTGCAAGCGACCCAGACGCTGACAGGTTAGGGTGTCTACTTATGGGGGATGATGGCGAATACGTAAAAATCAGCGGAAACCAGATTGGAGCTTTGATGGCGTACTACGTATTTGGTCATAAAAAGAATATGCCAAAAGAGCCTTGCATAGTTAAGAGTATAGTTACCAGTGACTTAACCAACTATATAGCTGAAGACTTCGGTGTACTATATATGGATAAGCTTACGGGATTTAAGAATATATGTGGAGTTGTTCGAGAATTTGACAAAAACGGAAGGCCTGACTTTGTTATGGGATTTGAGGAGAGCTATGGTTACTTAGTTGGGACACATTGTAGGGACAAGGATTCTCTTGTAAGCTCAATGCTCCTAATAGAGATGGCAAAATACTACCATAGTCAAGGAAAGACCTTGTTTGATGTTTTAGGTGAAATATACGAAAAATACGGGTACTTCCAAGATTCTATGATAGCCCTTAAAAAGGTTGGAAAATCTGGCGTAGAAGAGATAAATGCCATTATGAAAAAGTTTAGATCATCTTATAAGGATAGCTTAAAGGGAGATGATTTAATAGAAATTTATGACTATTTGAAGGGTGAAAAGTTATTTGTTGATACCGGGAAAACAGAGGTTATAGACGAAGAGGAATCCAATGTCTTGAAGTATAAATTTGCCTGCGGTTCTTGGGTTGCCCTTAGACCATCTGGAACTGAGCCTAAGATAAAGTTCTACTTCTCTATACGTGCTAAGGGAAAAGAAGAGGCGACTGACAAGATGAAGAAGATGCAAGAAAAGGTAATGGCTTTTGCTGGAGAATAGTTTAAGGATAAACCTTGAATGATAAGGGTTTAGGGTTACAGATGAAGATAAATTTTTGTGCAGCTACCACTACTAGGCTTATGGGCGTTGTCGGGGTATACTTAAATTACGACATAGAAGAAATCAACTACGCAGAAGTTTTTGTCATGGACTACGATATGGGAGAGGTCACCAAGCATGACATTCTAAAGTCTCCTGGATATGATAGGATAAAAGCTCTTTTGGAGGAATCATTTGGGGGGCTTGGAGGAGAGTTAATCCAACTTAATTTCTACCTAGAATTTTTAAAGATTTTTTATGCTGAATATCGCAGGACGGGCTCTCCTACATATAAAGACGTAAAGAAAAAGAGCCCTCTACTCAAGCTAGTTGACGGAAGAAAGGGGCGGGGTAAGCCAGCCCTAAGTCTTCTGTTTCCAAGTCATGAGTTAAGTGCTTACGAGGTGATACATTATTTTATGATGCGCCTTTTTGCCGATGATGAGGTTGCGAGCTTATTAGCTATAGATGACTACCCCCCATTTTTGATGGATTTTACTGTGATCAAAAACACTTTGACTAAGAGATTTCGTAACGATGGTTCAGATGTATACGATTTTTCGTGTCTTGTATTTGGAGATTCTTATTTCTTGCTTGGTGGAAAAATTGAATTAAAAGATAATTTAGTGGATACGTTTAACCTAGATGAGATAACTCCACTAACCCCTCTTCAAGTCGCTCAAACTTTAAGGCAGAAGGAAATAATAAGCGTTTATACCATAGAAAACCCGACTTTTGAAGAGGCGTTTACCTTTGAAAACAGAAGACTTGCACCTCATCTATATGAAAATGGGAGGCTATATATTTCCTATCGTTATGACAACAACCATGTAGATTCTGATGTCTTTACTCTAAGTGATGATATAGAGGCAAGCCTTTTTATCACAGATGGGAGACAGGTAATATTGTCAACCAGAACAGAAGAAAATTCGCTGTACTGGAATGAAAAGCTAGTCAATAGATATGGGGACTCACTTTTAAGGATTGGTGAGTGGATATTCGATGAAGAAGTCCTCTTAGATTTTATAAATACAGGGTTGTTAAATTTTTTGGAGTGGATGGATTAACAGACTGCCTGTAAACCCCTAATTTCTTTAGGAATACGCGCTTGCTCGTACACTCGTGCTAACTGTCTAGCCTTGTTAATCTCTAAGCCTAAGGATTTTGCAAATCTTATGCCAAGAGATTAATCTACGGCTAAACAGAGGATCACTCGCTACTTGCTTAAGCTAATGCTTTCAGAAAACATATACATCCCTATCGTAATGTTTCTTATTTACAAACAACCAAGAGTAATCAGGATTTCGCTTTGAGGATTTTTGGGGTCATTCTATTGGGTTTATTTATTGGGGCTAGATTTTTGGTTTTTTATTATGTTAAACTCAAATTACGTAGCCAATTTAAGAATTTTGCAAGGAAACAAGCAAAATCTCAAAGGAGTGTAGTGACTACTCGACTGCGAGATTTATGCGCAAGTTGACACAGCAAAAGCTTAAAGTAGCAAGTAATTTTTTGTTAGTTAATAGAAAAATAAGGCGTTACAGGCAGTCTGTTACGGTTTGTATATAATCAATTTTAGTGGGCGCTCTGGGATTAAAACCACTTTTTCTTTTTGAAAAGCGCAATCGTGCTGAGTACCACTACCAAGATTCCACTTATCACCAATGGGTATCCGTATTCAAGTTGGAATTCTGGCATCTTTAGATTCATGCCATACCAGCTTGTTATAACCGTAAGTGGAAGGAAAATTGATGTGATAACGGTGAATATCTTCATTATCTGGTTTAGCTTTAAGTCTTCCTGCGCTTGGTATGTTCCCCTAACTTGAGAAATTAAATCTTTGAGAACCAAAACTCTACTGGCGAGTCTCTCAAACTTTCTCATAACGGCTGAAAATTCTACGCTTCCTTCATCTGATATCAATGAATTTTCATCGAGCAGCATATCTTCTATTAAATCGTGTGTTATATCTATGTATTTATTGAAGTCTATGAGAGAGTGCCTTATTAACATCAGACTTTTTAAATAATTTAACTCTTTAAACTGCAACATATCCTCTTCCATTTTGGTGAGCTTTTCTTCTAAGGTATTTAGCATTTCAGAGTAGTCAGAGCCTATCTTTTTAAACAGTAAAAAGAGGAGCTTGTCTAAGTTATACCTAGGGTGTCTTTCCTCTTGGAAGAATACTTCTAATTCTTTTATTATAGATTCGTCTGCAAAGAAGTAGAGCTTTGAGTCTGTCTTATAGGCTATTATCTTGTGTCTCTTGGTTACTAGGTGCTGGAGTTTGACAAGGTCTATGTGTAGGATGTCAAAGTTGTTGTGGTGGTCCACGTTAGATAGGGACCACTTTACAACTTCATCTATATTCTCTACATCTATTTGAAATTCTTCGATAACATCTGGAAGACTCTCTATAGGAAGGAGGGCAAAAGTCGCTTCAGCCTCCTCTGTTCCTTTTATTGCGACTTTATTATCTATAAGTTTAAGTTTTTCTTCTCTTATTTCAAAAATCATAAGACCCCCACTCCGTTTTAATCTACTATTATGCTCTTACCTTTCATCTCAGCTGGTTGTTTTAAACTCATTATTTCAAGCGTTGTAGGAGCTAAGTTTGAAAGTCGTCCTCTATTCACGTTGGATTCTTCCTAATTTTATAAAATGATTTTATTCGCTACTCCGTATTATATCACAAAATTTAAGTTCTTGATGATTTATTGGATGGTAGCCGTCTTGCTTGTTAAAATTTTTTGTTTTTGGTAAAATCAATGGGTAAACAGGGGAGAATTTTATTTATTTGTAAATGGAGAGTTTATATGTTTAAAAAGTTTTATTTTTCACTTGTTTTGGTGTTTTTGTTTGGGCTTGTTTTAACTGGGTGCCAAGGAGATACCAAGGATGAAAACAGCTTAACTGAAACTGAAAAGGAAATTTCAGAATCTAAGGAAGATGAGTCAAATGGTGAAGCAAAAGAAGACAGTGTTGGAGGAGAACAAGAAATGAAAAATCCTATAGTTACTATATCTGTTAAAATTGGTGAAACAGAATTGGGAGAAATGAAGATAGAGCTCTATCCAGATAAGGCTCCAAATACAGTTGCTAACTTTATCACATTGGCACAAGACGGATATTATGATGGACTCATATTCCATAGGATTATAAAAGACTTTATGATACAAGGTGGAGACCCTACAGGTACTGGAATGGGTGGTCCTGGTTATGGAATAAAGGGTGAATTTAAAGCTAATGGTTTTGAAAACGATTTAAAACACGAGAGGGGCATTATTTCAATGGCGCGCTCTAGTGCTCCTGACAGCGCTGGATCACAGTTTTTTATCTGCCACGCAGATGCACCTCACCTTGATGGACAGTATGCTGCATTTGGAAGGCTAATTGAGGGAGAATCAGTCTTGGACGAGCTAGGGAATACTGCTACTGGAGCTCAGGATAGGCCCGTTGAAGACTGTGTTATGACCAAGGTTACAGTAGACTTGTCTGGATATGAGCTTCCAGAAGTAGAAAAAGCTAACTAGCTTTTATAAGTTCCAAATTAAATATAATGCTTTAAGGCTTTGTTTATGCTTTACTTGCCAAAGTTTTTGAAATGGAGGGATAGATCATGGGAAAGATAAGTTTTAAGGACGATAGGATTGCTATTGTTACGTATGATTCATCTGAGAAATATGGAAAGTTCACCAGGTACATCCCATCTGATGGAAAGTTTGTCATGGTTTTACCCTATAGACGAAATCGGGGAGCTTGGGAATACCTATTGGCTAAGGAAAGGATAAGCGGCTGGGATTCAGGGCTAAACCATGCGGGGCTAAGTATGCCACTTAAATATAAGGCTTCTGTAACTGCTTCTCATATATTGAAAAAACTTGTTGGTTTGGAAGTAAAACAGGATGAATTTAAGCACTTAGGAGTGGTCTGTGGAAGCAAATATTCAGCGGATACAACTTATTTATTCTCATTAAATATGACACATTATCCAGATTTAAACTTGCCTCAAGAGTGTGAATGGGTGAGTACAGACGAACTTTTGGGTTCTGTTGATGCAGTCCTCCTTGCGGCTTATACTAGGCTGCTAAAATTTCACCCCAATTAATTTATAAAATTTTTTTTAAAAACAGGGAACTTTTTTATTTTATTTGCGTCATATCTATAACAGGGAATTCCGGAGGTAATGTTTATGGACACTTTAGTGGAAAACAAATTAGTAAGGATGGCTGTAAAAGGCAACGTAGGTGCTTTTGAAAAACTCTTAAGTGCCAATTTAAAGGTCTTATACAATATTTGCTATTCTCTGCTTGGGAATGAGGAAGACGCAAAGGATGCAACCCAAGAAGCTTCTATAAAGATTTATAGTGGAATTAAAAACTTTAGATTAGAAGCTAAATTTAGTACTTGGATGTATAGGATTGCGGTTAATGCGTCAAAGGACCTTATAAAGAGGCGCTATAAAAATGTTTCTATGTCTTTAGATGCGGAAGTCGAACTTTCTGGAGATGCTATTATTGCAGCTAAGGCTAAGACTGAAGAAACGCCTGAAGACGCTTCTATCAGGAAGGAGAATATGAGAGAAATTAGGGTTTCTATATCTAGTTTGCCTTACGAGGGTAGAGAACTCATAGTCTTAAGGGATTTAAGAGGATTATCATATGAGGAAATATCCGAAATAACCGAAAAGAACATAGGCACAGTGAAATCTGGCTTGCATAGGGCCAGAAAACTCCTCGTTGAGGATTTGATTTCAAAGGGGATAGTGCCGAGTAATTTCAGAAGGAGGCTAGGATAATGAGCGATAAGGATAAAAGGCTGAGTGAAGTGGAAAATATGAATGCTCAAAACCTTGAGCTAGAGGAGATAGAACATATACTGGCTTCACTACCTGATGAGGATTTGCCAGCGGGTTTTGAAGAACAGGTTTTTGAGAAGCTTGGTATAGAACATATTGTTTCGTCAAGTCAAAGCGATGGTTCTTCAGATAATCCTAATGACACCTTTAAGAAGCGTAGAGAGCGCTTGATGAATCGTGAAGCAAATTCGATAAAAAAGGCTAAGAAGATAGCCTATGGATTCATCACCATAGCTGCTGTATTTGTAATCTTTGTGGTAGGGACGTATATCTTTGACGACTATGGGTATGACAATTCATACAAGGAAGCTGAAAAACCACGTTCTGAAGAACCAGTTTATGAAGAGAAGGCAGAAGATCAATCTTTTGATGATGCCAAAAAATCTAAAGCAGACTTTGATTCCGTTGATGTGGAAGATGCAGATGGTGGGGGAAGTTTTGAAAACGCCTTATCATCTACTGATGAAAAAGCAATTAAAGGGGATAAAGACTTTAGTTCTAGTAACTCGTCAAAACCTGGAGATTTAGATAAACGCAAACTTATATATAGGGCGAATTTGAATGTGACCGTTGACAGTTACCACGATTCCTTTAACGACATAAAGGCAAAGATTGCGACCTATGGTGGATACATCGAAGAAAATAGAACTTGGGTTGAGGTATTTTTTGAAGGAACTAAGCGTGAACAGACTGTAACTACAGGGTATTTGACAATTAGGATCCCTCAAGAATTTTACCGTGAATTTATGGATGGATTCTCATCTATAGGCGAGGTTTCAAATCTCAATGAAACTGTACAAGACATTACTGCTAATTATAGGGATATAGAGGAAGAGACCCTAAATCTTGAGGCTAGAGAAAAGGCACTTAGAGAGTTGATGGATAAGGCAGAGACCATGGAAGATATCTTAGCTGTAGATAGGGAACTGAACTCAGTTAGAGGTATGATAAACTCCTATAGGGGAACCCTAAAAGACTATGACAGGCTTGTTGATATGGCTACGATTACCGTGCAGCTTGATGAAAAACTTAAAGACGTAGAGATAGAGCCTATAGATGATAGTTTAGGTACAAGGATACAAAATAGTTTTAATAAAACTATAAATAAAATGGTTGATTTTGGAGAAAATATAGTGGTAAATATAGTGGGTAGGAGTCCATTTTATATAAGCGCTATAGTTTTGCTTTTAATAGTCTTCTTATTAGTAAAACTTATCTATAAGGCGGTTGTAAAGAGATTGGATCGTTAACTTGTTTTTAATGGGAATTAAAGGAGAATACAAATGAATAAAATTAAGGTAAAAATAGGGATTATAGCGGTTTCGCTACTCTTGGTAGCTGCGGTTATTATGGCGGCATCAACTTTTGGGGATAGGACGGTACAAGCTGAGGGAAAACCTCAAGAAGAGGTGTCTAAGTCTAGGCTCAATATTGTTAGGGTTTCTGGAAGGGCGAGTGTTACTGCGGAACCTGACATAGCCTATGTTAATCTAGGCGTTAAGACAGTTGATAAGGATGTGAAAACAGCGCAAAGAGCTAATGCCAAAGTAATGAAGGCTATAACGGCGTCTATGAAAGCTATAGGAATCAGCGAGAAAGATGTTCAGACAGGTGCGTTTAACATCTATGAATCCTATGACTATTCTCAGGATGGCAGGATTTTTGAGGGTTATGAAGTTACTCATATGTTTACCATTACCGTAAGAGATGTGGACTCAGTTGGCAAGGTTTTTGACTCTGCTGTTGAAGCTGGTGCGAATATAATAAATGGAGTTACGTTTGATATTGAAGATAGGACAGAGCTCTATAACGATGCTTTAAAGATGGCTCTTAAAAATGCTGAGTCAAAGGCGACAGCTATAATGTCTTCGTTTGGTGAAAAGCCAGGAAAACCTCTTATAATTGATGAAGTGGGAGATAGATCATTTGAACCAATTTTTAGGGAATATGATATGGTAGAAGGAGCCAAAATGGAAGATGGTGGTACGCAGATTCAATCTGGGGAACTTGTTATATCGGCATCTGTAAATGTAGAGTACGATTACTAGTTTAGTGGGGACTGTAATAAGAATATATGTGCGCTTGGAATATTAGGGGTAGGGGTGAGGCTCTTGAAAATTTGGTCCTCGCCTCTAATGCCTATTATCATAAACACGGTGTTTGTAGAATAGACAAACTCCCTACGCCTGTTAAGGTTGTCAGTGTAGAGGGTGCGTCAAAGGTTACTGAGGGATATTTTGAAAAGAAGTCTACGGTTGATTTCTATGGAGTGGTCCAGGGTCATTTTATTGCATTTGATGTAAAAGTTACAGGGGCACCATCATTTCCCTTGAAAAATGTTCACGAGCATCAAGTTGAATATATGAGGGATGTGGATTCGCAAGGTGGGATAACCTTTTTGATTGTAGAATTTTCCAAAAATGGAAGATTCTTTTTGCTTCCATTTGAAATCTTAAATGACTATTATGTAAGGTCTAAGTCTGGAGGGAGGAAATCTATTAGTATAATGGATTTTCCTGAAAGTTTAGAGATTAAATATATTCCAGGGGTTAGACTCCTTTACCTAGAAGCCGTAAATGAATATCTGGATTGGAAAGAAGAATTTGAAGAAGGCTGTTATGGTTGATAATACATATGATTTGGAATTTAAAGAGTCATTTAAAAAAATAGCAATACCGGTTGGGATACAAAATTTGTTTTTTGTGTCACTGACCTTTGTAGATGCGCTTATGGTTGGAATGCTCGGTCAAGTCGAATATAATGCTGTCGGTTTGGGTGGGCAGTTTTATTTTTTGGTGAACGTATTTGTTGTGGGGTTTTCATCATCTTGTGCTATTTATATGGCACAGTTTTTTGGGAAAGAGGATATAAAGGGATTTAGAAAGTCTGCAGGATTGGGGATTATTCTTTGTCTAACACTAGGACTAATCGCAGGTGGGTTGGCTATATTTTTTCCAGAACTTATAATTTCTTTTTTCACAAAACAGCCTGAGATTATAAAAAAAGGAGCAGAATACTTGAACATAAGGGGATTTCAGATTCCCTTAATGTCTGTGATAATACCACTGGCGACAGCTTCGAAAACCTCTGGTAATGCAAAATTACCCCTTAAAATATCAATTGTAACCCTCTCTACCAACACTATTTTAAACTATCTTCTTATATTTGGAAATCTTGGTTTTCCAAAGCTTGGTGTTTCTGGAGCTGCTATTGCTACTCTTATTTCTAGCTTGATATCAATAATTCTTTATACAATAATCATCAATATCACTGATAATTATTTGAGGGGTAGTATATCTGATTATATAAATATAACAGGAGATTTTGTTAAGAAGGTATTTAAAACTGGTTGGGGAGTAATAATTCACGAGGTTCTTTGGTCTATAGGTATAACTATATTTGTTTTGATTTTGTCTAGGATGAGAACGGATGGTTATACTGCTTATAATATAGCTATTCAGTTTATAAAGCTGGCCTTTATATTCTCTTTAGCCATATCATCTGCGGCATCGATAACTATAGGTATGTTGCTCGGGAGAAAGGATATAGATAAGGCTTTAGCTTATGAAAAAAAATATTCAAAGATTCAGATTAAGATAGGGTTTTTGGTTTCACTTGTCATTGTAATAGCTACTTATTTTTTGGTAGGTTTATTTAATATAAGCGATGCCATAAGAATGGATGCTTTTTATACCTCTGTAGCCCTCGCCATATTCTGGCCTTTAAAGAGCTATAGCGGAATGCAGGCAGCTGGAATATTACGCTCTGGTGGAGATACAAGGGTCCCCGTGTTTTTTGAATTGGCTGGTATGTACTTTGTAGATATACCGTTTTTGCTTGTCCTTCTTAAATTTACGGATTTAGCTACACCTATAATTATGTTCTTTGCCTCTACCGGGAGTTTATTAACCTCAGCATTACTCTATAAGAGGGTTAAGTCTAGGAAGTGGGCGAAGAATTTAGTATCTTAATTAGTGTCAGGGAGATTTTAATAGTATCACTTGACATGTTTTTAATTTTTTATAATTTTGATATAATAATGAAAATAGAATTTTTTGCTGGTTTTGGTTCGCAGCTTTTTAAGACTTTTATGCTGTGTTTTCGCACCTTAAGCGTTGAGTTTAATTTTAAAGAATAGGGGAGATTCTGTCGACTATAAATATAACACAGTTGAACTACCCGATTTGTTGTGTGTTTTAATAAACAATTTCTTTGCGACATGGTGCATGAAGGGACAGTAATGAAATTGGGGAGGCGTATTTTGGGAAAAATTGGAATTATTACGGACAGCACTTGTGATATACCTCAAGAATTTTTTGAAAAATATGACATAGAGATGATTTCCACTAGGATAATATATAAAGACGCTGAATATAGAGACCGTTTGGAAATAAGTGCAGCGGAAATTTATGATAACTTTAATAAGGAAATACCAAAAACTTCGATGCCCTCTCCCAGCGACTTTATAGCTGCTGTCGAAAGGTTCAAAGAAAGAGAATTTGATAAAATAATTTGTATATTTGTATCTTCTGGTTTAAGTGGAACTTATGGTATGGCGGTAGGCTTGTCTAGGGAAATGTCTGACATAAAAATAGAAATTGTAGATTCTAAAAGTTTGTCTCTTGGGCTAGGCTATGTGGTGATGGATACAGCGGTTGCTATATCTGAGGGAGCTAGTTTTGAAGAAGCTCTAGAAGTAGCTAAAAAAACTGTGGACAAGATTCGTGTATATTTTGCATTGGATACCCTGCACTATTTGCGCATTGGTGGAAGAATTGGCAGAGTAGAGGGAACCATAGCTGAATTTTTAAATTTGAAGCCTATTATAACTATATCTCATGAAGATGGGAAATATCGAACATATAAGAAGGTCAGGGGAATTAAGAAGGCGATCAATTCCCTTGAAAAGATTGTTAGAGATACAGGAGGAAATCGGTTAAGGGTTGCTACTATGCATGGGCACCTTGAAGATAAACTTCGAATACTCAAGCCTATGATAGAGGGCATGAGTAGAGTTGTTGAATTAGATTTTGGGCAAATAAGTCCTGTTTTAAGTGTGCATACTGGTCCTGGGTTGATAGGTGTTGTTATACAAGAATTAGACTAACGTCCTCAAAATTAGACCCTAAATTGGCTTATGTAAAGGGAGAAAAATTTTGGAAAGAGCAAGATTAGAACGTCTATCAGAGTTGCCTATTACAGAGGTTAAATCTGAGCTTGAATTAGAACTTAAGTTTAGTTTTTTTGATGAAACCGATATGTTAGTTTTTACTCGCTATGCCTTTGCAGACATCTGTTTTAGGAATGGGCTTTTTTCTCAAGCTATTTCATTGTTGGATAAATTTGCTGATAATCTTGAAGACTCTTACATTAAACTCAGAAGTTATTATAAACTTGGGGAGATTTTTTATGCCCAAAATGACTTAACTTTGTCAAATTTAAATTACTCAAAAGCTTTGGTACTTAGTGAAGCGTTAGATGATCAAGTTCTTTCATCAAGGTTTTATATCTATCTCGGAGTAATAGCCCTAGATGTTTTTGACTTTAAAAGAGCTAAAGAATATCTAGATATTTCAGATAAAAAGATTCCGATTAGACCGCAGCAGTATGAGGATATATTCAAAACCTCTATGATATATGCTGAAGGCATGATGAATAATCCTGAGAATGGAAGCAGAAAACTTAGAAACTATATAGAAAAACATTCAAGCACTATGAGTTTAACTCGATTTTTCTTATCGCAGAAGTATTTAGGAATGCTTTATAGGGCTTTAGAAAAAAATGAACTTGCTATTCAGGTTTTTGAGAATCTTATTGAGTATATAGATTTTAACAAAAATATTTTAATTAAGAATCATAGAATTACTATATTGGTCATGTTATCTAGGTTAAATTACAATGTTGGAAATTATAAAAAAGCTCTAGAATTAGGCGAAGAAGCCTCTGAGGAGCTTAGGGGCAACGAAAATAAAACTCTTTTTGAGAAATCTGTTTGGGTAAGGATAAAGTCTCTTATAGCCTTAAATAGGCAAGACGAGGCCTTCGAAGTTGCAAAGTCAGAGTTTGATAGAAGAGAGGGGTTGTTAAACCACATAAATAGAAGATTTTCTAACATAATGGATTCTTACGTTAATAATATATTTCATCAGAGGGAGTTCTTTAATATAGAGAGAGAGCTTGAACTCGTCAAAGACGATATGGTGAGATTAGAGATACAAAGTGATGAATTTGAAATTGGATTAGATAAGTTTCAACTTTTACAAGATTATTTTTCAGGGGTATCCAGACTTCAAAATTTAGAAGATGTGTATTCTTTTTCAACTCAATTTTTATCAGAGATAATTAACTTCGACGTTTTTTTTATAGGTTACGTAGATGAGTTAAATGCATTTATAAATTTTAGATACCTTAAGTCTTCAGATGGAACGAAAAAAGAGTTCGCGGTCCCCATAACTGATCATTCTCTGTCTTCATATGTTGTAAGAGAAGGGAAAAAGGTAGTTGTGACTTCTTCTAATGAACTATCTCCAGAAATAAAATCTTTGTTTAAGAGGAATAATATTTCTCAGCAAGAATCTGCAATCTTAATTCCCCTAGAAGATGAAGATGGAATATTTGGACTTACTTCGATTCAGAGTGCTGAGACAGATTTTTATACTGAAATGGATATTGAATTTTTTGAATCCTTTGTCTCTATTTTCGGGGGCTTAGTACATCTTATTAAAATGAAGTCGGATTTAGACGCTCAGATATCTAAAAATAATAAGCTTAAATCTGAAATTGAGTCTAGGAGCCTTGAGTTTGAAAATTTAGTCAACTTTGACGAGCTGACCGGATTTTACAGTAAAGAAGGCTTTAGGAAAAAAGTTGAAGAAATTATTTTTTCTTTTCAAGGTCCGTCTGATATTACTTTGTTTGTAATTTTTATTTCTAACTGTAGGGCATTTCAAGAACGATATGGTCATATTATGTGCAACCAGTATTTGTTGGATATATCTAGGCTAATAAAGATTATTTTTTCGGATAAAGACGTTGTATTATATAGGGATAGATCTGAGTTTTTAATAGCAGCAGAAGGGAACAGAAAGGAAGATATTTTAAACGACATACGAGAATTTTATGAGAAAATGGCCTCGTATGAAGAAGAATTTAACTTTTTTGTAAACCTAGAGATTTTTGTGAAGGGAAATGTTTCTTTGGTTTATACGTTTGAAGAGGTCAAAGACATTATTTATGAGCTGCGGGAATCTATAATTAATGGTCAGAATAAAAGATCAGTTTCTCTCAATGGAACGGGAAGAGATCGTGTAAGTAGTTTGGAAGAGAAGGGAGGGCAGTTTTGAACACTAAATATTCACCAGGAACTCCCGAATATGATTCGTATTTAAACGATGTCTTAGATTATATTTCTAGCATTAAAGACTCTGCGGAGATTATGAAAAATAGCGAATCTTTTATTGATGAACACTATGAGTTTATGACTAATTTTCAAAGGGCAAGGGCGTTTATGCTTTTAGCAAAAGCGATGTACGATTTTGGCTATTTAGAGGAACTTAGAAGTGTAGCTTTAACAGGGCTTAGGGTTTTGGAGCTCTCTTCTATTGTTTCTGAAAATCTAAATAAGTCTTATTCATTAAAATCTAAACTTTTAAACATTTTAGCCTTATCTTATTTTCACGAAGGAAAGTTTTTTATGGCGGCTAAGTATTTTAGTGAATCGTTTGAAACTGCTTTGCTATCCAATGATGTATCGATGGAGGCTTTTGTTATAAACAACTTAGGGAACTCTTATATTTTTATAGGGGATTACGATAAGGCAGCTGAAATGTTTTTGTTTAGTTTAGATATTTTGGAAAAGAGTGATGATGTTGAATACCGATACGGGAAAGCTCTTATAAGTATGAATCTTGCTATAGCTTATAGTGGTTTAAACAATATAGATTTAGTTAAAAAGTATTATAAAAAAAGTAAGGACTATGCAGGGGGTGAAAAGTTTGCTCTTTTAGAACTTTTTTTAAGAGACTTAGAATCCTATATGTCTGATTTAGAAGATGACGAAGAAGCATCAAATGAGCGTTTTAATGTATATTTAGATGCTATTTCCAAATCAGGAGAAAACTATCGGATATTATCGATGATAATAATATATATAAGCCGTATGGCAAATAGAGAAAAAATAGACTTTGAAAGGCTGCATAAGCTTTTGTACATAATGAAGGATTTTTTATCTGAATACTCCACTCCTGCGCTCGAGGCGTTAATCTCACTTTTAGATTTTGAAAAGGTACTTGAAGAAAATAAAAAAGATACTTTTGAAGAGGCTTATGACAAATATATAAGTTTGTCTAGTAAATATAGTAAGACCTTCTTATACGAAAGAGCAGAAGCCTTTTACAAGCAGTTAGAAGAACTTCTTTTGAATAAAGAAAAAGAAGTTTTAACAAAGCAGAGGACTGAAGCTATTGATAGTCGCTGCAACATGCAACTTAAAGAAGAAAAAATTCATTCAGAATATTCTAACTTAAGACTTATAAACTCTATAGCTGGTTCAGTTAGGGGCAAAGCTGTGTTTGAAAAAAATATGTTAACCTTTGCTGAAGGTATAAAGAAAAAGATAGATTACGAACACTATGCTATTTGGGTTCTGCCCATTCTGAATAAATCTGTTGAGAAATATGTATTAATTGACTGTAATAGTTTTGAACGTTCTAAGTGTAGACTTGAAGACTTAGATGAAGATGTATTAAAGGTTATAAAAAGCAAAACGGTTTTGACTTTTGGTGATGGCAATAATATATTAGTTCCGGTGATGTTTGACGATACCGTTATCGCTGTAATATCTATAGCAGTATTTGAGGGCAAACGAATAACAAGTGAAGATTTAAACTTTGTAGTTTCTGTACTAGGTTATGTCTCTATAAGCGTATATTCTCATATATATAGGCTGAAGATCAAAGTTGAAGAAGAAAATTACCTATGTTTGAAGAAAGACTTAGAAAACGCAAAAAAGAAACTTGTGAAAACTTTACCCAAGGATTGTTTAACAGGGGTTTCCAGCAGAAAGTACTACGATTCAAATGTACTGTTTTTAATACGTAGAATCGTAAATGAAAAGAAAAAGATTGCTATTATGATGTTTGTTATAGACGACTTTTATGAGTATTATGATGAGTACGGTAGTTCTGCAACTGATAATCTAATAGAAATAGTTGCTGTAGTTCTTGACGATAAGTTTAAGGGAAACGAAGGTATATTTGCTAGGTACTATTCACATAAATTTATAGCAGCTATGCCGATAGCTGACTTTGAAGAAGAAAACGAATTTGCAGAATCTGCTAGGAGAGCTGTTGAAAGTTTAGACATACCTAATACTGCTTCTAGGCATAATATAGTTACCGTATCAATAGGAAGTGCAGCTTTTTCTCCAAAAAATGTTTCTGATTTGAAAAGCATTGAAAAAGCAGCTCAAAATTTGATGTATATGGCTATGGATGGTGGAGGAAACAAGGCGGAAGTTCGTCTATTTGAATCATTCAAAAAAAGAGAAAAGGATTGATTTACCAATGGTTAATAATGATTTGATTCTTGACGCGCGATTGATAAGTAAGAGCTATGGTTCATTTACAGCTATTTCATCTGCGGATATAAAGATGCATAAGGGAAAAGTGTTGGGGCTATTGGGTGAGAATGGAGCTGGTAAATCTACTGTTATTTCAATGTTGACTAGCAAGAGCTCACCTGACTCTGGAGAAATATACTATAAGGGAATTCCCCTTTCTAGCTGCTTGAAAGAGTATCGTTCAAAGTTGGGCTATGTTCCGCAGGAAATTGCCCTTTTTGATGAACTTAATGGTTTTGACAATCTTAGATTTTGGGGCAGTGCCTACGGATTAAAAAAAGATGAAATTCTTTCAAAAATAGAGGAACTATCTGAACTCTTTGGGTTAAAAGAACAGCTTTATAAGAAGGCGATGCATTACTCTGGCGGGTATCAGCGTCGTTTGAATATAGCTTGTGCCTTGCTTCATGAGCCAGAAATAATATTTTTAGATGAACCTACTGTCGGTATAGATGCAGGAGCTAGGCGTGAAATAATTGATATAGTAAAACTCCTTGCTTTATCTGGAGTTAGTATTTTATATACTTCACACTACATAGATGAGATAGAGGAAATAGCAGATTCTGTAGTAATTCTCAAAAATGGAAGGGTTGTCTTGACCCTAGATTCTGAAGAATTGTCAAATACTGAAGATCTAGAAAGGTTTTATTTGGGGATTGCTTAACCGGATATCTTTTTTGAATTCTCTAGAAGGTATTTTACAGCGTGCATATACCCTTCTTTGCCGAGCCCCGATATTACTCCGTTTGCGGCTCTTGCTGTTATGGTAGTCTGCCTAAATTCTTCACGCGAATATATATTGGATATATGGACTTCTATTATAGGGATATTTAAGACTTTTAAAGCGTCTAGTATTGCTACACTTGTGTGCGAATACCCTGCAGGGTTAATTACTAATCCATTGTAGTTCCCCGCTTCTTGTATGAAGTTTATAATTTCACCCTCCAAGTTTGACTGTAAGTAGGTAATGTCTACTCCAAATTTCTTTGCAATATCATCAAAATATTTAGTTAAGTCCTTGTAGGTAAATTCACCGTAGTGTTCACTTTCTCGTCTTCCTAATAAGTTTATATTTGGACCATTTATTATCAAGATTTTCATGTTTTTGTCATTCATTTTATATCTTCCTGTATCTTTTTTGATGCCTTTATTATATCTTTAAATACGCTTACCAGATAATTTTTTTCAGAAGGATTATTTCCGTAGGAACCTATCTTTTTTAGGAGAAGTTTTTCCCTATCTTTGTCTTCTATATTGATATTATTGTTTTTTTTAAAAGTACCTATATCACTGATTAAAAATTTTCTTTCTAACAATAGGTAAGCAATTTTTTCATCGAGTTTGTCTATTTCTAATCTCTTTTCTTTCAGATAGTTTTTAGTAGTTTTCATATGTAGTCCTCAATTTAAAATCTTATTCGCTAAGTAATTCTTTGACTGATGGGTTAATTTTATATGTTTTAAGGTAATATTTCAAATTCAAAAAGATTGATTCATACTTGCTGGTTTATTTTTTTATATTTTTGATAATCTGAGTGTAACTTTTAAGTATATTTTTATCTGGGAAATGTTATTAAGATTCATATATTAATTAATGTTATTAAAATTTTCACGCCAACTAATGTAAGATTCATGTTTTTTTGTCGATAAAAAATATAGCTTCATTAAGTGTGAAAAGCGAAATATATTGTGGAGTCCCAGATTTTATAGAGTTATATTTGGATACCGATTTATTTTTCAATCGTTGTAAGAATGAATTGCTTTAGGATTTGGTCTTTATGGAGGAGAAGTATGCGTTTAAAAAATTCTTTAAAAGTTAAACTCAATAGCATATTTATTATTCTGTTGATAATCCCCATGATTATTATAGGTTGTTTTTCCTATATAAATACAAAGGATGCTTTGGAAGATAAGGGTAAAGTGATTTTGCAGAATGCAGTAGAACAAGCTATGCAGCTAATAAAATCGTATCAAAGAGCTGTAGATGGAGGATATATTTCAAAAGAAGATGCCCAAGAACAAGTTAAACAATTTTTACTTGGACCGATGGATGATGAAGGAAAGAGGAGTATAAATAAGAACATAGATTTAGGTGAGAATGGATATTTCATAGTTTATTCTCCAGACGGTGTTGAAGTAATGCATCCCATGATAGAAGGAAAAAATGTTTGGAACGCAGAAGACAAGAGTGGAAATGGAGTGAAGCTTGTTCAAGAGCAAATTAGAATTGCAAAGTCTGGAGGTGGCTTTTTTGAATATACTTGGTTTATTCCTAATAGTGAAAAAACCGCTCAAAAAATAGGGTATCAAGCATATGATGAAAATTGGGAATGGATTGTATCAGCTGGTACTTATATAGACGACTTTAACTCAGATGCTAATAAATTTATGTTCAATTCTATTTTAGTTATGGTAATTTCGGGTGTAATTGCTTCATTTATAGTAGTTTTTGTTGTTAATAATCTTGTATCTAGACCACTTAACTTGATAAAAATAGCTACTGATAAAATAGCTAATTATAATCTCGATACAAGCGATGAAAGGGAACAGGTTGAAAAGTGGATTAATAAAAATGATGAAGTTGGTGATATTCTTCGTTCTATAAGAGATATGATAAGAAATCTTAAAAATATTGTCCAGAATATAACATCGCACGCAGGAAATACAGCTGCCACAGCTCAAGAACTTACATCAACAGCTCAAAGCACAAATGAAAGCGCTGCGGAAGTATCTAGCGCTGTTAATAACATTGCCCAAGGCGCTACAAATCAAGCTCATAATACTACAGAAGCAGTTCAGCACATAGAGGGAAATGTTGTATCGTTAGGTAACATGATAGAGATTTTGAAAGAGTTAAAGTTAGCAGTTGAAGATATTGAATTGAAAAAAGATGAAGGAAGAGATGCTTTAGAAGGATTATTAGAACTTACTGATAAGAGTAAAAATCAAGCGGGATTTGTCAATAAAACTATACTTGAAACAAATGAAAGTGCTGAAAACATCTTTAAGGCATCTAATATGATACAGTCGATAGCAGATCAAACTAATTTATTGGCTTTAAATGCCGCTATAGAGGCCGCTAGGGCTGGTGAGGCTGGAAAGGGCTTTGCAGTAGTTGCTGAAGAGATTAGAAAACTGGCTGAGGACTCTACTAAGTTTACTGAGGAAATAAGAGTTATAATTGAAGGTCTAAAAGAAAAGTCTCAGAGTGCGGTAAGCATAATGAAAGAAGTTGGGGGAGTGGTTTCGGAGCAAGATAATCAGACTCAAACTACTAAGGAAAAATTTAATGAAATTGAAGATGCTGTTAATAAGAGCAAATCGATAGTTGAAAAGATTAGTCAAGAGTCACAAAATATTGAACAAAAAAATACTAAGATAATAGATATAATTCAAAGGTTATCTTCTATTGCAGAGGAAAATGCAGCCACCACTGAAGAGGCTAATGCTAATGTAGAAACTCAGACCAATTCGATTAGAGAAATTTCAAACGCAAGTGCTAACCTTGCAAATATTGCCAACGAATTACAGGCGGAAATTTCCGAGTTTAAATTTTAAAATTTAAGTCTTATAAAATTGCGAAAAAATTGTCTAGATTTTGTTTTATCAGGATCTAGGCGATTTTTTTATTTCTATAAATAAATAGTAAATATATCTGTAAAAAATAAATGACGGTTCGTTTTTGAGTTGTTTTTTGCGTTATCTTCCCTGCACCCTTTACAGTTTTATGTTGTTATTTGTGTATGTCTTAAATTTTGATGTATAATATGTCTTAAATTTTGATGTATAATAAATATTGAAAAACAAACTTCGGTTTTTATTTGTTTGAAAACTTGTAAAGATATTTTGAAATTATTTTGGAGGAAATGACATGGGGTTTTGGATATTCTGCTTTTTTATGGTTTCGTTAATTCCAATGACTATGGTTTTACTTGGTAAAAGATATTCCTCTAAACCACCTAAGAAGATAAATCTAATATCTGGTTATAGGACTACGATGTCTATGAAGAATCAGGAGACCTGGGTTTTTGCCAACAAGTTAATGGGGAAGATTTGGTTTAAGGTCGGCTTGGTTTTACTTCCAATTTCAGACTTACCAATGCTTTTCGTTATCGGTAAAGATAAGGACACTATAGCTACAGTTTTAACTGTGTTTACCTTGGTGCAAGTGGCTTGTATGCTTATCTCCATAATTCCTATTGAAAAAGAACTTAGAAAGAATTTTGATAAGGAGGGGAATAGGTTGTAAATTATCTTTAAAATAAGCTGGTGTTTTTATCTTGTTATA
>PDWI01003182.1_pt1 | contig 23521 bp, 18 predicted proteins | sample 1430891 | NCBI WGS metagenome assembly PDWI01 (sample SAMN01162508, study PRJNA174530) | Oral metagenome, whole genome shotgun sequencing project. | biome: Marine environment; feature: Marine mammal; material: Swab sample of the gingival sulcus; isolation source: swab sample of gingival sulcus... | reverse complement strand
GAGTGCACAAAGCACACAGGGGGCAGGTAAAAAAAGGCTCCAAAAAAGTACCGCACCAGCCGTGCCACTGCCGGAAAATGCTATTATTGTCCATACTGATGGCGGTTGTATCGATAACCCTGGCCCCGGCGGTTATGGCATTGTTATTGATAGAGATGGTGAACTGCGGGAAATGTCCGGCGGCGAGAGCCAGACCACTAATAACCGCATGGAGATGCTGGCGGCAATTGTTGCCCTGCGTGAGCTTGGGGGAGAAAAACGTCCCATTGTCCTTTTTTCCGACTCCAGTTATCTGGTGAGTGGTATAAAGAAAGGCTGGGCAAAAAGCTGGCGGAAAAATAACTGGCAAAAAAGCGATGGTAATCCGGCAAAAAACAGTGATCTATGGGAAGAGCTGCTTGGCTTACTTGACTCACTTTCTGTGCAGTTCCATTGGGTAAAAGGCCATGCCGGCAATGCGATGAATGAAAGATGCGATCAACTGGCGAACCGGATGGCCAATCAAATGGCAACAAAAAAGGGCGAGTAGATTGCAAGGTGGCTGAATTATGCCACCTTGCCTGAAAATTTTTTACTCATCACACCATTTACGGGCATTCTGAAACATCTTCAGCCACGGGCTGACCTCAATTTTTTTCATCTCTTCTGGCAGATAGTGTGCCTGCCAGGGGAGAAAGACCCGTTCTGGGTGGGGCATCAGCGCAAGATGGCGGCCATCTGCCGAGCAAAGTGCGGCCAGTCCTTCCGGCGAACCATTGGGGTTAAAGGGATAGCGTTCAGTGGCATTCCCATTATCATCTGCGTAAACAATGGGGGCCTGCCCATTTGCCTTTACCCTTGCCAGTACCTCCTTATCGGGGAAGTGGAGCAACCCTTCGCCATGATCGACATGGATGCCAAAGGTCAGTCCTGCCATATCTCGCAGCATTATTGCAGCGGAATCCTGTACTGTTACCGTTGTCCAGCGGGATTCAAGACGTTTTGAGCGGTTATGGATAAAGCGGGGCTGCTGCTCGGGGCTAAGGGCAAGTTCCATGCCTGGTATCCAGCCAAGCAGTGCAAAAAGCTGGCAGCCATTGCAGCTACCTAAGGAAAAGGTGTCGGGCCGCTGGTAAAACTGGTCAAACATCGCCTTTAGTTCTCGATTGAAAACAATGGTTGCCGCCCAGCCCTTGGCCGATTCCGGTACATCGGCATAGGAGAAGCCGCCAACGGCGGCAAGCCCGCGGAAAGAGGAGAGGTCAATACGCTTTTCCAGCAAATCGTTCATACAGACATCCCACGGCTCAAAACCGGCAAAAGCAAAGGCGGAACTCATCTCCCGGTCGGAATTGGAGCCTTCATCCCGCAGAATTGCCACCTTTGGTTTATTGCTTTTCTGTAGAATTGCCGGAGCAGTGGGCTGCGGTGTAAACGGAATGGTATAGCATGGTGCTGTACGATTTTTGATACTGTCTCTTTCTTCGTCTGCGAGCTGATCTCCTATTTGCAGACGTTCAAGCTGGTAGCTGGTCTCTTCCCAGAGTTGACGAAGCTCTGGCATATTATGTTCAAGAACAGTTTTTCCGTTATAGGTAACGAGGATTGTCTGATCAGCGGTGCTATGGCCAATTCTGGCAACGGGAACATTATGGTTGTTACAGATGGTAGTAACCCTGCCCAGTTCCTTTTCCCGGCATTCCAGCACCAGTCCCAGCTCTTCAGTAAAGAGATGTTCAATGGCAGAGCCTTCTCCTTCAAGTGCTATTTGCAGCCCGCAGTTGCCAGCAAAGGCCATCTCCAGCAGGGTGGTAACAAGGCCGCCATCGCTGCGGTCATGGCCTGCAAGCAGCAGGTTCTGCGCCAGACACTCTTGAATGGCGAGAAAGGTATTTTTCAGCAGTATGCCATTATCAATATCGGGGCAAACATCTCCAAGCTGCCTATAGGTTTGCGCCAGGGCCGAGCCGCCCATTCTGGTTTTCCCTCTTGCCAGATCAATAAACAGCAGGGCAGAATCCGCCTGTTTTATATCCGGGGTAACCTTGCAGCGCAGATCAGGCACTGCGGCATAGGTGGAGATAACCAGTTCCCGCGGCGATTTTACCAGCTCTTCCCCGACCCTTGTTGCCATTGACAGGCTGTCCTTGCCGCCATCAACGGCGATACCGACCGTCTGCATCAGCTCTGCCATCGCCTGGCAGGCATCGTAAAGGGCAGCTCCTTCACCGGGCAGTTTGGGTGCCCACATCCAGTTGGCGGAGCATTTTATCTGTTCCATATCGTCAACCTTTGCCCAGACAAGGTTGGTCAATGCCTCGCCCACCGCCATACGGGCACCTGCTGCTGGATCAACCAGCATTTTGAGCGATTGTTCACCAATGGAGCTGGCAATGCCGGTATACCCAAAATGGCTTTGCGCGATCAGTGCCAGATTGGCTACAGGAAGCTGCAACGGGCCGCAGCACTGTTGCTGGGCAACAAGGCCGGTTACCGCACGGTCAACTTTATTGGTAAGAAAGCGTTTGGAACCAACCGAAACAAGGCGGAAAACTCGTTCTAACGCATCATAAACACCGAGTTTTTTTGGCAAGCTAAGGGGGGCTGTTTTTTGTCCTATCCTTGAGTCAACAAAGGTTTTTTGCGGCATATCGCCGAGCAGCGACGGGATATGTATATCTACCGGTGTGGTGTTATTATATGCATCGGTTACGATAAAACGCAAATCTCCGGTAACTTCACCCAAAATCTCGCACCCGACCTTCTCCCTGGCGCAGATGGCCTGGAATTGTTGCACATTTTCCGGGCGCACCAGAAACCCTTCCCTTTCCTGATATTCGGCAACATAGATCTCCAGTACCGACATGGTTGGGTCGCCAATATGGATATTGCGGATCTCTACCCGGCCTCCTGCATGTTCCACCAGCTCTTTCAGTACGTTGGCCGGGCCTCCGGCACCCTGATCGTGGATAACATCAATAATGTTTTGCGCCCCCATCTCGCAGCAGGCGCGCACTACTCGGCTCATCTTCTGTTCCATTTCGGCATCGCCACGCTGGACCGCATCAAAATCAAGACCGGAATCGTTTTCGCCCTGCATCATCGAGGAGGCGGCGCCGCCGCCAAAGCCAACCCGGTAGGCCGGGCCGCCGACCTGGATAATAACCATCTTCTCTTCTGCTTCAGCCTTCTCATTATGGCGGTCATCGAGTTGACCGATACCGCCGGTAAACATGATTGGTTTCAAAAACCCCCAGCGCTCATCACCACATTGCAGGTCAAAGGAGCGGGTAAAACCCGCTACCAGCGGCTCGCCAAACTTGTTGCCATAGTCCGATGCCCCGTCTGAAGCGGAAATTTCAATCTCAAGGCCATTGGCCAGATTATCCGGCACCGGGAGTTTTTCTTCCCAGGGCAGATGATAGCCCGGAATATGGAGATTACCAACGCAATATCCGGCTGTACCAGCCATGACAAAGGCACCACGCCCGGTGCCGAGAACATCACGAATGCGTCCGCCGGTGCCGGTCTCAGCACCGGGAAAGGGGGCAACGCCGGTGGGAAAGTTATGGGTTTCGGCGGTCAGCAATGGATTAAAGGTAACCTCCACAGGAATAAGAGGTGATGGATTCCCCGGTTTTTCGGGCTGAAGGGTGGTGATGGTGTAACCAGCGATCGCACTGGAGTTATCCTTAAAGGCGATTTTGCTTCCTTTGGGGTTTTGTTCCAGTGTCTTTTTGACCATTGCAAAGAGCGTTGTCTCTTGTTCTTCACCATCAATTATCTGTTTGCCGCGAAAAAAACCGTGGCGAGAGTGTTCGGAGTTGGCATTGTTAAGATCCATAATCTCGACAATGGTAGGATTACGCCGCTGCTTATTGACAAAATAGTCGTAGTAGAGATTTTTATCATGCTCATCCATGGAAATGCCTGGCAGTTCATCAAAGGCAGCAATACCCTGCTCCATAAGAGGTACATTAAAAACGGCCTCCGGGCTTATGCCTGTGTTAAAACTTTGCAGTGGTTCCAGGTAGCGGCATTCGGTCATGCGGTCGTGATTGCGGGCGACAAAGGCATCAATATCCTCTTTTTTCGGAACCAGCAGACGGCGTGAACGCTCTATGCGGGTTATACTGTCAAGCCCTGCCGCATTGCAGATGGAAACCATATTCGCTGACCATGCAGTGGCAAAATTTAAGCGTGGGCCAATTTCTACAACCCTGTTGTCTTCAATGGGAGGTGTTGTGGATACTGTTTCTGTAATAAAGCCTTCTGCCAGAATAGAGCGGAGGGTATGCAGCTCTTCTTCTGTAAGCGGGCGACTGGTGGCAATATTGAAACACCAGCTTTTGCTGTTATCTACTTTGCGATACAGTTGCAGCAGCGGTAATAGCGAGGTCATGATTTCTCCATAGAAAATAGCATTTTAATGTCAAAAATATGTTTATAATAAAAATTATAACAATACTATTATTAATAATTATTAGCGGTTCATCACTTTTTCCAGCATTGGCCAGACTTTTTTCCAGTCGACACAGGGGTTATTAAACCCTTTTGGAGTGATAAGCGGGCAGCCAAGTCCGGCATCATCAATATAGATATGGCCATAGGCCTTGGGACTGGTTGTCCATTCGTGTTGATCGGGGTTGTGATTTATTCCGTAGAGATGAATGCCGTTCTGGATAAGATAGTCGACGGCATCTTGCAGGAGATTCCCTTCCGGTCCGTCACTGCGCATTGTCCATAAAATGATTTGTGCGCCACGAAGTTGCAGGCGGTGTATGGTTTCCAGTGCATGGGGTACAGGCTGACCTATGGCCGGATAAGCGTGGTCAACAATGGTTCCATCAAAATCAATGCAGATATACATAAAATTACCCCTCTGTTTTTATAGACTTTTCCAGTGTTATATTTAGAAGGGAGCGGCTATTTTGCCAATTCCTGCCAGAGCAACAAAGATAAAACTATATATACCTCCACAAAAAACAAGGGTTCCAAGAGAAAGTATCACAATATTCTCCAGCGGTTTTCTGGCGGAAAAGTAAAAAAGGGAGAACATTGCTGTAATGGGCAGCAGATAGCGTCCCTGTGCCTGATAGTCCATTGTCCATGAGTGGTTAAATGATGCAGCTATCAGTAAAAAGGCGGTTGCTGTGGTGATGAGCATAAGGGTTATATTTGCCGAACCACCGCGTGCAAGGGTAAAAAAGACTACTGCTACACCAAAAAAGACAAGACCATAGCGCATATAGTGATAGTAGTTAAATGAACCGGGCACCGAGGTATAGCCATATTCCCCAACAGAGGATCGAAACGAGCGCTCTCCCCAGCGAGTGGCCAGCATTTCATCAAAGGTTGTACCACGTTGTTTCATATGAAGATGAGGCCGCAGCTTTTCTAGAGGAGCGTCGGGACTAAAACCCTTATCCGCATGAATTATGGCTTGTTCCTTGATACGCTCGGACTTCGCAAAATCGTTCTGTCTGGCATCCTGGAAATGGTATCCTCCCACGAGAGAGCCAGCGCAAAAAATAATGGCAAGAGTGGTGGCAATAAGACCTCTGGTCATGGTAATTTTTTTATAAAGCAGGCTGTGCAGTACAAAAAGTCCGGCAAAAAGCAGAAAGGCATAGAAGTTCTTTTTGCAGAAGAAAAGGGCAGCAAGCAGTAACACAAGCCATAGCCCTCCGATAATGCTGCGCGGGGAAACTTCCCCGCAGGCAAGCCGGTTCCATGCCGATTTCTTGTCGGCAAGCTGCCAGCAGGCGCAAAGGGAGAGAAAAAGGGCCAGGGCATCGGAATTCCAGTAGCTGAAAATATACCAGATCTGCGGAAATAAAAATATCGGCACCAGCAGAATCCTCCAGGTGAGATTATAGCAGGCGCAGAATAAAAGAATAGTCAGCAGGGCAACATTGGCATAGCGAAAGGCAAGATAATTCGGGAGGTCGAGCGGTTCAACAAGTTTGGCAAATTTCCCGGCAACAATATAGGCCAGCTCGCCCGAATAGAGGCGGGAGTAGCCATAAGGGCTGTATGTCCCTTCGGCTCGAGGGTCTCCCACTGCTGGCGGCAAGGTATTATCAATATAGAACTTTGCGGCATCGCAATGCACCCTTTCATCAGGATGGGTGTTATATACGCTTATTCCGGCCATGACTGCCGTGAGTGCAGTAATTATCAGCATGGCAAAGAGAATAAAACGGTATTTGGGGAGAATTTTTCGCGATAGTTTTACCAGCAATATGGCAATGGCAAAAAAGAGGAGCAGACGGAAAATGGCCCATTCCTTTCCTGCACTGGATTGCAGTTTGGGAATGGAGACAAATATCTTTGGATCGTTGCTTTTTGCCGTTACTTTTATTCCTGTATCCGTCAGGGAGATGGCAGTGGTTTCTGTTTCATATTCAAGTTTTCCCTCTTTTGCGAAATGTAAAAGATTGATCGGTTTATAGCCATATTGACGCAATAAAAGGGAGTGGATGGTCACTTCCCCCTCTTTTTCTGTTGGATCAATACGTAGTTTGTCGATTTTTCGTAGATCTTTCAGACGAAAACTGTATTTCTGGATGTCGGGACGAATGATTACCTGACTCATTGTCCGTTCCGCCCAGTGGTTGTTGGCATTGGGATAATATATCTTAAATGAACTTTTTGTATTGGTTGTCACTGCCAGTTCAACGATGGCCCTGTTTGCAAAGAGGTAGTGCCACCCCCCGGCAAGCAGAAGGAAAATAACCACAACCTTACTCCAGAAATAAAAGGCAGGGAGGTGTTGAGAAGTTTCTCTTTCCATATTTTTCCCCTTGTTGATATTGTGCATCAGCTTTTTGTTTTGTGTGCTTGTACCACACCCAGACAAAATATGTCAAATTTCATATAGTGGTATCGGCGAATCCTTTATGCTGTGGCAAGAGTTTTTTCTTTTTTGGAAAAAGCGTTAATAATTGTCGAATGCTCTCTTGAGAAAGCGGACGCTTTTCTGTAAAGTGCACGTTCTGGTTGTAATCTGGAGATAAACCTTAAATACTCAGGAGAAAAATGAAAAATCAATCGATGTCCTCAAATTTTATGCAGTTGTTTCTTGGCAACACCTCATCCTGGTACAAGATGGTGATTCTTGCCTTTCTGGTAATTAATCCGATACTGTTTTTTACAGTAGGACCCTTTGTTGCCGGGTGGGTGCTTATTGGCGAGTTTATTTTTACACTGGCGATGGCGTTGAAATGCTACCCCCTTCCCGCAGGTGGTTTGCTGGCAATTGAAGCCGTGATTATTGGTATGGCCACCCCGGAGATTGTTTACCATGAGGCGAAAAGCAACTTTGCAGTTATCCTGCTGTTGATCTTTATGGTTGCCGGGATCTATTTTATGAAGGATTTTCTGCAATTTACCTTTACCCGCCTGCTTGTTCGTGTGCAGTCAAAAGTGACCATCTCCCTGCTCTTCTGTATTGCAGGTGCCTTTCTTTCCGCCTTCCTTGATGCCTTGACAGTAACGGCGGTGATTATTGCTGTGGCCTATGGATTCTATGAGGTATACCATAAATTTGTTTCAAGCGATCAGCAAACGACATATAGCCTGAAAGAAGATGAGCATCTCAATGAGGCGGTTCGTGAACATCTGCTGGAATTTCGAGGGTTTCTTCGTAATCTGATGATGCATGGCGCAGTGGGAACGGCCCTTGGCGGTGTTTGTACCATGGTTGGCGAGCCGCAGAACCTGCTTATTGCCGAGACCATGGGCTGGCATTTTATGCCCTTTCTTATCAAGGTGGCGCCGGTAACCATGCCCGTTTTGGTTGTTGGCCTGTTGACATGCGTTGCCCTGGAGACTTTTCCGGTATTTAAGGTGATTGGCTATGGCTATAAAATGCCGGGGAATATCCGCTCTCATCTACTGGAAAAGGAGATGGCGATGGAGCGACAGCGGGGTGTCCAGGGGAAACTGAAACTTATTATTCAGGCCTTGGTTGGCATCTGGCTGATTATTGCTCTGGCCCTGCATCTGGCAGAGGTGGGGGTTATCGGTCTTTCTGTTATTATTCTGCTCACCGCCCTTACCGGTATTACCCAGGAGAGTCAGATTGGTCATGCCTTTGAAGAGGCTCTGCCCTTTACCGCCCTGCTGGTTGTCTTTTTTACCATTGTTGGCGTGATTCATGAGCAACATCTGTTTATCCCCATTATTGATTATGTTCTCTCCCTGAAAGGACAGGCGCAGTTGTTTGCCTACTATATTGCCAATGGTGTGCTGTCGGCAATCTCTGATAATGTGTTTGTGGCTACTGTTTATGTAACCGAAACAAAGATGCATATTGCCCAGAGCATGAACAGTATCCCCGATATTGGCATGACCGGGGAAGCGTTGATGGCGCAGTTGACCGATCCGCATGTGGCTCGTGCTGATGTATTGGCCTCCCTGCCGGCGCAGGCCGCAGAGAAGGCAAAGGAGATCATACACCATTTTGATAAACTGGCAGTGGCGATAAATACTGGAACCAATATTCCCAGTGTTGCCACGCCAAACGGACAGGCAGCATTTCTCTTTTTGCTGACCTCCGCTCTTGCTCCGGTTATTCGCCTTTCCTATGGACGTATGGTATTGCTGGCTCTGCCCTATACGGTTACCATGTCTATTACTGGCGCTCTCGCTGTTTACTATTTTCTATAAAAAAGAGTTATATGTAGTGACCAACAGCCTGTCTGGCAGGACAGGCTGTTGGTGTATCGGGAAATAAAGACGCTTTATACGGAGAAGATAATGGCAAAGAAGAAACGACCATCTCTTTCTGCAATGGATGAATTTGATCTGGAAGCAAAGATACAGCAGGCAACGCAGGACGGGATCAAGACAATCAACAGCGATAACGATGCGGCAGAGGGTGGAGTAAAGGCAAAAGTGCAGCTTCAGCAGAGCGCGCTGGCAGCGGAAAAGGAGCCTGCTGTCCGTCCTGCAAGAAAGGGGAAAAAACCGCTGGGAAGGCCAAAGAAAAACCCTTATCCCGATGAGAAAAAGCTCACCTTGCGTATGCCGGAATCCCTGCACAGACAGTTGCGTTTTGCCAGTGCAGATACAGGGAAACCTATGGTGGAAATAGCTATTGATGCACTTATTCAATACCTTAAAGAGTATAAAAAGCAGTAATAGTGTTTTTTTATTTTATTGCCGTAAAAAATATAAAAAGATTAAATATATGAAAAAAGAAAAAGATTTTTCTGTATTGATTTCACAGCAGGAAATTGCCGAAATTATTGCAAGGCTTGGCATAGAGATAACTGATTTTTACCAAAATATTGATCGGGAGCTTGTTGTTGTTGGCCTGTTGCGCGGTTCCTTTATTTTTATGGCGGATCTGATTCGTGCCATCAATGTTCCTCTGGTGGTGGATTTTATGACTGTTTCCAGCTATGGTGATGGTACGGTGAGTAGCGGTGATGTAAAGGTGGTAATGGATCTTGACTCTTCCATTGAGGGGCGGGATGTGCTGCTGGTAGAAGATATTGTTGATACCGGGCGTACCTTTAGCAAGGTTGTCAGGATGTTGAAAAACAGAAATCCCAACAGTGTTAAAATCTGTAGCTTTCTCAGCAAGCCCTGTGCGCATACGGTTCCGATTAATATTGATTTCTGTGGCAGGGAGATTGGTGATGAGTTTGTTATTGGCTATGGTCTTGATTATGCTCAAAAATATAGGGAATTGCCTTATGTTGGCGTTTGGGAGAAATAGATATGCGTTTGTTGCCGAAAAGAAAATTACAGATAAGAGGCAGGGTTGTTGGTGGTGAACAGCCGCTTTTATGTTTGCCTGTGCAGGAAAAGGAGACCGCAGCAGTGCTTGCTGCGGCGCATGCTCTCAAGGCCTTTGTTCCAGATATGGTTGAATGGAGAATTGATGGCTTTGCAGAGCTGCATAACAGGGAAAAATGTCTGGAGATTGTTGGTGAATTGCGGGCTGTCTTGCCTGAGGAGACGCCGTTGTTGCTTACCTGTCGCACAAAGGTCGAGGGTGGACAGGGATGTGGTGCGTTGTCCCCGGAAGAGTTGTCTGTTCTTTTTGGTGAACTTATTGCCAGCGGCAATATTGATCTGGTGGATATTGAGCTGAGTAGCAGTGATCAACTGGTTGAATATCTTTGCCGGGTTGCAAGGGAGCATAATGTAAGGACGATATTCTCCTATCATAATTTTGTCAAAACGCCACCTCAGCAAGAGCTGGTGACGATCATGCGCAGGATGCAGGATGGCGGTGCTGATATTGCAAAACTGGCAGTAATGCCTCACTGTTATGGTGATGTTCTGGAGTTGCTTGGAGCTGTTCATACGGCAAGACAGTCTGTTGTTGATATTCCTTTGGTAGCCATTGCGATGGGAGAGGAAGGTAAAATCAGTCGTCTGTCAGCGGGGCTTTTTGGAGTGGATATTATTTTTGTAAGAGCAGCGGCTGCCACCGCGCCGGGGCAGTTGCATATTACCGATATGCGGCGGATGATGAGAATCTTTTATCAGGGATTTCCTTAAAAGCCTTTAATAGTGGGGCGATTATGAAACTTGTTATCATTGCAGCTTTTCTCTGTCTGCTGGTAGTACCGGTGTATGCAGAAATGGCTTCGATAAAGGGAGAAGGCGTTCATCTGCGCAATGGGCCAGGGAAAAATTATGGCTCTGAATGGAAATATGGTGACGGGTTTCCGGTAAAAGTGATAGAGAGGCAGAAGGACTGGGTAAAGGTTTCCGATTTTGAAGGAGAGAGCGGCTGGATCTTTCATACCCTGCTTGCGAAAAAAAGAACTGTTATTATCAATACAGGTAATGATCCACAAATTGTGGCCGCTGTCAGAGTGCAGCGAGACAGAAACGCCGCTGCTGTTGCAGAGGCTCATCATGGAGTTATCTTTACTCTTATGCAGCAGAAGGGTGAGTGGCTTGAAGTGGAATCTGGCACCGGGATAACGGGCTGGATTGAAAGGCGATTTGTATGGGGATACTGATGGCAGGAATCGGGAATCAGAGTAGTCAGGCCGCAGGGCGGTATATTGGATAGATGAATATATTATTGCATATATGTTGTGGACCGTGTTCCACATATCCGGTGAAGCTTTTACGTAGTGAGGGGTTTTCGATCAGTGGGCGATTTTATAACCCGAATATCCACCCTTATAAGGAGTTTAAAAAGCGGCTCAATACCCTGGAAAAATATGCCAGTGATATTGAATTGCCCCTGTCTGTTGAAAAGGAGTATGGGCTGACGGATTTTGTGCGCAAGGTGGTTTATTCGGAGAAAAAACGCTGTAAATTCTGCTATGAGATGCGCTTTGAAGATTGTGCAAGAGCTGCCGCAGAACAGGGGCTTCCTGCCTTTACCAGCACCTTGTTTTACAGTAAATACCAGAATCATGAGCTGATGATGGCCATTGCCAGGGATATGGCGCATAAATATAATGTGGAATTTGTCTATTATGATTTTCGTGAGGGCTGGCAGGAAGGTATAGATATATCCATACAGGAAGAGATGTATCGTCAGCCCTACTGCGGGTGTATCTATAGTGAACAGGAACGCTATGATAAATCGTTGAGGAAAAAGAAAAAATGTTAAAGGTTCTCGTTATTGCAACAAGAAACAGGAATAAACTGGAAGAGTTTCGCGAGCTGCTTGGCGGACTTCACCTTGAGATAAAAAGTCTCGACGATTTTGGGCCAATCCCGGAAGCCGTTGAGGATGGAGAGACATTTGATGATAACGCCTATAAAAAGGCAAGCCATACCGCAAAAATTCTTGGCCTGCCTGCCATTGCCGATGATTCCGGGCTGGTGGTTGAGGCTCTGGATGGGGCTCCGGGTGTTTTTTCTGCCCGCTATGCGGGAGAAAATGCCAGTGATGAAGAGAATCTGGCAAAACTTTTGAAAGAGATGGAGGGCAAAAGCAACAGAAAGGCCTCCTTTCAATGTGTGCTTTCCATTGCCGTGCCATCCGGGCCTGCGCTTACCTATGAAGGGCGGTGCGATGGGGTGATTCTTGATGAAAAACGGGGAGAAAACGGTTTTGGCTATGATCCTGTATTTTTCTTTGAGGAATACGGTAAAACCTTTGCCGAGTTGACGATGGAAGAGAAGGGCAGAGTAAGCCATCGGGGCAAGGCTCTGGCGGAGGTGAAAGCGGAAGCTGCGCAGATAAAAAAATGGCTGGAGCAGCGTCTGTTTGAAGAGAAACCGCCCAAGCCGGATCATGACCAGTTTATGGATAATGATTGGTCGCAATAATATTCCCCCTTTTCTCTTTGTGATCCTTTTTTTGCTAAAGCAGGGGTGCCATGCAGAAGGAAGAGACCAGCGAACAGCAGCTTGCCAGGGAATTTTTGCAGGAGACAGACTGTAATATCTTTCTTACCGGCAAGGCAGGCACCGGCAAGACCACCTTCCTTTCTACCCTGCAAAGGGAGCTGGATAAAAGAATGGTGATTACCGCCCCTACGGGGGTTGCAGCAATTAATGCCGGGGGCGTAACCCTGCACTCCTTTTTTCAGCGACCGCTGGGGCCTTATGTGCCTGGAAGTATTGCGGAGGAAAGACATAATATTCGCCGGGAAAAGGTAAATATTATGCGTAATCTTGATCTTCTGGTTATTGATGAAATATCGATGGTGCGCGCCGATCTGCTGGATAGCATTGATGGCGTATTGCGGCGTTATCGTCGCAATCAGCTCCCTTTTGGCGGCGTGCAACTGTTGATGATTGGCGACATCTATCAGCTTCCGCCGGTGGTGGGGGAGCGCGACTGGCAGATCTTGCGCGAGCATTATACCACGCCCTATTTTTTTTCCAGTCAGGCATTGCGCAGCAGTGAGATGCTGACCATTGAATTTACCCGGATTTTCCGGCAAAAAGATGACCGCTTTATCAGCCTGCTTAATCGGGTGCGGGAAAATCGGGTGGATGATGCCGATCTACAGCTCCTTAACAGCCGCTACCGGTCCCAGCCGGAAATTGATGGTGCGATCACCCTGTGCAGCCATAACAGCATGGCGGAGGGTATCAATGAAAAACGGCTGACGGCACTTGTTGGCCGCAGCCGCAGCTATAGCGCCGAGGTTTCCGGCGAATTCCCAGAATCGACCTGGCCCACCGCCGAAACGCTGCATTTAAAGGTGGGGGCACAGGTGATGTTTGTACGCAACGATACCAGCCAGGAAAAACTTTTTTATAACGGCAAGATAGGGCAGGTTGTATGGCTGGATAGTGATAGCGTGGGTGTTTTCTGTGAAGAGGATAATAGGAAAATTGAGGTAAAGGCGGCACGTTGGGAGAATGTGGAATATGCTCTTAATGAGCAGACTATGGAGCTTGACCGCAATGCAATTGGTAATTTTCGCCAGCTTCCGTTAAAACTGGCATGGGCGATAACCATCCATAAAAGCCAGGGGCTGACCTTTGATCAGGTGGTTATTGATGCGCAGGCCGCCTTTGCCCATGGTCAGACCTATGTTGCACTGAGCCGCTGCCGCAGCCTTGAAGGGCTTACTCTTGCCAGCCGTATTGGCAGAAACGCGATCAGAACAGATGTAAATGTTAACCGCTTTAGCAGCTATGCCGCGGCAAACCCGCCAACAAAAGAGCAGTTGGTCTTTGCCGCTCTGCGCTATCAGCAAAAGCTCCTTCTACAGTGTTTTGATTTTGGCCGCCTAGGGTTTTTGGTGCGGCGGTTTATCAATACCCTGCTTGGGAATCAATCTACCGTACAGTTTGGCGGGGTGAGCGATTTGCAGCAGTTGGCAAAAGAGGTGGAAACAGAGATTATCGCTGTTGGCGAAAATTTTTGCCGCCAGCTCTCCGGTCTGTTCCCTCAGCAGGAGAGTGTTGATGATGCCGTTATTGCTGAGCGGGTGGAGAAGGCCTGTGGCTGGTTTGATACCCGGTTTCGCACCTTGTTGCTGCCAGTTATGCACGATTTCCTGTTTGATACCGACAACAAGCAGCTTCGATCAAGAATAAAGCGATTTTTCAAGGAAATGGTAGAGGAAATTCTGCTTAAACATGCGGCGGTATCAAGCTGTGAAACGGGTTTTTCCACCAGCGGTTATCTGCGGGCCATTGGCACGGCAGCAGTGCAGAAAATTCCTGCCATTGGTAAGGCGGGCAGCGGTAAAAAACAGACGATATATAGTGAGGAGGATATTGCCCACCCCGATTTCTTTGCAATCCTTAAACGATGGCGCAAGGAAAAGGCTGCCGAAAAGGAGCTTCCCGCCTACTGCATCCTGCCGCAAAAACCATTGGTACAGCTAGTTATCCACTTACCGGTAAGTAAAAAAGCACTGCTTGATATTCATGGCATTGGCCCGAAAATTGCTAACCAGTATGGAGAAGAGCTATTGGAGATGATTCGCAATTATCGTCTTGAGCATAGAATTGCCGATATTGCGCTGCCGGATATCTCGCCAACAGAAGAAAATTAACGCAAATATCTCATCAGTTATCTGGGGGGGATTGTTATAATTCCTGCCCTTTTTCAGCGAGTGTTTTTCCGGCCAGTCTAAGATCACCGGAAAGGATCTCATGTCTGTTGCCATAGCGGTCTTCAATAAACAGAACGCCTGTATTATCCGGCCCCAGAGCCTTGCCGGAGATGATTTTCCCGTCAAGGCCAACACAGTCAATTTCCTTGCCATAGAGATAATCCATACTACGCCATTCGTTAAGCAGCTGGGGGAAGTGTCCGGCTTCAAAGTCGGCAACCGCCGATTGTATATTTTTTTGTATACTGCGGACAAGGGGTTGTAATGCTCTTTTTTTTTCGGTTTCCAGTAAAAGGGAGGTTGCCTGGGTGCAGAGCTCTTTCGGAAAATCGTCCTTTTCATACGAGATATTCACGCCAATGCCAATAATGATGGCGGCTTTTTGTGTTTTTGTCGGCGCTGTCGCTTCTGTCAGAATCCCGGCAATTTTTCTGCCGTCTATCAGCAGGTCATTTGGCCATTTAAGAGCCAGTTTTCCCTTGGCATCGTCCAGCTCTTGTTTAAGAAAGCGGGCGGTGGCTACTCCGGCAACAAGGGTAATTTTTGCATATTCGCCAAAATCAATCTCTGGTCTGATAATAAAGGAGAGGTATAACCCTTTTCCGCTAACACTGGCCCATTTTTTGCCCAGCCGTCCCCTTCCCATGCTCTGATTCAGCGCCCAGACCAGAGTGCCGTTTGCGGCACCTTTTTCTGCCAGTTTTTTTGCCTGGATATTGGTGGAATCAAGGTGCCGGAAAAAGAAGATATGATTTTTTCTTTTCATTATATATTCCTTATAATACGTTGTTTCTGATTTAAAAAGAGTATCAGGGATCACTTTTTTTTGCAAGAAAACAGCGAGTGTTTTTATCCATTAGTACCTGAGGACGATATTTTTCTGTTTCCTGTTCGAATACACTGGAGGCGCAGATGCAGAAAAACGGGCAGAACAACGAAAATAAAAAGTTTCTGCAACAGCTTTTAACCAGTGGTTGCGGCGGCGCTCTGCCCGCAAATTTGATAATGGAGAGAAAACATGGCAAAAACAACAGGTAGTTCCAATTCCCCGACAAATACAGTGCCGGTGGGCAATGTTCGTATTGTTTATGGTGATGTAAAAGCGGTTACTCAGGCAGGGGAAGAGAGAATCCTTGCCCGGAACAGCCCGGTTTTTGAGGGTGAACGTATTGTTACCGGTGAAGACGGATCGGTAAGTATACTTTTTGAAAATGGAAAGACCCAGCTTGATCTAGGGAAACTTTCCGATGTGCAGATTGATGCCGAGGTCTATGGCAGACTTGATGAAAGCGAGATTGAAAACAGTATTGCAGAAGTTAACCAAATTCAGCAGGCTTTGGCTGATGGGACTTTTGACCCATCTACTCAGCTTGATGCAACAGCCGCAGGCCCGGCAGCCGCCGGTGGGAATGTTGAGGCTGGTGGTGGTCGCGAGTTTGTGGAATTTACCCCTGATGCAATGGAAGTAACGCCTGATTCCGGGGCAGAAACCACTGGTTTGGCACGGGATTTCCTTGATCCACCAACCATTACTATTGAGGAGGGGGAGGAAGAGACTACTCCGGTTGTGGCGTTTGCTGCGCCGGAAACTCCTGCGTCACCCACTGCTTCACCTATTGCGCCTATTGCATCAGAGCCTAAACAGGAGCTAGAGCCTGAGCCGATACCAGAACCTGAGCCAGAGCCTGAGCCAGAGCCTGAGCCGATACCAGAACCAGAGCCTGAGCCAGAGCCTGAGCCGATACCAGAACCAGAGCCTGAGCCAGAACCAGAACCCGATCCCGATCCTGACCCGGATCCCGATCCTGAAGGTTTCACTGATCCCAATGAGGAATTACGGGTAAGCGAGAATGCTCCTTTAATGGGAGATGATGGATTGTCTGTTTCCGGGAATATGCTTGATAATACTTCGGGTGCGATAAGTCCGGTAATCTCCTCTATCCAGGTAATGGATGGCAGTGGTAATTATCAAACATATACAATTGGGGGGGCTCCTGTAACTGTTGATATTTATCAGGGTAGCCTGAAAACTGGTACTCTGGAAGTGTCTCAGAATGGAGATTATACATATACTCTTGATGATCGGGCCAACCACGGGATATCTGAACAATATGGAGAGGATGATGATATTACCGTTGATGTTGTTAACTATACTGTTACTGATACCGCCACAGGTCTTACCGATAACAGTACCTTGACCATTACCATTGAAGATGGCGCGCCAACGGTTGAAGTTCTGCAACATGCAATCCTTGCCAATGAAGGCGGCAATAGCGTAACTGGTGATATTACTGCAGATTATGGTGCTGATGGAAGAGCGACAGATAATAACGCTGAAGGTGTGCAGGATATAGAGCTTCTTGATAAGGATGGCAATAGCCTTATTGGTCAGCAGGTTAAGGATGTAAATGGGGATGCGCTTACTTCTAATGGTGAAAATCTTGTCTATCAGAGTGATGGGGATGGAGGTGTTATTGCTGTTACCCAAACTACAGGCAAGACCGTTTTTACCGTTGATATTAATCCTCCCTCAGTCGATGGTGAAACAAATGCAAGCTATACCGTAACGCTGGATGAAAATAACCCTCTTGATAATAGAATAGTGGAGCATACCCAGCAAATAGGAATAGATGATTTGACCATCCAGGAAAATGGTCCTGCTACTGCTGAGCTTGCCGGTGGGGTAACGATGACCATAACAAGCGTAGATGCAACTGACGCCTCTGCAACAATTACTATTGATAATAATGGGAGAATTGCTGTTGATACAGCTCAGGCCAATCAGAATACGAATAATGGGAATGTGAATGAGCAATCTAATCAGATTGATTATCAGGAACGTGTTTCCATTCATTTCACAAATGAGGACGGTAACGATGTTCCTACTGACGCTTCTCTTTCCTTGCATAGGTTAAGTGATTCTGATGGAGGGCAGTCCAAGATTACTGTTACTTATGACAATGATACTACACAAACTTTTGAGATCACGGATGAAAATGGTGTTGTTGATATTGAAGGTGCTGTTAAGGTAGAGATTCAATCCCTTCACGAAGGAAAGCCCGGTGGTTTTGATTTCGGTATTACCGTTACTACCGAGGTTGATGAGCCACAGAGCCTTGAATATACAGCAAAAATAACCGACGGAGATATGGTTGACTCCGTATCAACCGGAGATTCTGACGTTTCTGGTGTGTTTACTGTAACATTTGATGGCAATAATAATATATCTGGCACCGATGCTGCGGAAACTATTTCTGGAAGTTCTGACGCTGATATTATCTCTGGTGGCGGGGGCGATGATGTTATTGATGGTGGCGAAGGTGACGATACTATCGATGGTGGCGAAGGTGATGATATTATCTCTGGAGGTGAGGGTACAGATACGATTTCCACCGGTGATGGCAATGATATTGTTGCCCAGTCAGAAGTTGATAGCGGCGAAGTCTCTGATCTGGATGTAGCAGGGGATGATATCGCTGTCTCCGACACTGATATGAGTTCGCTTCTTGGTGATGGTACACCATAAAGGTCTAATAGCAGAAACAGGGGGCTGCTGGCCTCCTGTTTGTTCCAATCTTGTTAGCAGAAATTCTCTCCCTGGAATTTTATCTATATGCCTGCGGAAAGATTTCTCTTATAGTTAAAAAAACAAGACAATCCAAAAAAAGCCAGGGAAAGGTTCTCTTTCTCTGGCTTTTCTGCATGCTGTTATCAGGCTATGCCGCAACCACCCTGGAGATAATATCCGTTGCCCAGTGAACTTCTTCTTCTGTAATAACCAGAGGCGGTGCAAAACGGATCACGTTTTCATGGGTCTCCTTGCAGAGAATACCCTCTGCTTTCATTTTCTCGCAATATTGTCTTGCGCCGCCAGCTTCGGGCAGAAATTCAATGGCAATCATCAATCCGCGGCCACGAACTTCCTTTATCAGAGGATTTTTTATTTCCTTGAGCTTATTCATAAAAATTTCGCCCATTTTTGCTGAGTTATCAATCATCCCCTCTTCAATCAGCACTTTTAGCGCTGTTCTGGCAATGGCGCAGGCAAGGGGGTTACCGCCAAAGGTTGAACCATGCTGGCCAGGTTGTAGCACATCCATAACCTCGGAATTGGAGAGCACCGCCGATACCGGATAATAGCCGCCGGCAAGAGCCTTACCCATCAGGGTAAGATCGGATTCGATGCCTTCATGCTCCTCGGCCAGCAGTTTACCGGTGCGGCCAAGTCCGGTCTGGATCTCATCAAGGATAAGCATGATATTATTGGCGCTGCAAAGCTCCCTTGCTTTTTGCAGATACCCGGTCGGAGGAATAATAACCCCGGCCTCACCTTGAATTGGCTCAATAAGCATTGCCACGGTGTTTTTGGTGATCGCTGCTTCAAGCGCCGTGCTATCACCATAGGGAACGATGGTAAAGCCGGGAGTAAAGGGACCAAAATTATTGCGGGCGGTGGGATCGGTACTGAAGCTGATAATGGCAAGGGTTCGGCCATGAAAATTATCGGCACAGACTATAATCTCGGCCTGATTTTCCGGTACGCCTTTTACTTCATAGCCCCATTTACGCACAATCTTCAATGCCGATTCAACCGCCTCGGCCCCACTGTTCATTGGCAGCATCTTATGGGAGTTGGTCAGTTTGCATACCTCCTCATAGAGTAGCCCCAACTGGTCGTTACGAAAGGCCCGTGAGGTAAGGGTCAGATTTTTTGCCTGCTCAACCATCGTTTCCATGATTTTCGGATGGCAATGCCCCTGGTTGACTGCGGAGTAGGCTGACAGGCAGTCCAGATATTTTTTCCCCTCAACATCCCATACCCAGACGCCTTCTCCCTTGCAGAGAACAACGTCGAGCGGCTTGTAGTTTTTTGCACCAAACTTGTCTTCAAGTGCAATACATTCATTGGTTTGCATAGTGTACTCCTTATTTTCTGGTATAAAATTGCAGGAATAAATGCCTGCTGACTAATGGTGAATCCTGCCCCACTCTCCTTTCATCCCTATAAGCAGGGCGGGATATTTTACAGAGAAGTGTATAATGCTGCCAACGGTATACTTTTCTGTTGCTGCGGTAAGATCAAGGAGAAGATGGTCACTTGATGCACCGATAATTTTTACTTGTGGGTCAAGGGGAGCAATTCCGGTAATATCGACATCGGCACGGCCAATATTGGCAATAGCCCGTAGCTGCTCTCCTTTGTCTTCAAATACTGGCGTATTGCCAAAGGAATCCATACCAATCTCCCCGGTAGGCAGCGATGGTTTTCTTTTTATTTCAATAAGTTCTGCGGTTATTTGCAGGCAGTCCTGATACATGCCCTCAATTGCTGTCCCGGCCACTGTTTCCTTGCCCAGAAAAAGGGCTTCGCCAAGCCGCAGATGATTGATCTTTTCCGGGAGTTTTCCGCTGAGCAAAAGGGGAAGGGAGCTGGAGTGTCCACCGGAAATATATTGCAGTTTTATTGAAAATTCCTGCTCAATCTGCTTGGCATAATGGCAGAGCTGTCCCAGATTTTTTCTGGTTGGGATAACTCCGCCAAGGCAGGTGAGATTGGTACCAAGGCCTGCCAGTTCTACCCCGGGACAGGCAAGGGTTGTAGCGACAACCTCAGGGAGATCCTGTGGCAATATCCCTTCACGCAGATCACCAAGTTCCACCATCAACACAACCTTATGCCGTTTTTTCTGTTTTATTGCCTGGGAAGAAAGCGCAGCAATAACCGCAGGTTCTGAATTAAGGCTTATATCTGCCAGCGTAACCACCTGCTCAGCCTCGCTTAATGCCGGCAGGCGAAGCAGCCAGATGGGGCAGGTGATTCCTCCCTGTCGTAGCCGGGAGATATTGGTAAGCCTTGATTCTGCAATGGATTCTGCTCCTTCGGCAAGCATTACCCGGGCGACATTCGGGCATCCCCAAAATCCTTTGCTGACTCCACAAAAACTCACCTGATACTGTTTTGCAATAGTATGGATAAAGCGTGTGTTATGGGCGATTTTCTCCAGATCAACTGTAAGTCGGGGTGCCATGCTTCTCCTCTTTTAGGCCGGGATACAATAAAAATCAACCGTTCTCTTTATTGAAGATTATGGGATAAAAATGTTTATCCCATAATCTTCGGTGTTGTTATGCCTTTTGTGTTGAAAATTGTGACAGGATATGGAGGAGAACAAATAACAACACACAACCTGCACCAATCAGCAACAGCGGAGAGAACTGGCCCAGTCCATAGAGGAAAAACATCAACGCGGCAACCGCAGCAACCAGTAGGGCATAGGGAATCTGTGTGGAAACATGGTCAATATGGTCTGCTCCTGCAAAGATGGATGAGAGCACTGTTGTATCGGAGATGGGTGAACAGTGGTCGCCAAAAATTGACCCGGAAAAGACAACCCCGGCCATTGCCAGAGAGGTATGTACATCGCCTGTCATCTGATAGGCAAGAGGGATGGCGATAGGGGTAAGTATGGTCATTGTGCCCCAGGATGTTCCTGTTGCAAAGGAGATAAGCATACCAAAGAAGAAGATGATTACCGGCACAACCGCAAACGGGATATTGCCACTGATAATCTTGATCATAAAATCAGCAAGTTTCATATCCTTGGTGACTGATCCCAGTGACCAGGCAAGAACGAGAATACAGCCGGCAAGCAGCATCAGTTTCAGGCCGTCAAGCAGGGTGTCCATAGTCTGGCGAATACTCATAAGCCGTCTGCCGAGAGCAAGGGCGACTCCGGTGAATGTCATTGCAATGGCTCCCCATAGCAGTGCTTTTGCCGCATCGCATTTGGAGAGAATATCCATAAGCGTGTCGCCTTCTCTTCCTGTCCAGACAAAACCAAACAGTGTTACACCAACCAGGGTAAGCATTGGCAGCAGCAGGTTACTCATCCGGGGAGTAACGTCAAGCGGTTCGCCGAGTTCATAGCCAACATCCATCATTGGCAGGCCTCCATCACGCACCAGTTTTCCGGTGGAGAGTGCCCGTTCTTCCGCCTTGCGCATTGCGCCAAAATCTTTGCCGGAAAAAACAAGGAACCCAACAAAAATAACGGAAAATATGCAGTATAGATTTAGCGGAATACTCTGCATATACCCTTGAAAAGCAGAAACATCGGGAATTTTTGCCGCATTAATGCCAGACTGGATCATGCCGATCTGGAAGGCAACCCAGTCGGAGATAAAAAATGTTGCAACCGGAGCGGCAGTGGAATCAAGAATATAGGAGAGTTTTTCACTGGAGACCCTGTGAGCCTTCGCAACATCACGAAAAACGTTACCAACAATTGCGGCATTAATATAGTCGTTAAAAAAGATAAAAATACCAAGCAGCCATGCTCCTATTCCGGTGGTCTTCCTTGATTTTATCTTTTTGATTGCCCAGTTGGTAAGCGCCTGACTCCCGCCCAGCTTCCAGATAAAGGCGATCCCTGAACCCATAAGAAGGTTGAAGAGCAGCAGTCGCGCATTCCATTCATCGGTTATGCTTTTGACCATCGCATCAAGCGTATACTCAAGCCCTGAAAACGGGTTGCCGCCTTTAATGATCATACCGCCGGCAAGGATCCCCACAAAAAGGGAGAGCAGTACCTGCTTGGTCCAGAAACAGAGAATAATGGCAACGAGCGGTGGAACAAGGGAAAGAATTCCATAATCTTCCATAAAAACATCCTCCTTGGCTGAGGTTTTAGATGGGTCACTTAATATCTTTTGATATCAGGTGATAATAGCGCATTTTATGTTTGCGCTTACAACAGAAATCGTATAACGACAAAAGAGGAAAAGCGTGATTGCTGTACGTGCTTCTCTATCCTGTAAATAGAGCCACTGTTAATATTGGTGTAATTATAAAAAAAAGCAATACTAAAAATTGGGTCAAGACGAGAACAGAGGTTTTTTTTCATATATTTTCTGCGGTATAAAATAGCTGTTCTGCCTGATAGGAGCTGCGTACGGTGGGGCCGCTGGCAACACTTTTAAACCCTTTTTCCAGTGCTATTTCCTTTAATTCGGCAAATTCTTCGGGTGGGACAAATCGCTCCACAGAAAGATGTGCAGCACTTGGTTGCAGATATTGCCCTAAAGTGAGCATTTCACAACGATGGGTCAGCAAGTCATCCATTGCCTTGAGTAATTCTTCCCTGCTTTCTCCCAAACCAAGCATAATGCCGCTTTTGGTGGGGATAGCCGGAGCAATCCTTTTACTTGCAGTAAAAAGCTCAAGGGAGCGCTTATAAATTGCCTGGGGGCGTACCCGTGAATAGAGGGCTGGGACTGTTTCGATATTATGATTAAGAATATCCGGTTTAGCATCAAGGATTACTGCCAGATCGTTCCAATTCCCTTGCAGATCAGGAATAAGCAGCTCTATTTTTACATCCGGTGTATTACTATGGATTGCCTCCAGAGTGGCGGCAAAATGGGCTGCGCCGCCATCAGGCAGGTCATCTCTGGTAACCGAGGTGATAACCGCATATTTCAGGCCAAGGGTTTGTATTGTTTCGGCCACTCGTTTGGGTTCATCTGCATTTGGTGGGCCGGATGGGTTGCTGCCAACCGCACAAAAACGGCAGTTACGGGTGCAGCGTTCGCCCAGAATCATAAAGGTGGCAGTACCTTTTGTAAAACACTCAAACTGATTGGGGCATTGCGCCTGCTGACAAACCGTTGCCAGATTACTTTTTTTTATCAGCCGCCGCATATTTTCATATTCTGGGCCAGAGGGGAGCTTCTGGCGTAGCCATGCGGGTTTACGAATATGAATTTTTTCTTTCCCTGTGCAGCAGGTTTTTTGCTTGATATTCATTAAGAAATCTAAAAAAGTTCGTTAGGCGCCTTCGGAACAAGTGTGCAATGAAATTTCTCGCCAATAAGGCGGGTGGTATAGTCTTTTACTTTAGCAAAAGAGATCTCTTTTTCACTTTCTCTGACAATAGATGTAACTCCAACCTGCTGTAGTCCGCAAGGGTTAATCCAGGAGAAATGTTCAAAGTTAATATCCACATTAAGGGCAAGTCCGTGGAATGTTA